>SAMEA104404098__coassemble_26_pt1 | contig 24395 bp, 14 predicted proteins | sample SAMEA104404098__metabat2_low_PE_002 | metagenome-assembled genome bin SAMEA104404098 (sample SAMEA104404098) | Balaenoptera acutorostrata | reverse complement strand
AATAAAAAATTATACTAATTGAAGGTTAGTCAATGAAAAATAACAAAAAAAGATATTGTTAACAATAAGTTACAATAATAACTATATATAGTTATTTATAATGTATTATTAGGCGAGTATAACATCAATCAGATCATAAAATGATCTATAAAATACTAAAGGTAATCTTTATGAGTAGGTCTTTCATGCGCGGGTACTACGCTGGATGAATGCCTATAAGAGTATTTGATTCATTTTAAAAAGGAGATGATTATGTCTACCACCCAAAAGAAAACGGGTAAAGCACTGACATTGACGAGTTTAATTATGTTAAATATCGTTGCTGTTGTAAGTTTACGTGGTTTGCCCGCTGAAGCAGAATATGGAATGAGTTCTATTTTCTACTATATTTTTGCAGCAGTTGTATTTTTGATACCTGTTTCATTAGTTGCAGCAGAATTAGCGTCGACGTATCCTCAAACTGGTGGGGTATTTCGATGGGTCGGCGAGGCTTTTGGTCCCAAATGGGCCTTTTTGGCAATGTTCATGTTATGGATAGAAGTAACTATTTGGTTCCCAACTTGTTTAACTTTTGGTGCTGTATCACTGGCTTTTATTGATCCAAATACTGCAGAGGCATCTTCTATTGCTGCCAATAGAGGCTTTGTATTATTTGTTGTGTTAGCAATTTATTGGATTGCGACCTTCATCTCCTTAAAAGGTACGCGTGCATTTTCCCAAGTAGCGAAATGGGGAGGTATTATCGGTACAATCATCCCTGCAGCGATTTTGATTATTTTAGGATTCGCCTATCTTATCGCAGGTGAACCATCCCAAATCCCTTTAAAAGCTTCTGATATTTTCCCAGATTTTACCAATTTCAATAACTTAGTATTAGCTGCCAGCATCTTCTTGTTTTATGCGGGTATGGAAATGAATGCTATCCACGTTACTGAAATTGATAATCCAAAACGTAATTATCCGATCGCGGTATTGATTGCATCTGCCGTGACCGTATGTATTTTCGTATTCGGTACGTTGGGAATTGCTTTCGTTATTCCTCAAAAAGATATTAACTTAGTACAAAGTTTACTTATTACCTTCTATAAAATGTTCCAATGGGCAGGTATCCCTTGGGCCGCTCCAATCATTGCTATTGCATTAGCATTGGGCGTGTTAGCGGGTATCGTAACATGGGTATCTGGTCCATCCGCAGGTATGCTTGCGGTAGGACGTGCAGGTTATTTACCACGTTGGTGGCAATATAGTAATAAACACGGTGTTGCCACACACTTACTACTTATTCAAGCATTTATCGTAACGTTCTTAGCTATTATCTTTGTTGTTCTTCCTTCTGTACAAGCAGCCTATCAAATATTAAGTCAATTGACCGTTATTCTTTATTTAATCATGTACTTACTTATGTTTGCAGCTGCTATTTACTTACGTTACAGCCAACCAAATCGCCCACGCCCTTATAAAATTCCTGGTGGGAATGCTGGTATGTGGCTTGTCGGTGGCGTTGGATTCTTAGGATCTGCTTTAGCGTTCTTCTTTAGCTTTATTCCACCAAGCCAAATTCCTGTTGGTAGCCCTTATACATACGTATGGATCTTAATTGGATTAACCCTTGTATTCTGTGTAATCCCATTCATTATCTATGCTTGTCGAAAATCTATATGGGTGGACCCAAATTCAACTTTTGCACCATTTACATGGCAAATTGAAAAAATTCATAACGGCGTAATTAATCCATCTACTAAAGAAACAAATGAACTTGTGGAAAGTCATTTCCGTAATAAAACAAATGGCGACAATCAAGTAGAGTCGGCTAGTCATAATGCAACAAATGCGTAGACGAAAGGATTTATCAATTATTCAATGAGGCTTGAATTATGAAAAAAACAGATGAAAGCGTTCAACAAGTATTAAAAGAGTCGTATGAGAAATATAAGGATATAACTGAAGGGAAAAATGCTAGTTATATTCCTTGCCTTGCAAAAGTTGATCCAAAACTTACAGCTTTAACCGTGGTGACTGTTAATGGTGACATTTATTCCATTGGAGATGACACGTATCCTTTTGCTATTGAAAGTATTTCCAAGGTATGCACTCTTGCGCTCGCAATGGAACAGGTAGGCGTAGAAAAAGTTCGTACGAAGATAGGGGATAGTCCAACTGGATTACCTTTCAATTCTGTCATGGCATTGGAATTACATAAGGACAAACCTCTATCTCCGTTAGTTAATGCGGGTGCCATGTCAACAGTGAGTATTTTAAAGGCAACCAGTAAACAAGAACGTTGGGAAAGCATTTTAAAAATGCAACAAAGAATGATGACATCAGATGTCAAGTTATCTGATCTCGTCAATCATTCTGAACAGACTACAAACTTTCACAATCGTGCTATTGCATGGTTACTATATTCCGCAAAACATATGTTTTGCGATCCGATGGAAGCTTGCGAAGTCTATACCCAACAATGTTCCACATTAGTTACCTCAAAAGATCTTGCCATTTTAGCCGCTACGCTTGCAAATGGCGGACAAAATCCAATTTCAAAAGAACAAGTGGTACATAAGACCTATATTCCTCACATTCTTGCGGAAATGGTGATGGAAGGGTTGTACGTCGATTCTGGTGACTTTGCTTATACAGCAGGATTACCGGGAAAAAGTGGTGTCGGTGGTGGATTGTTAGCAGTTGTGCCGAACGTGTTAGGCATTGCTGCTTTCGCTCCTCCACTAGATGCTGGCGGTAATAGTGTAAAAGGGTTAAAAATGATAACCCATTTTGTCAATACGCTTGGATATAGCCTATATTTGAAAAACTAAGGAGACATATATGGCTTTATATGAAATTAACGCAGCTAGTAGTTATGATGATCCAATTTTTGGGACAAAAGAATCTGAATCGCTTTTACCTAAAAAGGTGATGCCTCAAAAAGAAAATGATCCTAGTGTAATTCGTGAATTAGTTAAAGACGAACTCTTCTTGGACGGTAATGCTCGCCAAAACTTAGCAACATTCTGCCAAACTTATGTATGTCAAGATGTTCGTGATTTAATGAATTTATCAATTAATAAAAACTTAATTGATAAAGACGAATATCCACAAACAGCTGAAATCGAACGTCGCTGCGTAAATATTGTTGCTAACTTATGGAATGCACCAAAAACTGGTAATCCAATTGGTACATCTAGTATCGGTTCGTCTGAAGCCTGTATGTTAGGCGGTATGGCGATGTTAAGACGTTGGAAAAATGCACGTAAAGCGAAAGGCTTGAGTACAGATAAACCAAATTTGGTTTGTGGTCCAGTCCAAGTTGTATGGGATAAATTCTGTCGCTATTGGGACGTTGAAATGCGTCAAATCCCTATGGAAACTGATCGTTTCTATATGGATGGTCCAAGTATGGTTTCACAAATTGATGAAAATACTATTGGTGTCGTTGCAACCTTTGGTTTAACTTTTACTGGTAAATATGCACCAGTTCAAGATCTTTGTGCTGCACTTGATAAATTGCAAAAAGAAAAAGGTCTTGATATTCAAGTACACGTTGATGCTGCGAGTGGTGGTTTCTGTGCGCCATTCTGCCAACCTGATTTACTTTGGGACTTCCGTTTGGATCGTGTTAAATCAATTAGTGCATCAGGACATAAATTTGGTCTAGCGCCATTAGGTGCAGGTTGGGTAGTATGGAGAGATAAATCTTATTTGCCAGAAGAATTAATCTTCAATGTAAACTACTTAGGTGGCAATATGCCAGTATTCCAAATCAACTTCTCACGCCCAGCTGGACAAATTATTTCACAATATTATTTGTTCACTCGCCTTGGTTTTGAAGGATATAAAAAAATTCAAACTGCTTGTTATGAAACAGCACAATTCTTATCAAATGGTTTGGATAAAATGGGTTACTTTGACTTTATCTATCGTGGCGATCCGAAAGAAGGTATTCCAGCATTAACTTGGACCTTCAAAAAAGGTGTAGATCTTGGTTTTACCCTTTATGATCTTGCTGATAAATTACGTTGCCGTGGTTGGTTAGTTCCAGCATATTCTCTTCCTGCAAATGCGCAAAGTGTTGTTGTACAACGTATTATTGTAAAACAAGGCTTCGGTCTTGATATGGCAAGTTTGTTATTACAAGATTTTGCCCGTGCGATTGATGAACTTAAAGCACACCATCCTGTTAAATCTTTAGGTGCAGATCATGGTGGTTTTAATCACAATTAGTTTCGACTGAAAAGTTAATGGTGAATCTAGGAGAGTACTGCACTTCGGTGCAGTACTTTTTTATAAAAAATGTGATCGTGATCTCGTTTTCGTTGCCTCTTTATTTAGTTCGTAAAACCTAAGTGCTACACTTCGTTTTAGAGTTATATTTTTAAGAGGTATTACAATGACATATCGTATTGAACATGACACCATGGGGGATGTAAACGTACCTGCAGATAAATATTGGGGCGCACAAACTGAACGTTCTCGCAATAATTTTAAAATTGGTCCAGCTGCTTCTATGCCGAAAGAAATCATTGAAGCATTTGGATATTTAAAAAAAGCTGCAGCCTATGCAAATTATGATCTTGGTGTATTATCGTTAGAAAAACGTGATTTAATTGCCAAAGCCTGTGATGAAATCATTGAAGGTAAATTAGATGGAGAGTTCCCACTTGTTATTTGGCAGACTGGATCAGGCACTCAATCTAATATGAATGTGAATGAAGTGGTGGCTAATCGTGCCCACGTCCTTCACGGTGGTCAACTCGGTGAAAAATCTTATATTCATCCAAACGATGACGTAAACAAATCTCAATCTTCAAATGATACTTTCCCAACAGCAATGCATATCGCAGCCTATAAAAAAGTCGTCGAACACACATTGCCACGGGTTGAAGCACTTCAAAAAACCTTCGCTGCTAAATCTGAAGAATTTAAAGACGTTGTAAAAATTGGTCGTACTCACCTTATGGATGCAACTCCGTTAACTTTAGGGCAAGAATTTTCTGGCTATGCGGCACAAATTAAATTTGCTATTGAGGCGATTAAACATACATTGCCACATCTTTCTCAATTAGCACTTGGTGGCACAGCAGTGGGCACAGGCTTAAATACGCCAAAAGGGTATGATGTAAAAGTTGCAGAATATATTGCGAAATTTACAGGATTACCATTTGTTACTGCAGAAAATAAATTTGAAGCACTCGCTACACACGATGCGATTGTAGAAACGCACGGTGCATTGAAACAATTGGGTATGAGTTTATTTAATGTAGCTAGCAATATTCGTTTATTAGCCTCTGGACCCCGTAGTGGTATTGGAGAAATTATTATTCCTGCAAATGAACCAGGCTCTTCAATTATGCCAGGTAAAGTGAATCCAACACAATGTGAAGCCATGACAATGGTGGGGGTACAAGTATTGGGTAATGATACAAGTATTTCTTTTGCTGGTTCGCAAGGGCAATTCCAGCTTAACGTATTTAAACCTGTAATGGCGGCAGATTTCTTACAATCAGCACAATTGCTTGGCGATGTTTGTCAATCATTTAATGAACATTGTGCGCAAGGTATTGAGCCAAATTATGCACGCATCAAAATGCAACTTGAAAATTCATTAATGTTGGTAACCGCATTGAATACGCATATTGGTTATGAAAAAGCTGCGAAAATTGCGAAGACTGCGCATAAGAATGGGACTACGTTACGCGAAGAGGCTATTAATTTAGGTTATGTTACCCCTGAACAATTTGATGAATGGGTAAGACCAGAAGATATGGTAGGAAGCCTTAAATAATTAAGTAATAGGATTGGTGAGTTTTTGACGAGGTATCTTGCCAATCTTTACTTAAACAAGACGCCCCAATTTTCATAAATTTTTTCGAAAATTGGGGCGTGTTTTATTGCTCTTGTTTTTATTTATCTAATGCATCTGCATCAAGCTCTTCATCATCTAAATCATGATCGATATCTAATGGAATACCTGACAAGACAGTACCTGTCGTATCTGAATAAATATAATCATCAGGATAGATGCTAACGCCTGCAAAGTTAACCGGAACATCGGTATCCCCGAGTTGTTCATCAAACGCACCGACAGGGAATGCCCCTAATGCAATAATGGCAATATCAATTTGTGCAAGTTCTTGTACTTGGCGTACGGCACCATTCACGACAATACCTTCCCATTGATTATCTGCAGCAAGTTGTGCGAGTTCCGCATCAACCAAGGCACTGCGCATAATGCCACCACCATCAACGACGAGAACACGCCCACGGCCGTCCTCTTCAAGGATTTCTGCAATTAAGCCGTTAGTTTCATAACATTTTACCGTAGTGACTTTTCCATGAAAGGCTTGAATGCCACCGAAATGCGTAAAAATTGGATCCATAACATCGACATCATCTGGATAAAAATCGCAGATTTCGGAAGTATCAATATACATAAAATGCTCCTTTTTTGCTCAGATATTCAAATTAGTATAATGCGAATTAACTTAGGATTAAACCTAAACTAAATAATAAATTTACTGCAAGGGCAAGTAATGACATTTGACCTAATAATGGGCGTAATGCTTCGCCTTTTTGGTGTTTCCAAACAAAGCGCAAGTGCTTGTAAAGGAAAGGATAAACCAAAAGGAAAATGTAACAGTACCAATGCGTAAAGTAAAACCCTGCGAAGATAAGATCAAAAAGTGCGGCCAGCGTAAGTAAGCAAATGTGATAAATACAACCATTTCTTGCGCCAATTCGCACGATTAATGTGTTTTTACCAACTTTTTTATCTTGATCAACATCACGTAAGTTATTGATATTTAGAACAGCAGAGGCGAGGAAGCCGGTTGCAAAAGCAGGTAAAAAGATATTTCCTGGAAGTTGGTGTGCTTGGAGATAGTAGGTGCCACAAACGCCGAGTAGTCCAAAGAAGATTAATACCGAAAGATCGCCAAGCCCTAAATAACCGTAAGGTTTTTTACCAACGGTGTAAGTAATTGCAGCAAGGATCGCGAGGATACCAAGACCTAAAAAGATCCAAATGTCAGAAGGTTTGGTATAGGCAAGTCCAATAACCCATGCTCCGCTTAGCAAACTTAAAATGATCATGACGATCATGCCAAGTTTTAATTGATTTGCGGTCATTTCGCCTTTTTGAATACCACGAAGTGGACCTACGCGTTCTTCAGTATCAGATCCTTTTTGGTGATCACCATAATCGTTAGCAAAATTAGAAAGTATTTGTAAGAACAGCGTGGTGAGTAAACAAAGTAAGGTTATCCCCCAGCTAAAATGATGCGACCAAGCCGCTAAAGCAGATCCCATAATGATAGAGGCTGCCGCTAAAGGAAGAGTTTTTGGCCGAGTTGTTTCGAGCCAACTTTTAAATAAAGAAGTATTCATAATAGATAAGAATTGCTTTAAAAATTTTAAAAAGAGGCGTTATTTTACTCTTTAATTTTCAGAAGTGCTACAAAGTACCGCTCCTTCATAGAAAGCCTACCAATCCATGTCTGAATTTATCTTATAAAAAAGGTTAGCGCTTAGCTAACCTTTTCCTTTTATTGTATAAATATTAGTGCTTCTTATTTTTGTTGAGGCGCTGGAATGGTGTCTTTAATACCAGAAAGCTTGTCTTTCACGGTCTTAGCTACATCCTTCAATTTGCTTACCACTTTTTCTGCTTTCTCCTGAGCATCTTTTGCTTTACTAATTGCATCTTTGATATCTTTCGGTGAAAGTTGTAATTGGTTTGCTTTTGCTTCAGTATTTTGGGTAATTGTAGTTTGTTGATCGGGTTGATGCACTACTTTTCCTTCAATACCTTGTGAAGGCGTTACACCGATTACGGTCACGTTTTGGTTCGCCTCATAATGTTTTTGAGCAGCTCGACCACCACTTAGAAGACTTTTTGATAAATCTGGATTTCCATCGTCTTTGATGTCAACTTTAATCGTTACGCCGAGATTACCACCATCTTTATGATGGGAGTCATGTAATTCGTTTGCAACAATTTTATTTGCCACTGTCAGGTTAGACTCAGATTTATTACCAACAATGTGTCCGCCAACGAGTTTTAGATTTTCTAAATGACCCGTTAAAGCATTCGCCTTGATTCCAGACTGCTCATTAACTTGGCGTTTGTTTTCAACTTCTATCCCACCTTTTGCACTGATATTAATGCTTGGTTTGACAGAAAGATCGGTTGCAATACTTGCGCCAGTATTAAGGTGTAAGCCTGCATTGTATCCACGACGATTGAGCTCATCTTGTTTAGATTCAATATGCGTTTTCCCTTTTACATCTAAATGAACGTGATTACCCGTTACATTCGCTCCAGCAAGTGTTAAGTCTTTTCCTGCGCTAATACTGATGTTATTTCCTTGTAGCTTACTATTTTGGAACGTTTTACTTGTTGTGTCTTGGCGATTATAGTCACCTCCAATCTTGTGGTTAACTCCGATTGCACAACCACTTGATGTAATACCACAACTTCCGCTTACGGTTGCAGATGTCTGGATTTTAAGGTCTTGGGAGGTTTCATGACGATCAGTTTCACCCGCTTTTAACGTCACATTATTTTTTGCTTGTAATGTGATATTACTATTTTTGTTCGATTCAATATTTTTTAGATCGATATCACTGTGCGAAACTAAACGTGTGTTTCCACCGAGGCGTGTGCGCGTATCAGATGTTTGATCAACCACTTTGCTTGATCTAGTTGCATCTAATCCACCTGTTAGGCTTCCTCCGATGGCATCTCCAGTAAGACTACTTAGGGCGTCATCTGCAATTTTTAGGGCAGCGCTAGGATCACCTTGCACCAGTTCGGTACTGTGACGAATGAGTTTATTAGCAGTGTCACCAATAGCCGAATGTCCTTCTGTAGATAAGCCAATTTTCAGATTAGACTTGGTTTCGCTTTCATGGAGTTCATCTTTTTGTTTTTCAGCCGAGATACGTTGAGCATCTAAAGTAAACCCTTTCGCTTTTTCCTGCTCGTGAGTTTTTGCTTCTTTTTCATAGAATGCTGCATTTTTCTCACTGAGTAAGTCCTGAATCTCACTTTCGCTTAAACGAGGAGGTAGCGTCGCTTTTGTGCTTGGCGTTCCTTGTGTATTGCCAGTGGAAGCATTATTTTGCTTAGGTTGTGAAGACGCTGGTGGATTAATGTTTGCATTAATATCTACGCCACCAATGTTTGCATTACCAAGAACATGTAGTGTGCCAGTTTCTGCAGTGAGTTGGCTATTTTTATGCGTAAGCTCGGTTCGTTTAGATTTTTCATTGATGAAACGAATACCAGAGTCAGCCGTGAGACCGAATTTATCATCATCCGTCACATCTGCGTTAAATCCTTTACGTTCCTCTAAGCGCAACGCCGCTTTCTTCCCACCCACATTTGCAGAAATACCTAGTTCAATCTGTGTGACATTTTCACTTTTTTCGGTGTGAGAAATTTGTTCGCCGCCTTTTGTATTGTAATTACCAACGACAACACCGGTTAAATGCTTGGTCTTAATATCACTACCGACTTGGTTAACATCACCTTCTACAGCAAGATGTAAGTGATCGAAGTTAGCCTTTGTTCCTTCTGAATTTACTTTCGCTTGCTCAGTGGTTTGTGTACCAATAAGTCGATTTGAAAGTTTTGAATGAATATTGGTTTCTTTGCGTTCACTAGATGTTGTTTTCACATCCTTTAAGTTAAGGTTTTTAGTTTTGATAAAGCCCGTTTTGCTTTCAACATTTGAGCCTTCTAAGTCAATATTGTGCTGACGATCGGTTTCTAAGTGTAAATGCCCCTTGGATTGAATGTTTGCACGCTGTACTGAAGTACTTCCATCTCCATTTACAACCAGTCTGCTTTTACTTTCAATACCTTTTTGACCTTTGAGGCGAACTTCTTTATCACCAACGATATTGCCTTCGTTGACAATTTTTTGTTTTGCTTCAATGTCAATTAGTTGTCCCTGAATTTCACCAACATTATGAGTATGCTGAGTTTTAAGTTTAATGGTGCCTGCTTTTAATAAAGCCGTATTTATATTTTCTAATGGCGCAAAATTAACATCTGGTACTTGGATAAATTTGTCACCAATTTTAATTTGGCGCTGATATTTTCCTTTTTCGCCGTTGTAGCCATTTTTTAATAGCTGAGCTTCCCCGGTAATTTCATTTGCCAAGAATTTTGCTTTGTTTTCAGTGGCGTAGAAATTAACAAGTCGACTTTCTGTATGATTGTTAAAACTCGTCCAGTTGGCTTTTAATGTTTGGTAATTTTGCTGATCCCAGTTTTGACCAAAAATGAGTGTCATCATTTTTTGGAATGTTTCTGATTTCACTTCTTTTAGCGTTTTCATCGCTTCTACCGCACTACCATAATAATGCCAAGTATTCAGTGGATATTCGCTTGATAAAATCTGATTAAGTAAACTATATAGATTTTGAGCTTTAAGCGTTACGGTTCCACTTAAGCCACTATTAAATAAGAGTGCTCGTGGAGTGAAAGAAACAGAAGCATCTGTAGGTTTTTTTAAGTAGTCATTAATTAAATCAATGACCTTATTTTTAGCTTGGTTAACAATTTGTTTTGTACCTTCATTGTCAAATCTACCATTAATACTCAGGATACTATGGTTGAAAATCCCAGCCTGTTCACCAGCAGTCGGTGATTTTTGAATAAATTTGAATCCATTTTCCCCATGAATTCGACCAAAGCTTTCTACGCCAAGTTGATTTTTGAATTCAGGCACTTTGAGCTCGACGTGGTAATCATCATAACGTGAACTATGGTAATGGTAGTGATTAGCCGAGAGGGTATTACCATTCTCAGTTGTAACATGCCCATTTAATTTTGCATCGTTAGTTAAGCGTGTTGCGGCAACAGTAATTTTGTTTTTAGCAAAAATATCGCCCAGATTGTACACTTCATGTTTTGCATCAATGTTTAGGAATCCTTCAGAGAAGATCGCGCCACTAGCGAAGTTATTAACACTACTATTTTTTGATTGGAGTAATAAATTACCTTTTGAGCCAATGATGCCATAGTTCTGAATTGGGCCAGTCACTGATAAATCAATATCCTTCGCGCCAATTAGTCGACCTTTATTTTCAAAAAGTGTTGAATTGAGGTGAAGATTAGAGCCCACTTCAACTTTTTGGGATCTATCTAAATTAAATTCTTCCGTATTTAAAGTGAGATCATTTTTTGCTTTGACTAATTTATGTTGCGCTGCATCGAAGCTGGTTTTATCTTTAAACGTTAATGTTGCCTTGTCATTACTGATGATTTCACCTTTATTATGAAAATCATTGGTACGCGTATTTTTATTAACGCCTTTTGTTTTTAAATTTAAACGACGATCTGCTCTGATAGTACCATCATTGTGGAGGCTGTCTGTATCAATATTGATTTGAGAGGCTTCAAGTTTTTGACGGATAACCAAATCTTTGGCATTTTTTACGTCTACTTTATTTTTCGCCTGTACACGATCTAATTCAACTTTTCCTTTATTGGTATCAAAGTTTAGATCATCTTCTGAAAGAATGATGCCTTTATGTTTTACCCCAGCACCGCTATCTGTAGCAATGAAGTTAATGCGTTTTCCATACATTGCACCCGCTTCATCACCAGTAATAACGACATCAGTATTTTTAACATTTTTTGATGTTGCTTTACGATTCTTTACATCATATTTGGATGATCCCGCTACAAGATTGATCTCTGTTCCGGAAGTTTTTTGTTTATTGATCTGTGCAATCGCACCTTGTAAATGAATTTTTTTAGCAACAAGATCTAAATACGATAACCCATCAGTAGCCAAGCCATCTTTACCGATAAGAATCTCACCCTTATCAACATCAAGATGTAAACCATTTCTTGGATCGATCACATTACTCGTTGAAACCACAAAACGATCTGTATTGTAGGTTTGTACGCCATTAATCGTCACACCGTGTGGGTTAATAATGAGAAGATCTGCCTTCCCTCCCAGCACTTCTAAACCACCTTGTAAATAGCTTCGATCATTGCCAGTTACTTGGTTTAAAATCGCGCGTGCTTGAGCACCTTGTAAATGGCTGTTTGCGGATACGTTTCCTGCAAGCTGAGATTGCATTGCTTGTAAACTATTATTGAAAACAGCGCCGTTTTGGGTGCTAAATTTTTTAAAACGGTTATCTGAAATACCATCAAATTCAGGTTTTGCAATATCTACGATAACTGTACCATTTTGTGCCTGACGAAGTGTTGTCTGAGTATTATCTACATGAATATCATTAATTTGTTTAGATGCATCAGCAAAGGCATTTACTGAAGATAGCGTTAAAATAAAAGCAGAAAGCGCTTTTAAATTAATAGCTTGCTTGATCGAAGATAAATTTAAGCGGATCAATGCAGAGAGACGGTCAACATTGAAAGTAGCTACCTTATCATTTTGTGTTTTTTCAGACTGATCTCTAGTATCTCCTGAGGCAGTGGTAATATTTTCTGCAACAGGAATCATACATAGCTTAGACTTACTAAAGATAAGCTTATATTTATTTTTGTTCATATGAACTCCTTAAAGTTAAAAAAAGACGGACATGTTTAAATACATTACATGCTTATTACCATTAGGATTATTAGAAATATTCTTTAATGGCTTCGCGTATGTAACAGCAGTAGAAAAATAAGGATTATTTGCTTTTATACCCATAGCAAATCCCGATATATTTGTTTGTTTTAGCGGTTTCATTTGAATTACTTTACCCCAGTCAAAACCAATAAATGGAGAAATAGAGTAGAGATAACTTTTTTGAGGGTAAAAAGGTAACGTAAGGGTTTGAGAAAGATAGAACCCACTATCTCCTGAAATATAACTCCCTTTAAATCCTCTTACAGTATATTCATCTCCAATACTTAATTGGCTATCTGGAAGTAAAGTTGTTGGACTATATTGTCCTCCAAACCTAACCTGATAATTGAAAACTTTCCCTAAAATAAAGTCTTTATCCCAAGTTATATCTAGGTTTAAAAGATGCATTGTCTTGGCATGATTATCCTTGATCGCCATTTTTTTTGCACCGAACCAATTTAAACCTTGGCTATAACTTAAGTTAGTATATATTTTCCCATTAAAAAGATTACCTATTACTGAAATACCTAATGTCGCTTTATTTTGTTTATCATCATTAATAAGGCGATTTATGAGATAGCTTTTTTTCTTTTTGAAATCTATATCACCATAAACATTAATAATATGATATTTATTACGTTCTAGAAGATACGTAATTCTTGTACCTAAATTCTTATTTTGTCCTTCGCTTTTATAGTTACCAAAGTTTCCTTGGAGTTCTCTCGTATAATCAGAACGTGAGAGGCGAAAATCAAGATTGTAGAATCCAATTGGCAAACCATAATTTGCAGAAAAATTATTTTGATGATCCCTTTTAGAATGCTTATATAATCGGTATCCCGCGGAGAGTGACCAGTAATCATTGATACCTACGAGGTCGCTTCCAAATACTGATGCCGTTAACTGGTTTTTACCGTTTGCATTATTTTCAGCACCAGAGTTATTGAATCCTAAATAAAAATGAGGCAAGGAGGTCCGCGTCGTTTCAAGATCGATATAAGACTGTTCTAATTCTTCGCTTGCAATAATTCGTATGCTCGTAGATTTATTGGCTTTATTGGTTAATTCAATAAGCTGATCTAACTCAAAAATATTTAAAGGTTTTTCAGTCAAATTGGGCAATGTCATTAACATTGCTTTATCTTTAAAACTTGAAGGAAATTCATTATTTACTTTATATCCCTTTACTTTTCCCCAATGAATAATAAGCTTTAATTTACCTTCAGAAATATCGTTATCTTTTAATCCAATAGCACTTGTCGAGTATCCTGCGTGATTAAGTACTTCAGTTAATTCTTTAATTAAATCTAGTATTTGAGAAGTTGTAAGATCACGATTCTCATACTTTTTAAGTATAGGATTAAAGTTTAACTTAATATGTTCATTATTAAGATCTATGCTAATGGAATTTATTTTATAAGATTTTCCAGTTGGAGATTTTTCCTTTTCTTTTACTTCTTTATTGGTATTTTTTGATAAAAATTTTTCTGCTTTAAATAAAGCATTATCACTTTCTATCTGTGTTTTCTGGTTCTTTAAACGGTTTTCCTCTTGACGTAATGGATCATTAAATTGCCCATAAGAAAATGGAATAGTACTTACACATATTGAGTATATTATTAGTTTTTTTATCATTATAAATGATGACCCTTAAAGTATTTTTTTAAAACGGAAGGATTATAATTTGATAAATATTGGATAGTAAATTTTAATATTAACTGGTCGGATAAGTATAATTTATATATTATAAAAATTTTTTTTGACATTACTCAAATGAGTTAAGTATAGATATAAAAACATTGTTTATTTATTCTAAATCGGCATATATTTTATATAACTATAAGATAATAAAAGTAATTTATTCAGAAATAGGATAAGTAATTATGCTATACTAAAGTGTCTTATTTTTTATTAAATGAACTTTATGAATAATCCATTACTTTTACATACGATTGCGATCATCCATACGCCATACAAAGAAAAATTCGCTGTACCTAGACAGCCTGATTTAGTGGCAGATGGGAAGGGGAGGATAGAATTATTGTCTCCTTATAACACGCCTGAAGCAGTACGTGGTTTAGAAGAATTTTCTCATCTTTGGCTCATTTTTCAATTTAACCAAATTGAAACAGGTAAATGGCAGTCGACGGTTAGACCTCCACGATTAGGGGGAAACAAGCGTGTGGGGGTATTTGCTTCCCGTGCCACTCATCGTCCAAATCCATTAGGACTATCGAAAGTCGCTTTAGAAAAAGTAGTTTGTGAACAAGGAAAGGTTTTTTTGGAAGTGGGAGCGGTAGATTTAGTTGATGGCACACCAATATTCGATATAAAACCTTATTTAGGGTATGCGGACAGTGAGCCAGATGCAAAATCTAGTTTTGCTCAGGAAAAGCCTCAACCTCGCTTAGAAGTAGTTTTTAGTGATTTAGCATTAAAACAAGCGCAAGTTATATCAGAAAAGATCCCGCATTTTATACGTTTTATTGGTGATGTGCTTGCTCAGGATCCGCGTCCAGCTTATCAAAAAAATAAAGGGAATATGCGAATTTACGGCGTGCATCTTTATGATTTCAATGTGCGTTGGCAAGTAATTCTACAAGAGACGCCCCAAGAATCGAAAGAATTTATTAAGATTATAAGCATTGATCCTAAATGAGAATCGGAAAATAAAAAAATCCAGCCAGAGCTGGATTTTTTATTAGGTGTGATAGGCATTATTCTGTGTAAGCTGCAAGAGTCGGTTCTGCATGAATGTGACTCGTTGCACCCTGATGTCCCGCATTTCCTTTACCATTAAAGTGATAACGCGAATTTTGCCAAATTTGAATTGGCTCAACAGCATGCGTTTCTTCCACAGCAACCGCTTGGGTAGGAACAGACGCAGTATGTGTTACTGCCGAGAATGTTCCTACACGACCATCAAATTGATAATGAGATTGGTAGGATTCCATTTCCAAATGAGCATTTTCAATCGGCAGCGATTGTGCTATGCATTGAGTAGGCTCACAGCTACTTAAACGATCTAGCGATTGTTGAATCTTTTTCTCTACCGCTTCGTTAGCTGGTTGTGCAATCATATTTTCAAATGGCGTTGCAGCTTGAGTTTTTTCTTCTGTCACAAGAAACGCTTCAGCAGGTTCTGGTAATTCAGTTTGCTGTGCTTGTTCTTTCGCAAGCAATTCATCCACTGACATAAATGGCATCGCTGGTTGAGATTTCTTCGTGTTTACTGGTAAAACAGGCTGTTGTACCCATACTTTCCCCATCGCTAATTCAGGAGACGCAACGCCACCCGAAATTGGCATCGGTGCTTTATTTTCATCTTGGCGACGGCGACGTGAGTTATTTAAACGAAGGTGTCGCGGTAAACGACGTTGACGATTATTTTTATTGCTGTTTTCTGCGGTTTCTTCATTTTCATGTTGAACATCTTTAGATGTATTTTGCATTAAAGCGATTTCATTGTCCGCCTGTTTAGTTAATGCATGAGAATGATCGATAGGCGCATTTGATTTTTCTTCCTTAGGCATAGGATTACGTTCTTCAGCAGGCGTTGCTTTTGCCGTTACTTCTACCGGCACTTGTTTATTTGCTGCGTTACGCTGATTTTTCTTATGTTCAGAAAGGCGCACTTTTTTCGGTGCTGGGGCAACAGCTTGAATATCGGTTGCTTGAGCCTCGTGGGTTTCTACTGCGTTTTTAGCGGCAATTTCTTTTGTATTTTCAGGAGATTGCGGTGCAGCAGCTTTATTTACGCGAATTTTTTTATTAAGCTCACGACGAGCGCGACGTTCTTGTTTAACAACCGCTTCTTTCTCTTTTACTACTTTCGCTTTGGTCTCTGGAGTATTTTCCTGAGTAGCAGCAGTTTGTGGTTTATTTTCTTTGCGCGTTCTTACTTTACGTTCTTGGCGTTCGACTTTATCCGTATTTTCCGGACGGTCTACGCGTTGCGTATTGCAAGGTTCTTGACGACGACGTTGTGCGCGGTTTTCATTTGCACGTTTTGGTCGATTATTTTTACGCGTTTGTTTTTTCGCTGGTTGCTGCTTTTCTTCTTCCACAGCAAAGAAATTACGGATTGCGCGGAGGAAACGACCAAATAATGACGGAGATTTTGTTTTCACTGGAGTTGGCGCAGGCGTATCAATAGCTAGACACACCGCTGCATTTTCAGCAGGGCTATCACTATTACAATTAGTTGCAGCTTCAATTTGGCGTGAAACTAATGCTTCTTCTTGATCCGTCATTTCATCATTTTTTTCATGATATTTTGTTAAGTGGTAGCTTAATACATTAGATTCTTCACCATCGCGGATACGGAAAACATGGAAGTGTGGTGTTTCCATACTTTCATTTGGAACCACGATAATGGAAACATTATGACGCTGTTCAATTTTATGAATAGCTTTACGTTTTTCGTTAAGAAGATACGTTGCAATTTTAACAGGAACAATACAGTGAACTTGCTTCGTATTTTCTTTTAGCGCCTCTTCTTCGAGCAAACGTAAAATAGATAAAGAAAGAGATTCGTTGTCGCGAACTTTACCTGTGCCTTGGCAACGAGGACAGATATGAGAAGAAGAATCACCAAGCGATGCACTTAAGCGTTGGCGAGACATTTCTAATAAGCCGAAACGTGAGATACGACTGATTTGGATACGGGCACGATCTTGGCGAACAGCCTCACGCATACGATTTTCAACTTCGCGTTGGTTACGTACAGGTCCCATATCAATAAAATCAATGACAACTAAGCCACCTAGGTCACGTAAGCGTAATTGACGTGCAATTTCGTCCGCTGCTTCTAAGTTTGTATTTAACGCCGTTTCTTCGATATCACTACCTTTTGTTGCGCGTGCTGAGTTGATATCAATCGCAATTAAGGCTTCAGTTACATCAATAACAATAGAACCACCAGATGGTAAACGTACTTCACGTTGGAATGCGGATTCAATTTGAGATTCAATTTGATAATGGCTGAAAAGAGGAACTTCGCCTTGATAAAGTTTTACACGGTTTAGAAAATCTGGACGGACAAGCTTGATATGATGCTTCGCTTTTTCAAAAACTTTCGGATTATCAATCAGAATTTCACCAATATCTCGGCGCAAGTAGTCGCGAATTGCACGGACGATAACATCACTTTCTTGATGAATGAGGAATGGAGCAGGGCGACTTTGTGCTGCTTGTTTAATGGCTTCCCAATGATGGAGAAGAACTTTTAGGTCCCATTGCAATTCTTCTGGCGATTTGCCAACACCTGCGGTTCTTACGATTAAACCAACACCTTCAGGTACGTCTAAGCAACTTAATGCTTCTTTTAATTCTGTGCGTTCGTCGCCTTCAATACGGCGAGAAATACCACCTGCTTTAGGATTATTTGGCATGATAACCAAGTAGCTACCAGCAAGTGAAATAAATGTGGTAAGTGCTGCACCTTTATTTCCACGTTCTTCTTTGCTCACTTGTACAATGACTTCCTGACCTTCAGTGAGGACATCACGGATATTAGGGCGACCTTGATAAGTGTAATCTTTAGGGAAATATTCGCGGGCAATTTCTTTGAGAGGAAGGAAACCATGTCTTTCAGCACCGTAATCTACGAAAGCTGCTTCTAAACTTGGTTCAACACGGGTAATTCTACCTTTATAAATATTGGCTTTTTTTTGTTCGTGGCTGGTGTTTTCAATATCTAGATCAAATAAGCGTTGACCATCCACAAGCGCGACACGAAGCTCTTCTTTTTGTGTCGCGTTAATTAACATTCTTTTCATTACATTTCTCTTTCTAATTATGTAAATACTATGTCACAGCGGTACAGGGTTTTCGACCTCGTGTCTGTCGCAAAATGTCAATCTCTCGACTGTCAGTTGCTGGGTGCTTTAAAAACCATTTTGAAGATTTATACGACAAATTCTTCATTAAAAGTATGGGTACGCTTCTGTGACTTGGAAAATTATTGATACTTCATGTCTTATGCCATTCGCTGCATTAAAGGTACCAACAATAATATTAATATTTTGTGTTTATTATGAACACAAAAAACCGTTGTATTATCCACTTTCCGTGAAATTTTAGCAAGATAGCGGGAGATATTCCCCGCTAATCTTGTGGTTAAAAAAATAGAAAATTTTATGAAAATTGTGGCGTGATAAGTAGTTAAGCACACTTTTCAACTTTTGCTTGCTTCACCATATTATCACCGACTTCTAGAATCGTAATTTTTAATCCTTCTATTTTAAATATCTGTCCTTTTTTAGGAATTTCTTCTAAATGTTCAATGATCCAACCATTGAATGTTCTGACTTCTTCATTATCAAGATGCCAATGAAACATCTTATTTAAATCACGTAGGTTTGCACTCCCGTCAATGATAATAGAGCCATCTGATTGACGTTCTACTTCCTCATCAATAGAAGGAGCAGTCGAAGTGGTAAATTCGCCGACAATTTCCTCTAAAATATCTTCAAGGGTGATAAGTCCTTTAATATCACCATATTCATCAATGACCAGCCCTACGCGTTCCTTTTTCGTTCTAAAATTTAAAAGTTGGGTATTAAGTGGTGTTCCTTCAGGAATGAAATAAGGCTCATCTGCCGCGCGAATTAGTGTTTCTTTACTAAATTCATTTTTGTCTAGCATTAAGCGGTAAGCTTCGCGGATACGGAGAATACCAATTACTTGCTCATCAAGGCTATCTTTATAAAGAACCACACGGCTATGAGCGGCATGGTTTAATTGGCGCATGATAGATTTCCAGTCGTCCTCAATATTGATCCCACCAATATCATTGCGGGGTACCATAATATCATCTACTGTCACTTCTGCGAGATCAAGAATAGATAGCAACATTTGCTGGTGAGAGCCGGGGATATATTTACCTGATTGGGTCACAATAGAGCGTAATTCTTCGGCACTTAGTGAATGGTTCTTTGCTTCGTTTTTTAAGCCGAATAAACGCATTAAGCCTTTTATGATGAGATCCATCAAGAAAACAATTGGACTTAAAATTTTTGCTAGCGGAACGAGAAGATGGCTAGAAAAAAAAGCAACTTTTTCTGGATAAATTGCAGCAATAGTTTTTGGCAAAATTTCAGAAAAAATGAGCATAAAAAAGGTTAAAACCCCAGTGGCAACTGCGACACCTAAATCGCCAGAAATACGCATCCCAATAATAGTGGTGATAGCAGAGGCAGAGATGTTAATGAGGTTGTTACAAATTAGGATAAGGCTTAAAAGACGATCGGTTTTACTTAATAATTTTTCGGCTTTTTGTGCGCCTTTATTGCCTTTTTCAGCAAGGAAACGCATGCGATAGCGATTGACAGAGAGTAATCCCGTTTCAGAACCTGAAAAATAGGCAGAAAGGATTAATAAAATGACTAGAATAATAAATAGCGTACTAAGGGGAATACTGTCCAAAATAATATGATCCTGCGTAAGTGAACGTAAGGGCAAAATAAAATCAAAGGAAACTTTGCCCGCTAATTTTAAAAATTTAAAATGTGCGGATATTATACAATGATTAATTGATTTATTGGGGAAAATTTTTCTTTTTTTATTTTTATCTAGTTGTTATATGGATAAAAAAAGATATGAGAAAATTTGGATATCGTATCATCCTCTTCTTATGGAAGTTGCTTTTATTATTGCAACTAATGAAAAAAACTTTAACTTTTAGTATAATTAGACGAAATTTTATTTGCGAATTTAGGATTCATTATGTTTGAAAATTTATCAGATCGCCTTTCGCAGACCCTACGAAATATTACAGGGAAGGGGCGTTTAACCGAAGATAATATTAAAGATACCTTGCGTGAAGTACGCATGGCGTTATTAGAAGCGGATGTGGCACTTCCCGTTGTCCGTGAATTTATTAAACAAGTAAAAGAACAAGCAATTGGTGAAGAAGTTAATAAAAGCTTAACACCAGGGCAAGAATTTTTAAAAATCGTCCAACGCCAATTAGAAGTGGCAATGGGGGATGCAAATGAAAGTTTGAATCTAGCTTGTCAGCCACCTGCTGTTATTCTTATGGCTGGTTTACAAGGGGCAGGTAAGACAACCAGTGTTGCAAAACTTGCAAAATTCTTACATGAGCGGGAAAAGAAAAAAGTACTTGTTGTTTCTGCTGACGTTTATCGTCCAGCTGCGATAAAGCAATTAGAAACATTAGCAAGTGAAGTGGGGGTAGATTTCTATCCGTCTTCTACACAACAAAGTCCTGTTGATATTGCAACATCAGCGTTAAATGATGCCAAACTTAAATTCTATGATGTATTGATTGTCGATACCGCTGGGCGTTTACACGTTGATGAAGAAATGATGCAGGAAATTCAACAAGTTCATGCAGCGCTAAATCCAATTGAAACGCTCTTCACGGTTGATGCGATGACAGGGCAAGATGCAGCGAATACAGCGAAAGCCTTTAATGAAGCGTTACCATTAACAGGTGTGATTTTAACTAAAGTTGATGGGGATGCACGTGGAGGGGCTGCACTCTCTATTCGTCAAATTACGGGTAAACCGATTAAATTCCTCGGGGTTGGTGAAAAAACTGCAGCCTTAGAGCCGTTCCATCCGGATCGTGTCGCTTCTCGAATTTTAGGAATGGGCGATGTAATGTCGTTAATCGAAGACTTACAACGTACCGTGGACCAAGAAAAAGCAGAGAAATTAGCGAAAAAATTTAAACAAGGTGATGACTTTACCTTAGAAGATTTCCGTCAACAACTTATCGAAATGAAAAAAATGGGTGGTTTGACTTCGATGCTAGATAAGCTTCCGGGGATGAAAAATTTACCAGACCATCTAAAAAATAAAGTAGATGACAAAATGTTTGCCAAGATGGAAGCGATGATTAATTCCATGACGCTGAAGGAACGTGCTTATCCAGATATTATTAAAGCATCGCGTCGTCGCCGTATTGCGGAAGGCTCTGGTACCACCGTACAAGATGTAAATAAATTACTGAAACAATTCGGTGAAATGCAAAAAATGATGAAGAAAATGCGTAAAGGCGGTATGGCAAAAATGATGCGCAGTATGAAAGGCATGATGGGTGGACTCGGTGGTATGGGTGGTCTTGGTGGGCTGCCTGGCATCGGTCGTAAACGTTAATCTGAATTAAGGAGCATTTTATAATGTCAGCAACAAATAATTCTTTTAGACCAAGTTATTGGCAAAGACTTAAAGTGGCATTTCAATATGTTATGCCTCAGATTTATATGACCCGCGTTGCAGGTTATTTAGCCGAGAAAGAATGGGGGGGATTTACACATTTTGTAATTAAGCTTTTTGCAAAAAAATATAATGTAGATATGCAAGAGGCGGCAAAACCAAATTATGCAGATTACCCAACATTTAACACTTTCTTTACTCGAGAATTGAAGGAAGGTGCCCGTCCAATCGTAGAAGGTGATAAAAATCTCTGTTTACCAGCAGATGGACGTATTAGTGAATGTGGCAAAATTGAAGAAGATTTACTCATTCAGGCAAAAGGACACTATTTTTCTTTAGAAGATTTACTGGGTGGAAATAAAAATTTAGCAAAAACATTTGAAAATGGGATTTTTGCCACAACATATCTTTCACCGAGAGATTATCATCGTGTTCATATGCCTTGTGACGCGACATTACGCCAAATGACGTATGTACCAGGTGAATTATTTTCTGTGAATCCATTTTTAGCAGAACATGTTCCAAACCTTTTCGCGCGTAATGAACGAGTAATTTGTTTGTTTGATACAGAATTTGGACCTATGGTACAAATTCTTGTTGGTGCAACGATTACTGCAAGCATGAAAACAGTATGGGCGGGTGTGATTAATCCACCTCGCTATAAACGCGTGGTTGATTGGTATTACGATGGCGATGAAGCGATTTCCCTTAAAAAAGGTCAAGAAATGGGAGCTTTCCAATTAGGGTCTACAGTAATTAACCTCTTTGTGAAAGACAGCGTAACATTAGCACCAGAATTGACGGTAGGGCATCCTGTAAAAATGGGTGAATTACTTGGGACAATCGAGAAGTGATCTCAGATAAAAGTTTTTATTAACAGAGGAAAACAAAATGACAGATAACATCTTTGAAAACGTAGATTTAAGCACCACCTCTGCAAAAGGTAGCTACGGTATTGGTTTACAAATTGGTCAACAATTATTAGAAAGTAAATTAGACATTACTCCAGCTGCTGTGGGTAAAGGTATTTACGATGTATTAACACATCAAGTACCAGCACTTGAACTTATGGACGTTCAAAACGCATTATTAGAATTACAAAAACAAGCATCTGAAGTATTAAAAGCAGAAGCAGAAGCAGCGAAAAAAGAAGGTGAAAAATTCTTAGCTGAAAATGCAAAAAAAGATGGCGTGAAAGTAACTGATAGTGGTTTACAATACGAAGTATTAAAAGAAGGTAACGGTAAAGTTCCAACTAAAGATGATCACGTACGTGTTCATTATACTGGTAAATTACCTAACGGTACTGTATTTGATAGCTCAGTACAACGTGGTCAACCAGCTGAATTCCCAGTAAGTGGCGTAATTCCAGGTTGGGTTGAAGCGTTAACCATGATGCCAGTTGGCTCTAAATGGAAACTTGTGATTCCTGCAGAATTAGCATACGGCGAACGTGGTGCAGGCGCTGCTATTCCACCAAATAGTCCGTTAGAATTTGAAGTTGAATTATTAGATATTCTTTAATTTTTCTCTTTACATAATGCATGAAAGCCCGACGAATGTCGGGCTTTTTTATTTGCTAAATTATTATTTAGTGGGCTTCGTCCCAGTTTTCACCAATCCCAACATCCACAATAAGTGGCACGTCAAGCACGGCGGCATTTTCCATTAAATTTTTGATTTTTTGTGACCAAAAATCAATTTTATCTTCTCGTACCTCAAAGACTAGTTCATCGTGTACTTGCATGATCATTTGAATTTCATCTGTGTCTTGAATCTCTTTAGCAATCGCAATCATAGCACGTTTGATAATATCCGCTGCCGTACCTTGCATTGGTGCGTTAATTGCCAAACGTTCTGCTGCTTTGCGTGCAATTGCATTACTTGCAGTTAATCCAGGAAGATGTAAACGGCGATGGAATAGCGTTTCTACATATCCAGTTTCTTTACCTCGTTCGGGAACTTGGCGCATAAAATCTTGTACACCTGGATAACGCATAAAATAGCGTTTGATATAGTCTTGGGCTTCCCCGCGTGCAATACCTAATTGACGGGCTAAGCCAAAAGCACTCATGCCATAAATGAGACCAAAGTTGATTGCTTTTGCATTGCGACGTTGATTATTCGTTACTTCATCTAGCGGTAATCCGAAAATTTCGGCAGCCGTTGCACGATGAATATCTTTTCCTGTTTTAAATGCATTAATTAAATTTTCGTCTTTAGATAAATGTGCCATGATGCGCAATTCAATTTGTGAATAATCGGCAGCCATAATTTTAAAGCCATCTCGTGCAATAAATGCTTGGCGAATACGACGACCTTCTTCACTTCTGACAGGAATATTCTGCAAATTTGGATCGCTAGAGGATAAACGCCCAGTACTGGTAACCGCTTGATGGTAAGAGGTATGGACACGTCCTGCCTTATCCACAAGTTGCGGTAATTTATCCGTATAGGTTGATTTTAATTTACTTAGTCCACGATGCTCGACAATGACTTTCGGTAATTCATGTTCAAGAGCAAGTTCCTCTAGCACCTCTTCATTTGTGGATGGGGCACCTTTTGGTGTTTTTTTAAGGACTGGCAAATGTAATTTATCAAATAAAATTTCTT
>SAMEA104404098__coassemble_25_pt1 | contig 24914 bp, 22 predicted proteins | sample SAMEA104404098__metabat2_low_PE_002 | metagenome-assembled genome bin SAMEA104404098 (sample SAMEA104404098) | Balaenoptera acutorostrata | reverse complement strand
CTAATGCAACACCACCACCTGCAACGATACCTTCTTCAACGGCTGCACGAGTTGCGTGTAATGCATCTTCTACGCGATCTTTTTTCTCTTTCATTTCAACTTCAGTCGCTGCACCTACTTTTAATACGGCAACACCGCCAGCAAGTTTTGCAACACGTTCTTGCATTTTTTCTTTATCATATTCTGAAGTTGTGTCTTCTAATTGTTTACGGATTTGAGCAACACGCGCTTTGATTTGAGCTTCATCACCAAGACCATCAATGATGGTAGTATTATCTTTTGATACTACAACGCGTTTTGCTTGACCAAGATCTTCTAAGGTCGCTTTTTCAAGTTCCATGCCTACTTCAGTAGAAATTACAGTACCACCCGTTAAGATTGCGATATCTTGTAACATCGCTTTACGGCGATCACCAAAGCCTGGCGCTTTCACAGCTGCAACTTTTACAATACCACGCATAGTATTCACAACTAAGGTTGCAAGTGCTTCACCTTCTACATCTTCAGCAATGATAAGTAATGGTTTACCCGCTTTTGCTACGCCTTCTAATACTGGTAAGAGTTCACGGATATTGCTAATTTTTTTATCAACAAGAAGGATATACGGTTGATCAAATTCAACAGTTGCATTTTCTGGTTTGTTGATGAAGTATGGAGATAAGTAACCGCGATCGAATTGCATACCTTCAACTACGTCAAGTTCATCTTCTAAACCTGTACCATCTTCAACGGTAATTACCCCTTCTTTACCTACTTTTTCCATTGCTTGAGCAATTAATTTACCCACAACTTCATCAGAGTTTGCAGAGATTGTACCTACTTGTTCAATTTCTTTTGAGGTTTCACAAGGTTTAGAAAGTGCTTTTAACTCAGTCACTACTGCTGCTACTGCTTTATCAATACCACGTTTTAAGTCCATTGGATTCATTCCAGCAGCTACTGCTTTCACACCTTCGTTAACGATTGCTTGTGCTAATACGGTTGCTGTAGTTGTACCGTCACCAGCTACATCATTTGCTTTAGACGCAACTTCTTTTACCATTTGTGCGCCCATGTTTTCGAATTTATCTTCTAATTCAATTTCGCGTGCTACAGACACACCGTCTTTAGTAATGGTTGGCGCACCATACGCTTTATCTAAAACAACATTACGACCTTTTGGACCTAAAGTTACTTTTACTGCATCCGCTAATACATTCACACCCGCTAACATTTTTGAGCGAGCATCGTTACCAAATTTCACATCTTTTACTGTCATTTTAAAATTCCTTGTTTGCTTCTTATCTATTTTCAGATTTAACTCGTTGCTATAACTTATTCTTCTACAATAGCAAGAATGTCATGTTCGGCAATAATAAGTACTTCTTCACCATCTAATTTTTCAACTTTTGTGCCATAACCTTCGTTAAAAATCACGGTATCGCCAACATTTACATCTAATGGGCGAACTTTCCCATCTTCAAGTAGACGGCCAGCCCCTACAGCCAATACGGTTGCACGAGAAGATTTTTCTGCTGCTGCACCTGGTAATACGATACCTGCTGGAGTTTTGGTTTCTACTTCTTTACGTTTAATAATTACGCGATCATGTAATGGACGAATTTTCATCTTAATTTCCTTATAGTTAAACTAACTCGTTGCCTATAGATGTAAGGGTTTTTCCCTCATTTTCAAGGGAAAAAATAAAATATTTTTATTTCTTTATATACTCTATTTTGCCTTAAAAAAATTTATGGAAAGAATTAATTAATTCCTTATGAGACAAGGTGAAAAAGGTGATCATGATCACATTTTTTATTATCCCTATTTTCTATAATGACAACCAAAATTAAAGGGTTACTTAAATAGCCTAGCACACAATTACAATTTAACTTTTAGGGTATACCGACATTTAACAATGTCAACATTATAGGAGATACTGACAATGAGTATGCGTATTGAAGAAGACCTACTTGGCAAACGCGAAGTTCCTGCTGAAGCTTATTGGGGCATCCATACTTTGAGAGCAAAAGAAAATTTTAATATTTCTAATAATAAAATTTCTGATATTCCAGCTTTTGTTCGCGGAATGGTAATGGAAAAAAAAGCAGCTGCGTTAGCAAATGGTGAACTTGGTGCGATTCCACAAGATGTCGCCGATGCAATTGTTAAAGCATGCGATATCATGTTAAAAACTGGCAAATGCTTCGATCAATTCCCAAGCGATGTATACCAAGGTGGTGCTGGTACTTCTGTGAATATGAATACCAACGAAGTGATTGCAAACCTTGCACTCGAAATTCTTGGTCATAAAAAAGGGGAATATCAATACGTTAATCCTTGCGATCATGTAAACGCAAGCCAATCTACTAACGATGCTTATCCTACTGGCTTCCATCTAGGTTTATATATTAGCGTTCAAGAGCTTCTCGAAAAAATTAAATATTTACAACAAGGTTTCGAAGCAAAAGCAAAACAATTTGCAAAAGTGTTGAAAATGGGACGTACCCAACTACAAGACGCTGTTCCAATGACCCTTGGTCAAGAATTTAAAGGTTTTGCTGTTTTACTTGAAGATGAAGCTCAAAATATTGCTACTGTTGCAAAACAATTACTAGAAGTTAACCTCGGTGCTACTGCAATCGGTACTGGTGTGAATGCCCCACAAGGCTATTCAGAACTTGCAGTGAAACATTTAAGTGAAGTAACTGGTTTTGAATGTTCTTTAGCGCGTGATTTAATCGCTGCAACTTCAGATTGTGGTGCTTATGTTGCCGTACAAAGTGCACTAAAACGTATGGCAGTTAAACTTTCTAAAGTATGCAATGACTTACGTTTACTTTCTTCTGGTCCACGTGCAGGCTTAAATGAAATTAATCTTCCTGAACTTCAAGCAGGTTCTTCAATTATGCCAGCTAAAGTAAACCCTGTTGTTCCAGAAGTAGTTAACCAAGTGTGCTTTAAAGTAATTGGTAATGATACTACTGTAACAATGGCGGCTGAAGCGGGTCAATTACAATTAAATGTAATGGAACCTGTTATTGCACAAGCAATGTTTGAAAGCATTAGCTTACTCACTAATGCCTGCGTTAATCTTCGTGATAAATGCGTTGATGGCATTACTGCTAATGAAGATGTTTGCAAAAACTACGTACTCAACTCAATCGGTATCGTAACCTACTTAAATCCATTTATTGGTCACCATAATGGCGACATCATTGGTAAAACTTGTGCGAAAACTGGTAAGAGCGTACGTGAAGTAGTATTAGAAATGGGACTTTTATCAGAAAAAGAATTAGACGATATTCTTTCTGTTGAAAACTTAATGAATCCTACTTACAAGGCAAAATTAAATAAATAATCTCCCATATTTCAGAATATCGATTCATAGTTTACGGAAATGCCAACGTGCATTTCCGTTTTTTTATCCCTAATTCACACCATTTGTATTAAATAACGTCAATGCGATATAAAAAATATGGATAACTACTGTCTATTTTCCTCAAATAACCTTATCCATAAGGTTACAGTTTATAAAAATGTTGAATAACTAAGCATTATTCTCTTAAAAACTAGAAGTTATCCTTATTGCGATTAAAAATCATACAGGTATTTTAAATTGACTTCCAGTTATTCACAATATTACAATCACAAATATAACATATTGATTATAAAAGATATTTTTAAAAATAAAATTTTAAAAATATAAAACAATTAACTTATTCAGCAGTTATAATAAAATCTATCACAATTTTATCCACAGAAAACTTGGATAACTTATTTTCAGATAAAACCGATTGTAAAAAAGGCATTTTAAGAAATTAAAATATTTTGCTTTTAATATTAAGATTATTTTAAAAACATTTATCGATTAAAAATAAACATACAAGATTAAAGTTATCCACAGAATTATTAACATTATACACTTTGCAAAGTATCATGAATCAACTCCGCTAATGCGTGAGAAATGCCGGGTACAGCAGCAATATCCTCTAGGCTTGCATTTTTTATCCCCTGCATTCCGCCTAAATATTTCAACAATGCTTGTCGGCGTTTTGGTCCCACGCCCGCAATGCCCTCTAACCCACTTTGTGTGAAAGCTTTTTGACGTTTTTTACGATGCCCAGTAATAGCGTGGTTATGACTTTCATCACGGATATATTGAATCAGGTGCAAAGCGAGATCATCGCTAGGTAAATGGATTTCTTCCCCCGTATCCCCCATAATCAAAGTTTCTAAACCCGCTTTACGATCAGCCCCTTTAGCCACGCCGACCAATTTCACTTTCTTTTTATCCCAAGGTACATCTAAACTTTCAAAAACACTTAACGCACGATTAAGCTGTCCTTTTCCCCCATCAATAAATAAAATATCAGGGATTTTTTCTTCTTCTAAAGGACGATCGTAGCGTTTACGTAATGCTTGTTCCATTGCTGCGTAGTCATCCCCACCAGTGATACCTGAAATATTAAAACGTCGATAATCCGCTTTAAACGGTCCATTTTCATTAAAAACCACACAAGATGCGATTGTCTGTTCACCCATCGTATGACTAATATCGAAACATTCCATACGTTTAATTTTTGGTACATTAAGTAATTTTTCTAATTCTTGGTAACGTTCGCTAATTAATTGACTTTGTTTCAATTTATTTTTCAATGCTGCTTGTGCATTCATTTCTGCAAGTTGTAAATAGCGCATTTTCTCCCCTTTAATATGAGATTGAATTTGCACTTTACGCCCCGCTTTCTCGCTTAAAATCGTTGTTAATTCTTGGGCATTTTCTAAGTGTCTATTAACGATAATCCCATGCGGTAAGCTTCGTCCTTCGTGGGCTTCTAAATAGAATTGCCCTAAAAACGTTTCAATGATTTCATCTAAATCAGTGTTACGCGGCACTTTGGGAAAATAACAACGATTTCCCAATACCTTCCCTTGACGAATAAAGAGTACTTGTACGCATGCGATACCTTGCTGGTACATAACCGCGACAATATCTAAATCATCTTGACGCTCTTTACTGATAAATTGTTTTTCAATCACAGCACGGACAGCCTGAATCTGATCACGGTAGCGTGCGGCATCTTCAAAATTCAATGCCATACTCGCTTCTTCCATTTTCTTAATTAGATGTTCACGAACCTGTTCATCTTTTCCTTGTAAAAATAAACGCACAAGGTTGACTTGATTATTATATTCTTCATCCGTAACATGCCCTGGCACACAAGGTGCAGAACACCGTCCTATCTGATATTGCAAACAAGGTCGTGAGCGACTTCGATACATCGCATTTTCGCATTGACGTACAGGAAAAAGTTTTTGAATAAGATAAAGCGTTTCACGAACACTACTCGCTTGTGGATATGGACCGAAATATTCGCCCGCAATTTTTTTTGGTCCTCGATGTGAAGTCAATCTTGGATGTTTTTCTTTAGTGAGAAGAATATAGGGATAAGCCTTATCATCACGTAACAACACGTTATAGCGTGGCTGAAACGTTTTAATATAGTTATGTTCAAGCAGTAATGCTTCGGTTTCGCTACGGGTAATCGTGGTTTCAATATGATCGATTTGTTTAACCAACGCTTCTGTCTTACGATTATCTAATCGGCTGCGAAAATAGCTACTCAAGCGTTTCTTTAAATCTTTCGCTTTCCCTACATAGATCACCACATTATGTTCATCGAACATCCGATAAACACCAGGTAAATGCGGTACAGTTGCTAGAAATTTTTTCGCATCAAAATTAGCCGTTGGCATAAAAATACCTCTTTAGATTCATCAAAGTTACAGCATAATTTTCTCTATCTTTAATGTCAAAATGAAGTTATTTTTTATGAATTTATAAAAATGCCACCATCTATATTTTCTAAATGGTGGCATAACATCTTATTGATTAGTTAGTGGTGGTAAGGCTTGTAAAATTCGGTCTGCTTGTTGTTTATCTAATGGATAGTCAAAAAATCGTTGATAAAATTGTCGAGTAATTTGGTTAATATCCTCATTTGCAAAAAGCGTAGGATGGAGTATTTTTGCCGCCCATTGAATTTGTAACGCACTCTCTGGTCCATAACGATCCCATAAAAACACGCCAAATGGATTACGATATACCTGCCCTTTCTGCACAGCTGTTAGTTGTGAAAGTACTGCATAATTAGGGCTATCGGCTAACTTACCTGCATTTCCTTGTAAAATGATAATATCGGGTTGCCATGCTAGAATTTGCTCCGCAGTAACAGGTTGCATATTGCCCTTCACAGTCGCTGCATTACGTCCACCCGCAATATGGATCCAGTCATCTATTAACGAATTTGTCCCATCAACTTTAAGTGGATTCAAGGAAGAAATATGCAAGACTTTAGGGCGTTGAACATGATCTGATGTCGCTAATTTGGTTTGAATACGAGCAATTTGTGTATCGAGATATTGATTATAATCCTCTGCTCGTTGGAGTGCGGATGAAGTTCCCATTGCTTTTGCCGTAATAAGCATTGTTTTTTTCATGCCTTCCAAGGTATGGAAAAAAACTTCAACCGTTGGAATCCCCTCCGCTTGCATTGTAGCAATTTGCGGATCCCCTTTCGGTACAAAAGCGAGTTGCACTTTTCGATTCAGTAATGATTCTATGTTAAACAGTTTACCTTGCCCCAATAGTGCATGATTTAAGGAAGGTTGAACTTTAAACATCCAAGGACGACTTTCAGGATGGTTGAGAGTTGCAACAATTTTATTGCCTTCGCCCAGCACCATTAATTCTGCCGTATGCGCAAACCACGCATCCGCCACTCGCTCTATTGGTTGGTCCGGTAATACTACCTGATTTCCTGAAACATCTGTAATTTCTTGAGCGTGTGCTTGGATTGGTAACGCAACACAACCTAATAATAAATAAATCATGGACTTAAATTTAAACATCATGTTTCCTCATATTCTCATATTAAAGTCATGCTAAAGAACGGAACGTAAAAAAACGTCCCTCGGGTAAATCAAGTTGACGAGTCGATAAATGAAATAATTTTGCGATAAGATCAGCGGTAATAACATGGCTTGGATAATCATCCGCCAGAATTTTACCGTCGTGCAAAACAATAACCCGATCACAAAACATCAAAGCATGTTCGGGATTGTGTGTAATGGTTAGGACCGTTCGTCCCGTTTTACTAAGGTCTTTAAGTAAAGCGAGCAATCGTATTTGACTACCATAATCCAAACCATTAGTAGGCTCATCTAATAAAATTAATGGTGTTTGTTGGACTAACGCACGTGCTAACAACACTCGCTGACGTTCCCCACCTGAAAGGGTCGTATAGGCTCGCTGGCGAAGATGCAAAATATCCATTTGTTGCAATGCCAACTCAATATTCTGTTGCTGACTATCAGTAGGCTTTTGAAAAAAATGTAGATAAGGCAGCATCCCTTGTGCTACCACTTCTTCAACCTTATAAGGAAAATGTGGCGTATGTTGTTGAGGGACATAGGCAATTTCTTGCGCTAATGCTTTTCGCGACCACTGTGCTAACGATTTATTTTGAATAAAAATATCGCCTTGTGTCTTTTTTAAAATGCCTAAAAGTAATTTTAATAATGTACTTTTTCCCGCTCCATTCGTACCAAGTAAAGCAATATTTTCACCCTGCTTTATATCGAAAGAAATATCATTTAAAATCAATTTATTGTCAGTTTGATAACATAAATTTTGGCAAGATAATAACATCAGATACCTCGCCAATTACGCAATAATAAAAAGAAAAACAACATTGCACCTAATAATTCCGTCACTACTCCCAGCGGAATTTCACTGACGCTTAATAAGCGGGCTAAATCATCAGAAAGAATTAAAAAAATCGCCCCTAAAATGGCACTCAATGGCAAAACAAAACGGTGACTTGCTCCCCAAATGAGTCGTGTTAAATGTGGAATTAACAAGCCAACCCAACCAACTACACCCGCAATACACACTGTAATTGCTGAGATAATCGTTGCCAACAAAATAATAAAATACCGCATTTTCACAACAGGAATACCAAGGCTTAATGCTTCTTCATCACCTAAAGACATCGCGTCTAATTGGCGACCCAAGCAGAGTAAAATAAACATAGCGAGAAATAAGATAGGACATAAAATCGTGACTAGCGGTAAAGATATACTGCTTAAACTTCCTAAAAGCCAGTAAACAATACTTGGTAACTGATCTTCTGGATCGGCAATGTACTTCACTAACGACAGTAATCCAGCAAAAAATGCATTGCTGATAATCCCGCCTAAGATGAGTAATAGGATCGAATCTCCTCCGATACGTTTCGCGATAAGCACACCGACTAACACGGCAATACAGCCAAATAGACAGGCTAATAAAGGGACAAGGAGATGCCCTCCATTTAAAATCAGTCCTAATGCTGCACCAAATGCACAGCCATTTAACACCCCAAGAAGCGCGGGAGAAACCAACGGATTTCGGAAAACAGCTTGAAATGCTGTACCGGCTAATGCTAATCCTGCTCCCACTATCATTGCCGTTAAAATTCGTGGAAAACGTCCATGCCAAATTACCGCATTAATGATATGTGCATAATTAGAGGATAAAAAATGCGTACCACAAAATTTATCTACTATCGCTTCAATAAAATGAGAAAAGGTTATCGGATAACGACCTAGGATGAGGGAACCACCCGCAACGCATAATAAAAGTAGAGCCATGCAGATAAGTGAACATCCTAATCGTGACAGCGGAGAAAGGGATTGGGGTGTGGAAGGTGCTAACATAAATAATTCTAAACAATGCCAATATAAAATATTATATAGTGTTTTTTATTTTTACTATATCTTTTTTAAAAATTTTTCCGAAAATTGGGGCGTGATAAAAATTGAAAAGCGCTCCAAAGAGCGCTTTATTTTTAAGTCTTATGCAAGTATTTGTCTGACTTTTTCTAAATCTTCTGCCGTATCTACACCCACAGCCGGTACTTCCTTAGCTAAAGCGATATGGATTTTTTCACCATGCCAAAGAACACGCAACTGCTCAAGGCTTTCAATTTGCTCTAAAGGACTCGCATCCCATTCCACATACTGCTTAATAAAACCAGCACGATACGCATATAATCCAATATGGCGTAAATATTGCGCTTGCCATTTAGGATCAAGAACTTTAGGCTCTTTCGCAAAATTATCACGTTGCCAAGGAATCGGTGCGCGGGAAAAGTATAAGGCATTCCCATTTTTATCTTTTACTGCTTTCACCACATTTGGATTAAACAGTTCATCAAGATCATCAATTTGAACGCCAAGTGTCGCCATTTTCGCCGATTGTGTAGCGAGATTTTCAGCAACTTGGTGAATAATTACAGGTGGAATAAGGGGTTCATCGCCTTGGACATTGACCACGATTTCATCATCAGCTAATCCCAATTTTTCAACCACTTCCATCAAACGTTCCGTGCCTGAAGAATGCGTTGTTTTAGTCATACAAACTTCACCACCGAATGCGGTAACAGCATCCGCGATACGTACGTCATCGGTTGCGACAATAACTCGGCTAGCACCTGCCTGTTGGGCTTGCTTCCAAGTATGATAAATCATTGGTTTCCCAGCAATATCTAAAAGCGGTTTACCTGGTAAACGGCTTGATGCATAGCGTGCAGGGATGACGACAGTGAAAGAAAGCGACTGCATAGTATCTCCTTACTTTTTATTTTTTTGTTTTTGAGACCACGCCTCAATTTTCGATAAAATATTTCCTGTAATTTTCGCCTCAACAGGGACATACCACCAATTTGATTTCGCAAAAGCGTGGCATTTTACGGCATCTTTTTCTGTCATAAAAACTGGCATATCGTCTGGTAAATTGGCTAATAAACTTTGATCAAAGGCTTGATGATCCGCAAATGCAAAGGTATCTTGCAAAATGATATCCATATCCGTCAACATATCGAAGAAACGTCGCGGATTACCAATTCCCGCCAATGCGATGGCAGTTTGATGTTGAAAATCGTCTAAAGATTTACGCTCTCCTGTTTGCACATTAATCGCACAAGATGGAATGAGTTGCATAACATTTTGGGAATATGGTGTTAAACCGCCATTATTAATAATAAAATCAACGGATTGTAATCGTTTTTCAGATTCACGCAATGGACCTGCTGGCATCAATAAACCATTCCCTAGCCCACGTCTTGCCTCAATCACAACGATTTCGAGATCACGAGCCAACGCATAATGTTGCAAACCATCATCACTTAAAATCACATCTAACGGATAATGTTGTTGCAAAAGCTCAATCGCTTGCTGACGATTTGCCCCGATACACACGGGCACCCCACTTCGCTTAGCTAGCAATAAAGGTTCATCACCTACTTCAGTGGCGGGATCATCTATTTTCACAATACGCGGATAATAAGGCGATTTGCTACCATAACCGCGTGAGATGATACCAACCTTTAAACCATTTTTCTGTAATAGTTCGGCAAGCCATAGCGTAACAGGGGTTTTTCCATTCCCACCAACCGATAAATTACCAATGATAATCACGGGAATTGTTGGGCGATAGGCTTTAAGAATATGCACACGGTAAAGAGTTTTACGGAGCCATGCAATAAAACCAAATAACCAAGCCAATGGCAGCAGAATAGCTGCCATTAAGCGTGCTTTAAATGACTTTTGATACCAAAAATCCATCGTATGCCCTACTACGCACTGAATTGCATTTCATGTAATTGTTTGTAACGACCATTCATTTTGAGCAAGCCCGCATGCGTACCACGTTCAACAATTCGACCGTGCTCAAGGACGAGAATTTCATCCGCATTTTCAATGGTAGATAGACGGTGCGCAATAACAAGCACAGTACGATCTTTTTGAATTTCTTCAAGCGCCGATTGAATAGCACGTTCTGATTGAGTATCCAACGCAGAGGTTGCTTCATCCAAAATAAGCACTGGTGAATCACGCAATAATGCACGCGCGATGGCTAAACGTTGACGTTGCCCCCCAGAAAGGCTCATACCATTTTCACCAATAACCGTGTCTAAGCCATTCTCTAAGTTATCAATAAATTCCATCGCATGTGCAGCTTTAGCAGCGGCGATAATTTGTTCTCGAGAATACTTATCTGCGGCCGCATAAGCGATATTGTTTGCGATCGTATCATCAAATAAATGGACTTGTTGAGAAACCATTGCACAGTTTTGACGTAAATTACGTAAGCGATAATCCATAATATCCACGCCATCTAAGGTAATTTGCCCTTGCTCTAAGTCATAGAAACGGGTCACCAAGTTTGCAATGGTTGACTTACCTGAACCTGAATGTCCTACCAATGCTACGGTTTTTCCGTGAGGTACAGAGAAACAAATATCATGCAATGCTGGTAATTCCTTGCCTTCGTATGTAAAAGTAACATGTTTAAACTCAATGTCCCCTTTCGCACGCGCCACTTCATATTTACCGTCATCTCGCTCAGTATCCAGATCCATTAATGCAAATAAGGTTTGGCAAGCCGCCATACCACGTTGAAAAGACGCATTTACATTGGTAAGTGATTTGAGTGGACGCATCATTGCGAGCATTGAAGAAAATACTACGGTGAAGTCCCCTGCCGTGAGATGACTTGTCATAATTTGTGGAATAGTAGCTAAGTACAACACAGCAGCCAATGCAAAAGATGCAATGATTTGAACCACTGGATCCGAAATTGCCTCAGCAGTCATCACTTTCATTCCTTTACGGCGCATATCATTACTTACATGGTTAAAGCGTTTCTCTTCCACTTCTTGACCGCCAAAGGATAACACCACGCGATGCCCTTTTAACATTTGTTCAGCTGTTGCCGTAAGTTGCCCCATTGAGTTTTGCATATTTTTACCTAAACGACGGAACGTTTTAGAAACAACACTAATCACTACCGCAATCACTGGTGCAATTAAAATTAATACCAATGAAAGATGCCAACTGGTATAGAACATCACAGTTAATAATGAGCCAACATATGCGGTTTCACGCACAATGGTGGTTAAAGCACCTGAAGCGGAGTGTGCAACCTGTTCACTATCGTAGGTAATACGAGATAAGAGCTTACCTGTCGCGTGTTGGTCAAAAAAGCGTACCGGAAGGTACATCAAATGACGGAAAAGATTACGACGCATTTGCATTACGACTTTCCCAGATACCCATGCTAAGCAATAGGTGGATACAAAGTTAGAACATCCTCGGAAAAAAATAAGGATCACGACGACAAGAGCCATCATGCGTAAAAAGTGCGAATCCGCCTTGCCAAAACCATCATCCAATAGTGGTTTTAACATTTGAATTAAACTTGCATCAGCGAGTGCATTAATAATTAACGCAATACCTGCTGCTACTAAACCCCATTTATATGGCGCAATTGTCGGCCAAAGTCTTTTAAAAGTACGGAATGTTGAGAGATCTTTATCTTGCATAAAATGTATTCATATAATTAAAAAAAACGCGCTATTGTACCTTGATTTACTCATGGAAGCCAATAAATGCCTGATACCAAGGTTGCCATGTATAGCGTGCAGTTTGTAATTCTATGTTTTCTTTAGAGAAAATAACACGAATAGCGCCATCTTTAGCCGTGGTAAATGTAAGAATTTTATCCTCTTGAAGTCGATTTAATACTTTTTTATTTGGTAAATGCCATGGATTCCAACGGCCGACAGAAATTAACGCGACTTTAGGTGTAGCCTTCGCAAGTAGTGTTTCACTGCTAGCCGTTTTACTTCCATGATGCCCCACCTGAATCACATCCACCCTAGGTAGCTGATGAGCAATAATGCGTTCTATACTCGCTGGGGCGTCCCCCATAAGTAATAAGCGCGGTTTTCTATCACTTACTAACAAAACACAGGACTGTGCATTTTTTGCTTGCGGAGATCGATATGACGGGGAAAGCACGCGAAAAGTTAATCCCTGCCATATCCAGTGTGTGCCCCGTATGCAGGGGCGGCTATGAATAATTTTTGCTGATCGCCAAATAGGGGTTGTCGGATACTGGGTTAAAATTGCACTCAGTCCACCACTATGATCACGGTCATCATGACTAATAATGATCCCATCTAACTTCAGCCCTTCTCTTTGTATATACGGCAAAATTTCTAACTTTGCCATACTTCCACTCATCTTACCGTGCCCCCACGCATTCCCAGTATCATATAAAAAAATATGTCCATTACGTTCAATTGCCATGGCTAGCCCTTGTCCCACGTCTAACATCGTGACTTTCCAAGATGAGGAGTGAAGATAATCCTGAATAACATTTGCCGCTAGTTTCCACCCAGTAAACAAAATAATTAGACCTAACAAACAATATAGCCATAAAAAGGATGCGACCGATGGTAAAACAGAAAAATTCATACGAATTGGGAAATGCCATTTCTGGTTATATGACATAAATTTTAACGAATTTTGGGGCGTGATTTTAAAAAATTGATTTTGCAAATAACACAGAAAAATCAAAAATAATAACGCAAGCCCACATGTAATAAGCCAACTTATTGATATGGAAACGGGTTGCCAGCTGTGCGCACTTAGTTTGAGAGAGGAATACGCAAAATCAGCAATCTGATTGGCAAATTGCCATAAAAAAGTAATTTGAAATAATGTTGCAAGAAAAATAATCGGAATGAGAATAAAGCTAAAAAGTGGTACTACCCACAAATTTACCCAGAAACTCGCCAATGAAATTCCATGAAAAAAGAATAACTGCCAAGGTGTTAATAGCCACACCAATCCAATTTGCAAATGACATAACCCAATGAACCATTTAAGTTTTGTCTGCGTAAATGGTTTGCCTCGCCACTCCCATAAAGAAAGAGGTACAAACTGGTACCAAATCAGTAAACTCAATACAGCCGCAAAAGAAAGCCAAAAACTCTCAGATAAAATCATTTTAGGATCGCCCAATAACAGCAATCCAACGACTAACCAAAAATATTGCCATTTGGTCAAACATAGTCTTCTGGAACGGATTACCACTATCAGTACTAGTGCCCATAATGCGCGCATCGTCGGAATAGAAAAACCCGCTAAGTAAGCATAAATAAATGCAAAAAATAATCCTTCCCAATCTGCCCATCCCGCTCTTAATAAAATAGGGAAAAAATATTGCCCTATTCGCATTAAATAAAATCCAAATAAAAAAACCAGACCAATATGCAATCCAGAAATAGCAATAAGATGGGCGGTATTTGTTTGTTGATAGACTTGGGTTATTTCCGTGCTTAGCCACGCTCTTTCACCAAAGGCTAAGGCTATTAAAAGACCTTGTTGTTGCATGCCATGAGTATGTTGCAATGTTTTCCTCAGGAGCTGTGTACGTATCGAGGAGGACGAGCGTAATTTTTCTAATTTTGTAACAGAGCCGTAAGCGGTTATGCCTTGCGCAAAAAACCATTTTTGTTTATCAAAACCCTGAAAATTTAAGCGGCTAGTCAAAGGATGTAAACGTAATTCACCTTGCCACACTTCATCAAGGCGTGGAAGTGCTTTCCCTTTCCATACTAGATAAACACGTTGTTTGCTCGGATTGGTGGGGAGTGTAAGGCTGGCAACGATAGCCTGATACTCTTTTTGCTTTAAAAGCCTTTCAATTTGAAATGAGGTTGTAATTTTTGCAGGTAACGCTTGATTGTTTGAAGCTAATTGTTGGTAGTGCAGAAAATAAAGTTGAAAATATGCCGTTATTACTGCAAAAACAATGACTATTACGGATATTTTTAAAGATAATCGAAATAATTTTACAGTGAAAAATGAAAAGCATAGAACAAAAATGCTCCATTGCCAAATTTTTAAAAAATTTAACGGTAAAAATAAAAATAATGTCGAAATTATAAAAATAATTTTTCCAATAATAATTAAAAAATAATTTTGAATTTTCATCACAGAACTCCATCTAATACTATATGGTTATTCAATGGAATCTGCCTTTTATTATTTTTCTTCTTTCGATCAAGTTCACAAATATTAAATTTGTTATGAAAAAACAGCTATTTTTATTTGCTTATTTAAAAAACTTCTGTTATTTATAACGACCCTTAGATTCCCCATTAAGTTTATTTTTGGAATAATTATTTTTTTGTTAGGAGTAGAGATGATGAAAAAATCATCCTTAAGTTTGCTTTCTTTAGCTGGAGTTGAACCTTACAGCATGAAAAAAGGCGAAGAATACATGAGTGAAGAACAACTTCAACACTTTAAAAAAATTCTACAAGCGTGGCATACACAAATCTGTACTGAAAGTAATCGTACTATGGATCGTATGCAGGATGACGCCGCAAACTTTGCTGATCCATCAGATCGTGCAACTCAGGAAGAGGAATTCAGCCTAGAGTTACGTACTCGTGATCGTGAACGCAAATTACTGAAAAAAATCGAACGTACGCTACAAAAATTAGAGCGTGACGAAGATTTCGGTTATTGTGATTCATGCGGGGAAGAAATTGGTCTACGCCGTTTAGAAGCACGCCCGACAGCTGATCTATGTATTGACTGCAAAACATTGGCTGAAATTCGTGAAAAACAAATGATGGCATAATCACCCAGTAAAGATGAAAAAGTGGGACGTGAAAAACGTCCCTTTTGTTATTTTTAGCGAGTAGTTGGGAGCAAATTATTTTCACTTTCATAAAAAAATTCTGGACTAAAAAATCGGATGCTATCGAAGCGGACGATGAGGTCAGCGTGTCTGTTTCACTTAATGAAAATGAATCAGAACAAAAACCTCGCCATAATAAGCGTTCTCGTTCTGCACAAATCCTTGATGCAAGACAATATGGCATCTATCCAGACAAGATTCATAAACATGCCTTACAAATAGTTGATAAACTTCAAGCGAATGGCTTTGAAGCATATATTGTGGGCGGTTGTTTACGCGATATTTTACAAAATAAAAAACCAAAAGATTTTGATGTTGCAACGAATGCGCGTCCAGAACAAATTCGTAATATTTTTCAACGTCAATGTCGTCTTGTCGGTAAACGCTTTCGTTTAGCACACATTATGTTTGGACGTGATTTTATTGAAGTCGCTACTTTCCGTGCCGATCACCAGCCAAAACATAATGATAACCAGTCACGCCAAAGTGCCTCAGGAATGCTTTTACGCGATAATGTCTATGGAAACATGTCACAAGATGCAGCCCGTCGCGATTTTACGGTGAATTCTTTCTATTACGATCCGAATAAACATAAGCTTTATGATTTTTTTAATGGATTAGATGACCTGCGCAATGGTAAGTTACGTCTTATCGGCGACCCTGAAATTCGTTATCAAGAAGATCCTGTGCGTATGCTACGTGCTATTCGTTTTATGGCAAAATTGGATATGTTCCTTGATTCACCAAGTGAAACGCCGATAAAACGCCTTGCCCATTTATTGCAAGATATCCCACCAGCACGTCTTTATGATGAAAGCCTTAAATTGCTACAATCAGGGCATGGTGTGAAATCTTACCGCCTCATGCAAAAATATGGTCTTTTCGAGCAATTATTCCCATCGCTCATTCCTTATTTTACAGAACGTGGCGATAACGACACCCAGCATATGATTGAACGTGCGTTATATTCTACCGATGAACGTATCGCCGATAATCTTGCTATTAATCCAGCTTTCCTCTTCGCAACTTTCTTCTGGTATCCATTACGTGAGAAGGTCGAAATGCTTAAAAATGAGGGTGGCTTAAATAATCATGATGCTTATAATCTGGCTGGTAATGACGTTTTAGATACTTTCTGTAAACGCCTAGCTGCGCCTCGTCGCCATACTTCCGTCATTCGCGATATTTGGATTTTACAATTACAGCTCATGAAACGCCAAGGTAAGGCACCAACACGTACATTTGAACATCCAAAATTTAGAGCCGCCTATGATTTATTGGCAATGCGTGCTGAAATTGAAGGTGGAGAAAGTATTGAGTTAGCAACTTGGTGGTATGAATACCAGCAAAGTAATGAATCACAACGTACTCAACTTTTACAACGCCAACAACGAAGTAAAGGAAAAACGCATTCTGGCGAGAAAAAACCTTTCCGTCGTCGTAGACATTCTCATCGTAGAAAATCAGCGAACAATAAACCGAATAAGCAGGTAAATTAATGCATCAAGTTTATATTGCACTTGGAAGTAATTTACAATCACCTGTTACGCAACTTCAAAAGGCACTCACAAGCCTTTCAGAGTTGCCTCAGGTCACTGTAAAAAAAATTAGTCCTTTTTATCAAAGTGCCCCACTGGGTCCGCAAGATCAGCCTGATTTTATTAATGCGGTCGCCCTCTTGGAAACTTCGTTATCGGCGATTGAACTTCTAGATGTATTACAGTCTATCGAAAATAATCAGGGGCGTGTGCGCCACCGCCATTGGGGCGAGCGGACACTTGATTTAGACATTTTGCTTTTTAACAACGACGTGATTAACACACCACGGCTCACCGTTCCGCATTATGCAATGCGTGAACGTGAGTTTGTGATTGTTCCCCTTTTTGATATTGCCCCGAACCTCATGCTACCAACAGGTGAAAGCGTGGCAGAATTGCGCAAACAGTTTATAAACCATACTATGCAACCTATTCTATAAAAAGAAAGGTATCTCCTATTACTAGATTCAGTGAGAAGATTGCCCGTTTATAAATATTTTGTGCTAAAATGTAGTCCTTTTTGTATTATTTGTTTTGTCGTCGGAGGAAAAGATGACCAGTGCTGCTAACAAAAGATCAGTGATGACCTTATTTTCAAACAATGATGACATTTATTGTCACCAAGTTCGTTTTGTACTCGCCGAAAAAGGCGCAGCTTACGAAATTGAAACGATTGTACCCGGTACAATCAATGAGCATTTAATGGAAGTCAATTCAAAAGGTACCGTTCCTACATTAATGGATCGTAACCTTGTTATCCGTACACCACACATCATTTTAGAATATTTGGACGAACGTTTCCCACATCCACCACTCATGCCGGTATTCCCTGTGGAACGTGCGCAAAAACGCCAACTTATGCATGATATTCAAGAAAGTTGGTATCAATATATTAAAGTTGCTGAATTCGGTAAAACTGAAGCCGAACGTGCGCGTGCATTGAAATTCTTAAAAGAACAATTCCTTGCAATTTCAGCTCATTTCACCCCATATTTCATGAGTGAAGAATTTAGCCTTGTAGATTGCTACATCGCGCCATTACTATGGAAAATGCAAAACCTTGGCGTAGAATTTACGGGTGCAGGCAGTAAAGCAGTGAAAACCTATATGGATCGCGTATTTAGTCGTGAATCATTCCAAGAATCTATCAACTGCGTTACCCCTAAAAACTTTATGGAAGAAAAATAGGTTTCCCTATGAGTAAAAAATTATCTGCAAAACGCCCTTATCTATTAAGAGCTTATTATGATTGGATTTCGGATAATGATCTTACCCCATACCTTGTGGTTGATGCGAATTATTACGGTACAGAAGTACCCGAAGAATACGTTCAAGATGGGCAAATTATCCTAAATATTTCTATGCAGGCAACGGGTGATCTCCTGATTAACGATGATGCGGTTTCCTTTAATGCTCGCTTCCAAGGTGTAACACGTCATGTCCATGTTCCAATGGGTGCGGCAGTGGCTATTTATGCCCGCGAAAATGGTGAAGGTGTAATGTTCGAACCAGAAGATATTTACGCTGAACTCAATCGTGAACCAGAAGATCAACCCCATTCTTTTGAAGAAGCGGTAGATAAACCTAAAGCGAAAAAATCTAAAGATAGTAGTTTCTTACGTATCGTAAAATAACCCTATCAATATCAAGCTTATATTTACGCCCCAATTTTCATAATTTTTTATGATTATTGGGGCGTAATTTTTATTACTCGATAGAAAAAATCTAACATTAACTGCCTAGTTTATAACATTATTTTTAAATAATGCGTCTTGACTTTATTTTTTGACTTGCCTAGAATGCCGCTCATCCGTCGGGGTGCCTTAATTGGCTGAGAGAGTCCCGTGAACCTGAAACAGTTAGTACTGGCGTAGGAAACGAGAATGCAAACATTTAATCTATCTTTTTCTAATCTTACTCCATTGTATTTTCCATTAAATACAACGGGGTGTACATGTCTTTAATTCAAATCCAAAATTTAGCGATTGCTTTTAAAGAGCAATACCTTTTCCAAAATCTCAATTTAACTTTAGAATCTGGTAAGAATACCGTCTTACTTGGACGATCTGGCGTAGGTAAATCCTCATTGTTACGTGCCATTGCGGGCTTTCGCACGGATGAACGTATCACAGGTGAAATTACCTATCCATCACATCTCCGTTTTGCTTATTTACCGCAAAATTATTCCCTCTATCCGTGGTTGTCTGTAATTGATAATGTCCAATTAGCCGCACATTTACGTCACCAAAAGACATATCAAACCACACAAAAAGCCGAGCAACTTTTAAATTCCGTTGGTCTTGATGAACATATTCATAAAAAAGTTTTTCGTTTATCTGGAGGGCAACGTCAACGTGTCGCCTTGGCACGTATTCTTATGCAAGATGCCGATGTTGTTCTAATGGATGAGCCTTTTTCTGCCCTTGATGAGGTGACTAAGATTCAACTTTTACAATTGAGCCAATCTCTCTTAATAAATAAAACCGTTCTAATGATTACCCACAGCCCGAGTGAAGCACTCTCCTTCGCCGATCAAATTTATATTTTACGTGGGGGAAATAATCCACTCGAACCTTACCTATACAAGGATAACACCACTGATAGCTATAACACGTTAATCCAAAAACTGGCTAAGTAATTATGCATAGAATTCTACATACTTTATTTTTAATCCTGATTTTAGGTTTAATCTGGGAAAGTACAATTTTGGTCTTTGATTTACCGCCTTACATTTTCCCAAGTCCTAAACAAGTCATTAATGCGCTTATTCAATACCATAGCGTATTGTTTGAACATGGAACACAAACGCTTTTAGAAATTTTAGCAGGGCTCTTTGTCGGCACAATACTTGGAATCGTAACGGCAATCTTCCTTTTCTACAACAAAGTGCTTTCTCGCCTTTTGCTACCAATTTTATTGATTAGCCAAGCGATTCCGATCTTTGCGATTGCCCCAATTTTAGTGCTTTGGTTCGGTTTTGGTTTTTTCTCTAAACTAGTGATGACCACGATCATTATTTTCTTCCCGATCACCAGTAATGTATTTGATGCACTCAAAAATACGCCTCAAGAAATGATTTTTATCGCAAAAAGTTGTGGTGCCACGCCGTTACAAATTTTAACTCGTGTGCGCCTCCCTGCTGCGCTACCGTCCGTAGGATCCGGTATCCGTATTGCTGCCACCATTGCGCCTATTGGTGCTGTGGTTGGCGAATGGGTCGGCGCTTCGCACGGTTTGGGATATCTCATGCTAATAAGCAATGCCCGCATGCAATCCGATATGCTTTTTGCTGCCCTATCGGTTTTAATTTTTATGACTTTAACCCTTTATTTCATGATTGATAAATCTTTAAAAAAATTCATTTTTTGGAATGGTAACTGATTGGAGAAAACAATGAAAAAAAGACTATTCATCTTGCTTATTGCCTGCCTAGCCAAAACCGCTTTTGCCAACGGAGCAGACAGAATCAATTTAGTGCTAGATTGGTTTATCAATCCAGATCATGCCACCATTATCGTTGCGCAGCAACAAGGTTTTTTCAAAAAATATCATCTTGATGTGCATATTATTGAACCAACCGATCCATCGCTCCCACCGAAACTGATAGCCACTCATCAAGCCGATATTGCGATAGATTATTTAACTCAATTACAAATGGCGGTTGCACAGGGATTACCATTAGTACGCATTGCCTCGCTATTCAATCAGCCATTGAGTAGCCTAGTCGTCCTAGACGATGGTCAGATCAAAACACTTGCCGATCTCAAAGGTAAAAAAATTGGACATGCTATTTCGGGATTTGAAAGTATCGTACTCAAAACTATGCTTAATCATGCGGGCTTAACCCTTAATGACGTGGAAATGGTGAATGTCAATTATGAACTCTCGCCGGCACTTTTAAGTAAGCGTGTAGATGCCATTAATGGTGCGTTTCGTAATTTTGAAGTCAACCAACTTAAACTTGCCGGTGCAAAAGCCAAAGCCTTTTTTCCTGAACAAAATGGTGTGCCAAATTATGAAGAACTTGTCGTAATTTGCCATAAAGACCAAGTCAATGCTCCTAAATTTCAACGCTTCGTAGCAGCGCTCAATGATGCAACCGATTACATCAAAGCCCACCCACAAAAAGCGTGGCAAGCCTTTATCAGTTACAATCCTGCACTTTTAAATACCCCGTTAAACCAACTCGCTTGGCAAGATACTATTCCTTATATCAGTCCCAAACCGAGCAAACTTAACCGTGCGGATTATCAAAATTTTTCCGCTTTCCTCTATAAAAATCATGTGATTTCACACGATTTAAACCTTTCTAACTACACCAAAGACTATGCGCTTTAAGGAGAATTATGAACATTACGCATCTCATTCAAAACTGCCCCTACTGGCAAGATTATACTGAGCATAAATTTGTCCGAGAATTGGGGCGTGGCACTTTACCGCTTGCCTCTTTTAAACATTATCTCATTCAAGATTATCTGTTTTTATTGCAATTCGCCCGTGCCTGGGGACTTGCCGTGTACAAAGCAGAAAATGTAGAACTAATGAAATATGCCCAACAAGGTATTCAAGCGATCTTAGAAGTGGAACAAACCATGCACTTAGATTTTTGCGAAAGTTGGGGAATTTCAGCGCAAGAAATACAAAAGCATCCAGAAAGCCCAAATAATATTGGCTATACCCGCTATGTGCTTGATATTGGAATGAAATATGGGATGGCTGAATTATTTGTCGCAATGGCACCCTGCGCTTTGGGTTATAGTCAAATTGCAGAAAAACTGGCGAAAAACCATACCCCAAACAACCCTTACCAAAAATGGATCGATATGTATGATAGCGATACTTCTCAAGAAAGCGTCCAGCGCTTCATGCGCCAAGCGGATCAATTAATTCAACAAAGTGGCATCCAAGATCCTGAGCATTGGCAACGTATTTTTAATACTGCCACTCGTATGGAAATTGGCTTTTGGCAAATGGGTTTAGATTTAAGCTAAAGAGGTCGTTATGCTTGATATCACCTTAATCGATAAGATCCGTGCAGATAATCCGCTTATCCATTGTATTACCAATATCGTAGCGGCAAACTTTGTGGCTAATGGACTACTCGCTATTGGCGCTTCGCCACTGATGTCCGATTGTGCAGAAGAAATGGCAGATCTTGCCACAGTCACGCAAGGACTTTCTGTCAATATCGGTACACTCTGCGAAGATAAATGGCAAGCAGTTTGCCTTGCCTGCTCTTATTATAATCAACACCAAAAACCAATTCTGCTCGACCCTGTAGGCGTGGGAGCAACACAATTTCGTCAACAAAAAATTAATTATCTTTTGGAACACTACCACTTTACTGCCATCCGAGGGAATGCAGCGGAGCTTGCCTATCTTGCAGAGATAAATTGGCAGTCGAAAGGCGTAGATGTTGGAGAAGGGCAACAAGATCCTATTTTGATTGCACAAAAGGTTGCGACTAAATACCACACCACTGTTTTATTAAGCGGCGCCACAGATATCATCACTGATGGTACTCAAACTATTACCGTTACAGGTGCCAGTCCTTTTTTGCCTAAAATTACTGCAACGGGTTGCTTACAAGGTGCCGTACTCACGGCTTTTTTAGCTTGTTGCAATCATCCTCTCCACGCACTTACTACTGCAAGTGCCTTCTACAAAGTCGCTGCCCAAAAGGGGGAGCAACACACTTTACTTCAAGCTGGAAGTAACGGAACTTTTTTAATGGCTTTTCTAGATGCGTTAGCACAACCCCATTTAGATTACATAAAAAATCACGTTCAAATTAAGGAGATAAAATGACTCATTTTCCACAAGCACTGACTATTGCTGGGTCTGATAGTGGCGGCGGTGCGGGTATTCAAACCGATTTAAAAACATTTCAAATGCGAGGCGTATTCGGCACCTCTGTATTAACCGCGGTGACTGCACAAAATACATTGGGCGTGCATCATATTCATCGCCTCCCTTTAGAAAACATTTCAGCGCAATTAACGGCTGTTTGCGATGATTTTTCGATTGATGCGGTTAAAATCGGTATGTTAGGTGATGCGGAAATCATTCAACTTGTAGCACAGAAATTACAGCAATATGCTTTAAAAAATATTGTGCTTGATCCTGTCATGATTGCCAAGGGTGGTGCAAAACTCTTACAAGATTCTGCCATTTGGCAATTAAAAGAAAATCTTATTCCCCTTTGTACACTCATTACCCCGAATCTTCCTGAGTGCGAAGTCCTTACGGGTATTTCGGTTTATGACGATCACTCTGCCCTAAAAGCCGCCCAATATTTACAAGCGCTAGGTGCCAAAAACGTGATGATCAAAGGTGGGCATACCGCGGATTTTGCAGGCGAAACCTCTAATGATTGGATTTTAATTGGCAATACATTTTTCACTCTCCCTGCCAAACGTTTCCATACCCCACACACGCACGGCACAGGTTGCACGTTATCTTCTTGCATTACTGCAGAATTAGCAAAAGGTGAATCGGTAAAAAATGCCATTATACGTGCCAAAAGGTTTATCACTGACGCAATTACACATCCGCTGAATATCGGTCATGGGCATGGTCCTGTTAATTTATGGGCAGGAAATGAGGCATTAAATGGAGAAGTAAACGATGAATAAACTTTCTTTTTTAAAACGCTATTTCGTGGCGGGTTCTCAAGATTGTCAGCATTTAAATGGCAATAATGCGGACAATTTATTGCGCATTCTTGAAAATGCCTTAAATGCGGGTATTACTTGTTTTCAATTTCGTGAAAAAGGCAAAAACTCGCTCAGGGATCTAGACGCGATCAGTGCATTAGCCCAAGATTGCCAAAAACTTTGTGCGAAAGCAAAAGTACCCTTTATTATTAATAATGATGTCGATCTCGCATTAAAGCTTAATGCCGATGGGATCCACGTGGGACAATCCGATATGCCTATTGTGGATATCATCCCCCTGTTTAAACATAAAATTATTGGATTGTCTTGCCAAACATTGGCACAAGCTCAATTAGCAGAGCGATACCCAGAGATCAGTTATCTAGGTGTTGGTCCAATTTTTTCAACAAACTCTAAAGAAGACGCAGGTAATGCTTTACGCCCTGACATTATTCGGCAATTACAATCAGCGCATATCCGTAAACCGCTAGTCGCCATTGGTGGGATTTCATTGCAAAATATTCATGCGCTTAAAGCAACTCATCCTGATGGTATTGCCGTCATTTCTATGATAACCAAAGCCCATGATTTATCGCAAATTATCCCTTATTGGTAATCTCTAGTTTAAAGGATAAGGCATTATCCGATGCCTTATTTGCACAACATTTTCTTATCAAAAAACTACGATTATCTATAAAATACATAAATTTTCTCGAAAATCTTGGCGTGATTTTTATTAGAAACTAAAATCACGCCCCAAAATTCATAATTTTTATGAAAAATCGGGGATGATTTTTATTTTTAAAACCCCAAAAAACTCAAATTTTCCCCCAAACAGGTCCCCTTATAAATCGCCTGAGCGACTGAAATTTTTTAGCAAATTAGGGTTGTTTGAGCGTAGCGAGTTGCCCTAATTTGCGTTAAGAAAAATTTCACTAAGCGAAGATAAGTGATTTATCAAGATGTGTTCTTTGATTATTTTTACTCGCTTCGCTCGCCCTATGGTATGGGTCGTTGCTTCACAACGCTCAACCCTACGGTTTGTCTTGCGCAAGCAAGTAAAGTAACATCACTCCTAACAAAAAAGGGAGCCGAAGCTCCCTTTTTTTAAGCGTAAATCGCTAATTATTTGAT
>SAMEA104404098__coassemble_24_pt1 | contig 25192 bp, 33 predicted proteins | sample SAMEA104404098__metabat2_low_PE_002 | metagenome-assembled genome bin SAMEA104404098 (sample SAMEA104404098) | Balaenoptera acutorostrata | reverse complement strand
TCCTCATTTCTCTTAGTGCAACAAGCCACTTCCTCTTTTGGAAGTGGCTTTTTTTATGTAATTAAAGATTATTTTTCATCAGTTGGTGAATAAATTCGGGAACGATTTTTGTGGCTAAGCCATAACGTTTTATTTGGAATGCATTTTCTACATTACTCGGTTCGAGATTCAGTTCAATCGTTTGGGCATGAGCGCGATTTGCTTCTTTAACAAAGCCAGCAGCCGGATAAACGTTTCCAGATGTACCAATTGAAATAAAGTAATCACAATCTGCCAATGCATCATAAATACGATCCATTTCGTAAGGCATTTCTCCAAACCATACTATATTAGGACGTAAAGGCTGTTTGATCTCACAACAATGACATTTATCACGTGCGCTTAGATCGCCTGTCCAAGGGTAAACTTTCTCTGTCAGTGGGCATTTGGCTTCAAGCAAACTGCCGTGCATATGAATAATATTTTTTGAACCTGCGCGTTCGTGTAAGTTATCCACATTTTGTGTAATGAGGAGAAAATTATCTCCAAGTCGTTGTTCGAGTTCTGCCAACGCAAAATGGGCAGCATTCGGATTAATTTTAGGATCGAAAAGGGCTTTGCGACGTTGATTGTAAAAGTCTTGAACTAGGCGAGAATTACGTTGATAGCCTTCAGGTGTAGCAATGTCATCAATTGAATAATCTTCCCACAATCCATCGGCAGCACGGAATGTACGTAAACCTGATTCTGCGGAGATACCTGCTCCCGTTAAAATAACAACTTTCATTTTTCTCCTTAATTTCTGTATTGTTTTATATAAAATAATAACATTTTATATAATTACTTTTTTATTTATAAATTAAATTCCATAAATAAAATTTTCATTTACTATAAAAATATTTTTTATTAAAAAAAGTACAATATTTTTATATTAACTATGCGTAGTTATGATATTTTTTCATCTAAAATTGATTTTTAACATTTTTTAAACATTAAAATGTTTGTTATATAGCGATAGGGGGTAGACTCAATAAATTATTATTTAATCGACTAAATATTACTCTAATTTATATAAATATATATAGCGTAATGTAAAAAAAGCGTTATAATAGCCCGCGAATCAATACTGATTATATTTGGAGACATTATGAAATTTTCAACTCGTAATTTAATTAAGGGAACTGTAACTCAAATCACTGAAGGTGCAGTAAATGTAGAAGTAACTATCAAAACTGCAGAAGGTGTAGAACTTGTTTCTATCATCACTAAAGCAGCATGCGAAAACTTAGGCTTAGCTGTTGGTAAAGAAGCATATGCTGCGATCAAAGCATCAAATGTAATGATTGGTATCGACGAATAGTCTACATTTAACATCAGTGATTGCAGTGCGAATGGATTGGCACTGTAATCATTTTTCTTTTTATCCCTCCTTAATTATCCCATACCATTCTCACGTTATATTTTGTCAAATTCTGGCATAAACCTCTAAGCCTTTCTGATATACTATGGCTATTTAATCACACTTAATTTAATTATTATGAGAATACCTAGAATTTATCATCCTGAACCATTACAGGGGGTGACTACATGCTTTTTAAGCGACGATGCCACTAACCATGTGGCGCGCGTTTTACGTATGCAAGAAGGGGACCTGCTAACTTTATTTGATGGGTCTAACTGGACCTTTGAAGCCCGTATCAAAGCAGTAACTAAAAAAGCTGTCGAAGTAGAAATCCTATCTGCACAAGTAGAAGATAAAGAAAGTGCATTAAATTTACACTTAGGGCAAGTTATGTCGCGTGGTGATCGAATGGAGTTCACGATTCAGAAATCCGTTGAGTTAGGTGTAAAAACTATTACCCCTCTTTGGTCTGAACGTTGTGGGGTAAAATTAGATGAAGCGCGCATGGCGAAAAAAATTCAACAGTGGCAGAAAATTGCGATTGCTGCCTGTGAGCAATGTGGGCGTAATGTCGTGCCAGAAATTCGCCCTATGATGAAACTAGAAGAATGGTGCCAAGAAGAACCTGAGGCACTAAAACTTAACTTACATCCACGAGCAAAATATTCTGTTAGAACGCTACCAGAGTTTGGTGAGCGTCCTGTTCGTTTGTTAATAGGAAGTGAGGGTGGTTTATCTGCAGCAGAAATTGCTAAAACTGTTGAACAAGGATTTACTGAAATTCAATTAGGAAAACGAGTATTAAGAACTGAAACAGCAGCTCTTGCTGCGATTACAGCATTACAAATTTGTTTTGGAGATCTAGCTTAACTTTATGATGCAACTTAAAAATCATTTTTTAATCGCAATGCCGCAATTAGAAGATCCATTGTTTAAGCAAAGTGTGGTTTACATGTGTGAACATAATGAACAGGGATCGATGGGGATTATTATTAATAAGCCATCAGACATTAGTGTGGCGGAAGTTTGCAGTAAAGTAAATTTTATGATGGCAGAGCCTCGATTTTTTATCAAACAAAGCGTGCTTGCAGGTGGTCCAACGCATTTAGAAAATGGCTTTATTTTGCATGAGAAAACACAAGGTGCATTTAATCATAGTTATGCGATTGGTGATGATCTTATGCTTTCAACTTCCATTGATGTTTTAGAATCAGTAGGAACTGAAAAAGCCCCTCAAAAATATCTCATTGCACTTGGTTGTGCGAGCTGGGCGCCGAAACAATTAGAAAAAGAAATTGCAGATAATGATTGGTTAGTCGCTAAAGCAAGTAAGGAAATCTTATTTGATACTCCTTATGCTATGCGTTGGGAGAGCGCAGCCGAATCGCTTGGTATCAAAATGGAGCATTTGGTGCAATATAAGGGAGCGTGTTAATGGGATTTACAGCTTTAGCATTTGATTTTGGGACACGTAGCATCGGGTGTGCGGTAGGACAAAGTATTACTGGCACTGCGCAATCATTGCCAGCATTTAAAGCAAAGGATGGCATTCCTAATTGGCAAGCCATTGAACAATGTTTAAAAAATTGGCAACCACGAGTAGTGATCGTTGGTTTGCCTTTAAATATGGATGGTACGGAACAAGATCTTACATTACGGGCAAAAAAATTTGCACAACGCTTACATGGTCGTTTTGGTGTAGAGGTTATTTTACAAGACGAGCGCCTCACAACCTGTGATGCGCGTGCAGAAATTTTTGAGCGTGGTGGATATCGTGCATTAGATAAGGGTAAGGTAGATGGTATTTCTGCTTGTCTTATTTTAGAAAGCTGGTTTGTTGAAAATCCAGAATTTGATTAAACTACCTTATATATAAAATACTTAATTGCTTTATTTGTGGCAAAATTGTAAGCAAGCCAACCAACGTTTTTGTTGGAAAATTTATATCGTTAGTAAGGAAAACTTATGAAAAAAATACCTATTTCAGTCACTATGATGGTAAAAGATGGCGAACGTTATTTAAATCAATGCTTACAGGCATTACAGGACTTCGATGAAATTGTCATTTTAGATAATGGTTCGACTGATAATAGTATTGCTATTGCGGAGAGCTTTCCGAATGTAACGTTATACAAAGCTGATTTTTTTGGTTTTGGTCCAATGAAAAATGATATGGCAGAGAAAGCCAAACATGATTGGATTTTAAATGTTGACTGTGATGAGATTTTTAATCCAGAACTCGTTGAAGAAATTCGTCAATTAGATTTAGAGCAAGTCCATAAGGCCTATGCTATTTCACGAATTAATCATTATCGCGGAAAACCGATCAAGACTTGTGGTTGGTATCCAGATTATGTAAAACGTTTGTACAACCGCAACGAAGTACATTTTAACGATAAACAAGTACATGAAAGCCTTGATATTCCGAAGAAAGTGAAACTTATCCGCTTAAAGGGAAGTTTTAATCATTATTCATTTGAAGGAGCAGCAGGGCTTATTAATAAAATGCAGAAATATACGACCTTATTTGCTGAACAGCAAAGAGGGCGTAAACGTGCTAGCCTAGGTGGAGCGATTGGACACGGGTTAAGTGCATTTATTAAGAGCTATATTTTCCGACGTGGTTTTATGGATGGCGCGGATGGTTTCGTTATTTCTATGGGAAATGGTACAGGTGCTTATTACAAATACGTTAAACTGTATGAAGCCAATGAGTCGATTACAACAAGTCTGATTATTACGACTTATAACCGTCCTGATGCATTACGTTTAGTCTTAAACAGTGTGTTGAACCAAACAGTGTTGCCTAACGAGGTGATTGTTGCTGATGATGGCTCAAATCAAGAAACTGCAGAACTGATCAAAGAATACCAAACTAAATTTCCCGTTCCGCTTATTCATTCTTGGCAAGAAGATAAAGGGTTCCGTCTGGCGCGGTCACGCAATTTAGCAATATCAAAAAGTACGATGGAATATATTGTTATGATCGATGGCGATATGGTACTTGATAAACATTTTATTGCCGATCATAAAAAAGCAGCGAAACATAAAACCTTTATTCAAGGTGGACGTATTCTTTTAAATGATGACAAAACGGCAAAATTATTAGAATCTACAGCGCAAAAAGTGTCACTATCTTGTCTAAGTAGTGGGCTAGAAAGTCGAATTGAGAAACGGCTACAAGCTATCCATATGCCTTTTTTACGTAACTTATTGTTGAAGAAAGAAAAATCACATTGGCACAAAGGTATTCGCGGTGCCAATATGGGATTTTTCCGTGAAGACGTGATGGAAATTAATGGCTTTAATAATGAGTTTGAAGGGTGGGGACGTGAAGATAGTGAATTTGTGGAACGTTTCTTTAATGCTGGTGGCAAACGCGCTAATTTAAAATTTGGTGGCATTGGTTATCATTTATGGCATCCAGAAGCAGAACGCGAAGCTTTACCTGAAAATGAGGCACTCTTAAAACGTGCAACTAAAGAAAAATTAAACTGGTGTGAAGACGGATTAAACCAATTCCAAGCCGAAAAAGTATAAAATTTTCCGAAAAAGCTGGCGTGATCTTTTTAAAGAAATTTGCCGTAGGTGGGATCATTTACTTGCAAGAAATCGCGGTTTCGGTATAATTTGACCTCTTTTAAAAATCGCCTAACGGCATAATATTAACTACACTCGGTGCTAAATTCGGTTTTAGAGGGCGGAGTGGCTTCTTAAGAGGTTTTCTATGAAACAAGGTATTCATCCAGAATATAAAGAAATTACTGCAACTTGTTCTTGCGGTAACGTAATCAAAACTCGCTCAACTGTGGGTAAAGATTTAAACTTAGACGTTTGTGGCAAATGCCACCCATTCTACACTGGTAAACAACGTGTTGTTGACACTGGTGGTCGTGTAGAACGTTTCAACAAACGTTTCGCTATGTTAAGTGGTAAAAAATAATTACCATTTGATATAAAAAAGAACCTCGCATTATGCGGGGTTTTTTTGTATTAAAATTTATAAAATGATGAAAAAAGACGCTATTTTTGTACCTAAACTCTTGGTATCATAAAGATTGTTTTTAAATAAAGAGAAGTACATTATGGCAAATTCTAGCGCGATTTATTCAACCATTATTTCTGATTTGGATGGTACCTTATTAATGCCAGATCACCACTTAGGAAAATTAACCGTGGATACCCTTACTGATTTAACGCAACGCGGTGTACAATTTGTGGTTGCAACTGGGCGTCCTTTCCTTGATGTACATGCCATTTTTACTGCTGCTGGACTAGATGATCTTTATCTGATTACGTCTAATGGTGCACGTATAGATAACATGAAGTCAGGCAACCTTTATTTAAATACGCTTGATAATGATATTGCACGAAAATTAACAACCTTATCTTTCGATCCGGAAAAGGTGTGTGTCAATACGTATGAAGCAAATGGCTGGTTTATTGATCGCGATGTGCCAGAGCTTGCTACTTTCCATCAGGATTCTGGTTTTGGATATCAGGTTGTTGATTTTCATCACCACCAATTTCAGGATGTTGAAAAGGTCTTTTTTTTAGCTCGAGATGGGGAGCCATTAAAGCCCATTGAAGAAAAAATAAAAAAACTATTTGGGAATTCTGTGAAATGGACGTATTCTGCTCCTCATTGTTTAGAGGTAATGAATGCCGATGTTTCGAAAGCGTCAGCTCTCCAACATCTTTTCCCTGCTCATAAATTGGAAAGTGCAATTGCATTTGGCGATGGCTTAAATGATGTTGAAATGCTATCTCTGGTAAAAACGGGATGTATTATGGAAAATGCTGATCCACGCTTAGTTTTGGAACTACCGCATTTAAAACAAATAGGAAGCAACGCTGAGCAAGGAGTTGCAACGCATTTAATAAGAATATTTGAAAAAGAGGGATAATATGGGATTTATGAATATATTACAATCAATTGGAATCGTGAGTTTGGGGGCCGCTTTTGGCGCAAGTTCACGTTATCTGATTAGTTTGGTATTAAATCCACTGGTTTCTACCTTGGCATTTGGGACATTAATTTCCAATTATTTAGGCTGTTTTATTATTGGATTATTACTCGCAGTATTCGCCCATTTTCCTGAGATCTCACCTCAATGGAAACTATTATTGGTGACTGGATTTTTAGGAAGCTTGACTACGTTTTCATCTTTCTCCGCAGAAGTCTTTGAATACTTAAACGGAGAAAAATGGTTAATGGGTCTCGAAATTATCGGACTTCATCTGATTGGTGGCTTAGGTTTTACCGCAATCGGTTTCTACCTTTGGAAAGCCTTTGTCGCTTAGGCAAAGAATTTAAATATTTCATTAAATGCTTCATCGCGAATGGTATCTTCTTCAAAAAGAATTTCATGTTTCGCGTGAGGCATTTTTTTAAGTGTCCCATTCGGAAGAAGTTCCACAAATTCTTTCAAATGAGCATTACTCACTACCTGTTCTTCCCCTGCTTCAAACACTTCTACAGGGATTTCAATACGACCTAAAATTGTTGGTAAGGAGTGATGCGCTTGCCAGCATAAATGTGCCCAGCGGAAAGTCACGCCCCCTAATGCAAGATTTGGGAAACGATCCATTAAGGTATTTTGCCACACAATACGGTCTTTAGAATGGCTTAATGTATTGTTTTCTGGATCTCGTGGCACATAGTTTGTTTGACCAAAAATATAACGATCGCCTTGGCCAAGAATGAGCATCAAGTTAACCATAAAGGCATCACGAATCGGATGTTTAGATGGCATTTCAAAAAAAGGCGCGACAAAAACGGCCTTTTTGATATCATGATCGCAATTTGCTAGATAAAATGCACTAATAAGCGCACCGAGCGAATGTCCAACCATAAATTCTTGATCATAATGAAATTCTTTTTTGAAGTTTTTCATTAAAATATTGAGGTCATCCACATAGAAACGAAATTCATCGACGTATCCTTTGTGGCGATTTTTAAGAAGACGTTGGGAACAGCCTTGTCCACGGTGATCAACGACTAATACATCATATCCTTTTTGGAAAAATTCCCATGCGGGTTCGGTCCATTTTAAAATATTTTCTGCGCGCCCATTTACTAAAACAACGAGTTTTGATGACAAGGGAGAATGTTTAAAATGGCGATAAGCCAGATGGCATTTATTTTTACCTTGAATAAATTGAATGGGAAATTGTTCTGCGAAGGGAAGCAAAGTGCTTTCTGCAAAATCGTTAAACGTATTTTGGTGTTCCATATTCATCATAATTTTCCTGAATCAGTAATGTGGAGGAGGAGTTTCCTCAGCTAAACTTGCAATATTAGAGCTTTGTACGCCTTTAAGTTTATCTGCAAGATGGCGAAGTTGGCGTTGCATTTTATCCAACATAAACTGCTGTTGGACCATTACGTCATTTAATTCTTCAATCGTTTTTTCTTGGAACGCAATTTTCGTTTCAAGTTCAGTCACTCTAATTTCTAAGTCGTTTTCCACAATCTATTTTCCTAATTAAAATAAAGATTGACATTTGTACAATCCGCTTTAATCTTAAATAACATTTTTTGTTATTATAAAGGATATTAAAAATGTTAAAAATGAAAAAAATCACAGCGATTTTGGCAACAACGGTTGTCGCAACCACTTTCTTAACTGCTTGTCATGATGATGCAAAAACTGCACCACAAACTCAGCAGCAACAACAATTACCAAAAGACTTTAATAGCCAAGCATCATACGCCGTTGGTTATGCAGCAGGTCAAAACTTTTTGGTAGGCATGATTGAAAGCCAAAAAGGCGTGATGGATTACAATCAAACTTATATTCTTCAAGGTATCAAAGATGCACTTGATAACAAGCCAGAAATGACTGATGAACAAATTCAATCTACTTTGCGTAAATTGCAAGATACATTAGAAAATGCACAAGTGAAATCTGTTGAAGAAAATAACAAAAAATTAGTGGAAAACTTCTCTAAACAAGATGGCGTGAAAAAAACTGCGTCTGGTATCCTTTACCGTATCGTAAGTGAAGGCGAAGGGGCAAATATTCTTCCAACTGATACCGTCAAAGTAGAATATACTGGTAAACTTGGTAATGGCGAAGTATTCGATAGCTCAGCAAAACATGGTGCGGTAGAGTTCCCATTAAATCAAGTTATCCCTGGTTGGACTGAAGCCCTTCAATTAATCAAAAAAGGTGGCGAAATCCAAATGGTTATCCCGGCTAAATTAGCGTATGGTGATAGCGCAATGGGACCAATTCCAGCTAACTCTGATCTTTATTTCCAAGTAAAAGTATTAGATGTTACCGCGGAAAAATAATGTTTAATTCATATACCGCATTATCCAACGTAATGCGGTATTTTTTTAACGATAAAATGGAATCAATATGCGTTACGTATTAGCGGTAAGTGGTGCAAATTATGGAAAACAGAGCGCTTTTATCGCATTACAGTTTGCTCAAGCTTTAGTGGCTAAAGGGCATCAAATTCAACAAATTTTCTTTATGCAAGATGGCGTATCCAATGCGAACAAGTTTGTTTCACCCGCAAATGATGAACTTAACTTATTAAAAGCATGGCAAACGTTTCATCAACAGCATCAAGTGCCATTACATTTATGCATTGCGGCCGCACAGCGTCGCGGTGTGGTAAATGAAATGACGTCTGAAATGACCGAAGTCAGTGTGGCAACCCCTTTTATTTTAGCCGGGCTCGGTGAATTTATGCAGGCATCATTAACCTGTGATCGTGTATTACAATTTTAAGGATAAACATGAAGTTAGCGTTTGTATTTCGAACTGCCCCCCATGGCTCCAGTATTGCACGCGAGGGATTAGATGCATTGCTGGCAGCAACAGCATTTTGTAATGAAGATGAGATTGGTGTTTTTTTTCTAGATGATGGTATTTTAAATCTCATCCCGAATCAAAACCCAGAAGTTATTTTACAAAAAGATTTTACAGCAGCCTTTAAATTACTTGATTTATATGAGATAGAAAATCGGTTTGTCTGTGAAGAGAGTGCGCAGTATGCTTTTATTGAAGCGCAATCAATAATTGATGTTGAACCTTTATCCTATCAGCAATGGCTATCACAATTGCAGAAAGCTGAGAAAATTTTTACATTTTAGGGGAAGCGATGTTATATACCTTTTCTCAATCACAGTATGATTTGGCAGAAATGACCAAAATATGGCAAAATTTAACCGAACAAGATGTAGTGCTTTTTTGGCAAAATGGCGTAAATTTTTTGGCTAAAAACCTTATACATTTTCGTCCGAGTCTATGTCAGGTTTGCGTATTAAAGAATGACGTTGAAGCACGTGGATTAAATCCTTATTTTGATAAAAATATGGAAATTCAACAACTTAGTATGAATGATTTTGTTGTGCTAACGGAAAAATATTATCCTCAGCTTGCTTTTTAATACGCCCCGAAAATCGAAAAAATTTTTGAGGTATAAAGATGAAAACCTTTAAACTTGCTGCTACTGCACTTTTTGCGCTTTCTAGCGCAGTAGCTTTTGCGAATGTAGATTATGATGCGCATATCGCGACAGATCCTTTTGGACAAAATAGTACAGCACCCGTAGATTACTACATGCTGACTTTGTCTTATTCTCCGAGTTTTTGTGAACATGTTCGTGAAAAGTATGGCGAAATTCCTGAAAGTCAGCAGTATCAATGCGGTCCAAATAGTCATTTTAAATGGGTAGTACATGGCTTATGGCCTCAAAATGCGCATGCTGAACAGGTGAAAGATCAACCACGTTTCTGCCAAGGAGATTTACCACCACTTCCAGAAACGCTACTGGAACAATACTTACCATATTCACCAGGTAAGGCGCTTTTGCAAGGAGAATGGGAAAAACACGGTGCATGTGCATTCCGTACGCCACAAGATTACTTCAATATGGAAAAAGTCTTGTATAAACAACTTGTTCTACCAAATGATAAACCGAATAAACGCCGCCTTATCGCATTCTTAAAAGAACATAATCCACAATTACGCGATGTGTTCATCAAAGTAAATCATAGCGAAGTAAGTATTTGTTATGATAAAAAATGGAATCCGATGAGTTGCGAGCATCGCCAATATCGTTAATTTTTCACATTAACGAATCCAATCTTGGTGCAGTTTCTCGCTGTCACCAAGATAATTTAAAATCCATATCACCGCTGGGCTCATTTTTGATTTATTCCACGCTAAACAGCAGGGGCTGACGGGGGGCTTTACAGCTAATTCCTTTTCAATCAGTTCACCTTTTTCTAAAAGAGGAACCGCCATATGGCTTGGAACTATCGAAATACCTAACCCTCCTCGTAAACATTGCAGTGCGCTATGCCAGTTAGGTACGACAATACGGCGCTGATTGTCCATAAGCCAAGTTAATCGTTTAGGGAGAGATCTTGCGGTGTCTTCCAAGCATACTGCTGGATATTGTGCTAGTTCTGGAACGGTTAGAGGATGTTGGGCGGTTGCCAATGGATGGTGAGGAGCAACCACAAATTTCCAAGTTAATGTGCCCATATCGCGATGTGCAAAGTTCCCGCCCACTGGAATCGCGGTTGTGGCACCAATGGCGATATCAGCGCGCCCATCGGCTAATGCATCCCAGACCCCATTAAAAACTTCCATTGTAAGATGTAATTCAACATCCGAGAATGTACGATAAAAATCGCGTACTAATTGATTGACTTGTTGTTCGCGCACGATGTTATCCAATGCCACGGTCACACTTTCACACCAACCATTTGCGACTTGTTGCGTGCGTAACTTGATACTTTCCATTTGTTTTAAAAGTTTTCGGCTTTCTTCTACGAAAAATTTCCCCGCTGGCGTCAATTCCACTTTACGATGTAAACGAATAAAAAGTTGTACGGCAAGACGTTCTTCGATAGATCGAATAGTATAACTAATTGCACTTGGCACTTTATGGAGCTCGTCTGCAGCCGCAGAGAAACTTTCGCAGCGAGCGACGACATCAATGACTTGGAGTTCAGTATAAGAAAACATATGCGTTCAAAATTTTTGAAAGGAATGCGTAAATTTTAGCGTTTCACACTGGTTTTGACTATGGGTAAACTAGCGTTTTTTCAAAAACAAGAATGGGAATAAAAATTATGAAAGGAACCCCAACAAAATTTACTTTATTTTGGTTCGCGTGTTTAAGTATGTTAGGTTTTCTCTCCACGGATATGTATTTACCTGCATTTGAAACATTGCGAACTGCTTTTGGCACAACCGAATCTTCTATTGGTTTAACCTTAAGTGTTTTCTTACTCGGTATGGCGATTGGGCAATTAGTCTATGGGCCGTTATCTGATCGTATTGGGCGTATTAAAGTCCTTGTGGGTGGGATGACACTCTTTTGCTTAGCGACTTTACTCTGTGCTTTCTCTCAAGATATTCAAGTATTTCTTGGTGCACGTTTTTTACAAGCATTAGGGGCATGTTCTGCGACTGTCATTTGGCAAGCAATTGTCGTTGATCGTTATGAGGGGCAAACTGCGGGACGTATTTTTGCCACAATCATGCCACTTGTTGCGCTTTCTCCGGCACTTGCACCTTTAGTTGGGGCAGGATTAGAACATCATTTTGGTTGGCGTAGTATTTTCCTCGTTTTAGTCGCATTTGGCATTTTTATTGCATTGATGACATTACGTGAACCAGAAAGTGCGCCACTTGATCGTGAACAAGAAAAATTAAGTGTGCAACTTAAACGCGATTATGCCGCCATTTTGACTTCAAAAAAATTCTTCGGAAATATGATTATCTTTGCGGCTTGTTCTGCAGCATTTTTTGCATATTTAACGGGATCTCCATTTATTATGGCAGCGATGGGTTATACCGGTGGCGATATTGGTTTAAGTTATGTTCCTCAAACGATTGCATTTATCGTGGGGGGCTTTGGATGCCGTAGTTTATTAGCGCATTACGAAGGAAAACGTATTTTACCGTGGTTACTTGGGCTTTTCTTCCTAAGTGTTTTGGTTATGTTCATTATTCCATTTGTGATGCCTGTTAACAATATTTGGCCTATTTTAATTCCATTCTGTTTCTTAGCGGTGGCAAATGGAGCGATTTATCCGATTGTAATTAATCTCGCATTGAGTGATTTTAAAGAGTGTAGTGCTACGGCAGCAGGGTTATTAAACTTCTTACAAACATTGATTTGTTTTATTGCAAGTGGGTTAGTATCTGCTTTTGCAATGTATGGACTCTGGACGGTAACGGTAGCGATGTTCGTTTGTGGTTTTATCACTTTATTCGGTTTCGCCCTTTTCCGCCAATCTCAATATGAAGCACCTGTTGTTGCTGAAGCGTAATTGTTTATAAACAAAAAAAGCCACGTTCTGTGGCTTTTTTATTTTTCCTTTATCACGCCCCATTTTTCGCAAAAATTTATGCGTTTTTCATGTATTCTCCAGCCAATGATGCGCCGCCCATGCAGTAATACATCATACGGAATCGATCTTCAAAATGTTGGGTGAAAATATCAATTTTGGTTGGAGAGAGCGGAGTAATCCACATATAAATGGGTGGTTTCTCTTTATCTTTTTCAAGATTAACCCAAATTTTTCCTGCTTGCCAAAATCCAGTTCCTTGATATTCACAAGCAGGATAATGGCGGACTTTGGAAGCAGTGATCTCAATCTGGAATTGATGACTTGGCAGCGGGGTAATATTGACCTGTTGCCAGTATTCCTGAGGTTTATGGGGCGTTTGGTATTGTCCAGCTAAGGATGGAGAGGGTTGAGAAACCTGACAGCCGCTTAATAGAAGCGAGAGTAATAAATAACGTTTTTTTATCATAGTAAAACAAAAAAGCACCCCGAAAGGTGCTTCAATCATAAAAGGTAAATTAGAATTTTGCTTTAAGCATCGCTTCTAGTTTTTCTTGGTCAATTGCAAATTTACGGATACCTTCCGCTAATTTTTCGACTGCCATTGGATCACTATTGTGTTCCCAGTAGAATTCAGCTTCTGTCATACGTGCTGGTTTTGGTTCAACCGTACCGTGGAAGTCAAGTTTACGTGGAAGCGGGTTAGTGTCTTCTTGAAGTTCTTTTAATAAAGCGGGTGCGATAGTTAAGCGATCACAACCTGCTAATGCTTGAATTTCACCAATATTACGGAAACTTGCACCCATCACGATAGTTTTGTAGCCGTGTTGTTTGTAGTAGTTGTAAATACGAGTAACAGAAATAACACCTGGATCTTCTTCTGGTGAATATTCTTTCTTATCACTATGTGCTTTATACCAGTCTAGGATACGACCTACGAATGGAGAGATAAGATAAACGCCTGCTTCTGCACATGCACGAGCTTGAGCTTGAGAGAAGAGAAGGGTTAAGTTACAGTTGATGCCTTCTTTTTCAAGAATTTCAGCTGCACGGATACCTTGCCATGTTGAAGCAACTTTAATCAAAATACGATCATTTGCGATACCTGCCGCATTGTAAAGTGCTACGAGTTTACGTGCTTTTGCAATGGTTTTTTCAGTATCGTAAGAAAAACGTGCATCCACTTCTGTAGACACGCGTCCCGGAACGATTTTAAGAATTTCTAAACCGATATTTACCGCTAATTTATCTTCTGCATCAATAAGTTGTTGAGCAGGGTCATTGCTTTGTTGTTTTGCATAAGCAATCGCTTCATCAATAAGTGGAGCATATTGAGGGAGCGCAGAAGCACTTAAAATTAAAGATGGGTTAGTGGTTGCATCTTCTGGACGATAAGTTTTCATTGCATCAATATCACCAGTATCAGCAACGACTACAGTCATTTTGCGTAATGCGTCTAATTGTGTTGTCATGTTTTTCCCTTAATAAATGAAGTAAAGAACTCGGGCGTAAGGATAGCACAAAGAGCAAGCAAATAATATGGAATGAATGGTACGAATTGCACAAATAGTCATAACTTTTCGATGAAAAAAATTTCTGTTTTCAATGAGATAATTTTATAGTGAAAAAATAAATTGGCTTGATAGTAATCTTAGTTACTATATAATTAATAACCAATTTCGGGGGAGAGAAATGATGAAATATACTTTTAACGAGCAAGAAAAGCTTATTCGTAGAACGGCAGGTGACAAAACTTCACTCATGCCAGTAGAGGACTTAATTTTAGTCCGTTTAATGACAAATTTTACATCGCTTTATAAAGAGCACCGTACTAGATTGTTACAACAATTTGGGCTTAATGAAACGCAATTTTTGGCTTTAACGCTAATTTATTATCAAAAAAATCGATCTATTCAACCTTCCGTATTGAGTGAAATGTTGGGATCATCACGCACCAATATCACTCGTGTATCCGATGATTTAGAGAAGAAAGGTTGGATTGAGCGTCAATTAATGAAAAGCGATCGTCGTGCTTACTTACTGAATCTAACGGTCAAAGGGGTAAATGTTTTAGAAGAATTTTTACCACATCAATGGAAATTGATTAGTGATCTTTTTTCAGTTCTTACACCAGAAGAAAGTGAATTCTTACAGGTGATTTTACGTAAGTTAACGAATCATATTGAGCAAATACAATAGGGGTAATTATGGCAGAGCAAAATGTATCAACCGCACAGCCAGAAGAGAAAGATTCTACAAAAAATTCATCTGACGGTGCAATGATTGAAACTACAACGACTAAGAAAAAAGCGCGTGAAAAATCAATGACGATTTTTGGGCTAGTTATTCTCATTGTAGTGATCTTATCCTTTTTATATTGGTTCTTCTTTATTCGAGGATCTGAAGAAACAGACGATGCTTATGTACATGGTAATCAGGTCGCGATTTCTTCTCAAGTAGCAGGTTCTGTAATGCAAATTAATGTGCAAAATACAGAATACGTGCATCAAGGTGATGTGTTAGTGGTACTTAATCCAAAAGATCGTGAGCTCGCATTTGCACACGCGAAAGACGAGCTCGCTCAAGTTGTACGTAAAGAACGCAATTTGATGTATAGCGTAAAAGAGCTTGAAGCTGCCGTGGTACAAAAGCAAATTGCGGTAAAACAAACAAAATCGGATTACATGCGTCAGGTTAATTTGGCTAAAACTAATTCAACTTCTAATATTATGTTAACGCATAGTAAAGATGCGTATGATGCTGCAGTAGCAAGTTTAAAACTTACGCAAAATCAATTAGCTGCAAATAAAGCCTTATTACTTGATACGCCATTACGTCAACAGCCCGCTGTGAAAATTGCGATTACGGGTGTAAAAGATGCTTGGTTAAATTTAAAACGCACTAAAGTATTAAGTCCAGTCGATGGCTACGTTGCAAAACGTAATGTTCAAGTAGGGGAAACGATTGGCGCAGGTACGCCGCTAATGGCCGTTGTTCCAGCTAATCAAATGTGGGTTGAAGCCAATTTTAAAGAAACGCAAATGAAAGATATGCGTTTAGGACAAAAAGCACGTGTTACTTTTGACCTTTATGGTGACGATGTAAAATTTGATGGGATTGTAAAAGGTATTGAGATGGGTACAGGAAGTGCTTTCTCTTTATTACCCGCACAAAATGCGACAGGAAACTGGATTAAAATTGTACAGCGTGTACCTGTGCGTATTGCATTGCCAGCCGATCAGATTAAAAAGCATCCTCTACGTCTTGGACTATCTTCTCTAGTACGGGTTGATGTAACTGATACCGATGGGGAAACATTACGCGCGGCACAACCGATTAAGGCGGTGTATAAAACTGATGTCCTCACTTACAATGAAAGTGAGCTTGATAATGTGATCGAGCAAATTATTAAAGATAATATTGGGGATTAAGCCCTATGCAGGTCGAAGTAAAAAATTATCCGCCTGTCACTGGGATAACATTAGCCTTTATGACGATCTCTTTAGCACTTGCAACCTTTATGCAGGTGCTAGATTCGAGTATTGCTAATGTGGCGATTCCTACCATTTCTGGTGACCTCGGCGCCTCAAGTTCACAAGGGACTTGGATTATTACCTCATTTGGTGTGGCAAATGCCATTTCGATTCCAATTACTGGGTGGCTTGCAAAACGTTTTGGTGAGGTAAAATTATTTCTTGCCTCAACAGCATTGTTTACCTTCTTTTCGTGGTGTTGTGGAATGTCTTCAAACCTTGAAGTCCTTATTTTCTTTCGCGTAATGCAAGGTACGGTATCAGGCCCACTTATTCCGCTATCACAAAGTCTATTATTAAATAACTATCCACCTAAACAACGACCACTTGCCTTGGCTTTCTGGGCGATGACGGTTGTTATTGCACCTGTTGTGGGACCAATTCTGGGGGGATGGATCAGCGATAATGCAGCCTGGGGCTGGATTTTCTTTATCAACGTACCCGTAGGAATTTTTGTGGTATTGGTATCAGGAAAAATTCTACTTCATCGCGAAACGTCCACCGTACGCGAACCCGTTGATTTGGTTGGATTGATTCTCCTCGTATTTGGGGTGGGGGCATTGCAATTGATGCTTGATAAAGGTCGTGAATATGACTGGTTTAGTTCAACAGAGATCGTCATTTTAGCTATTATTGCTGTTGTTGGTTTAATCTGGTTGGTGATTTGGGAGTTGACTGATGATAACCCAATTGTGGATGTATCCTTGTTTAAATCGTGGAATTTCTCTATTGGGTGTTTATGTACCTCTTTATCCTACTTATTTTATATAGGCTCCATTGTGCTAATCCCTATTCTATTACAGTCCGTATATGGATATACCGCAACGTGGGCAGGGTTGGCGACCGCACCCGTAGGTATTCTTCCATTAATCGTGATGCCAATTATTGGGAAATACAGTAGTAAATTTGATATGCGAGCTTTAGTGACATTCAGCTTCCTTGTGTATGCAACATCATTTATGTGGCGTGCGTATGTGTTTGAACCAGATATGGGATTTTTTGATGTAGCGTTTCCGCAATTTATCCAAGGGTTGGCGGTAGCATGTTTCTTTATGCCACTCACCGATATTACGCTTTCGGAAGTACCAGAAAATAAAATGGCATCTGCGACCAGTCTATTCAACTTCTCACGGACGCTAGCTGGCTCTATTGGGACCTCATTAGTGATGAACATGTGGTACAACCGTGAATCATTGCATCATGAGCGGTTGGTGGAATCTATTACACCATATACGCAAAATTCTGTAGAGTTTTACCATAAAATGGAAGCAATGGGGATGAGCCAACAACAAACATCAGGGTTCTTGGCAAAAACAATTACGCAACAAGGGTTTATTATCTCAAGTAACGAAATTTTCTGGCTATCTGCATTAGCATTTTTGAGTATGATCGTCGTTATTTGGTTCTCTAAACCAAACAAAGATAATGCGATAAATTAATTACGCCACAATTTTCCGAAAAATTTATGTAAAAAGACTACGCGAGTAGTCTTTTTTTTATAGAAAAAATATTAAAATTTATGAAAAAAAAGACCGCAAATTGCGGTCTTTTAAGAAAAATACGTTTTATAGTACGTCGATACAGTTTAAATCATGGAAAGATTTTTCTAAGCGTTTAGACATAGATTCTTCTGATTTGCGTAACCATACACGTGGATCGTAGTATTTTTTATTTGGTGCATCAGGACCAGTTGGGTTACCTAATTGTGATTGAAGGTAAGCTTCATTCGCTTTATAGAAATCTAATACCCCTTTCCATGCTGCCCATTGAGTATCGGTATCGATATTCATTTTGATTGCACCATAGCTAATTGCTTCACGGATTTCTTCAGTTGTTGAACCGCTACCACCATGGAATACGAAGTTTAATGATTTTGGTGGAAGATTACGTTCTTTAGAAACGTATTCTTGTGATTTACCAAGGATAGACGGTTTAAGTTTTACGTTACCTGGTTTGTAAACTCCATGCACGTTACCAAATGCTGCAGCAATGGTGAAACGTGGGCTGATTGGGCTTAATTGATCGTAAACATAAAGCACATCTTGTGGTTGGGTATAAAGTTTAGTTTCATCTACATCGCTGTTATCAACCCCATCTTCTTCCCCACCAGTGATCCCGATTTCGATTTCAAGAGTCATACCCATGCGTGACATACGTTCTAAGTATTTACGGCAAATCGCCATATTTTCAGCCATTGGTTCTTCTGATAAATCTAACATGTGAGAAGAGAAGAGTGGTTTACCTGTTTCTGCGAAGTGTTTTTCACCTGCTTCAAGTAGGCCATCGATCCAAGGCAATAATTTTTTAGCTGCATGGTCAGTATGAAGGATAACAGGTACACCATATTCTTTTGCAAGAGTATGAACTTGTTTTGCACCTACGATAGCACCTAATACATCTTGGCGAACACCACTTTGGGTTTCTTTTAAGCCTTTACCCGCGAAGAAGGTTGCACCACCGTTAGAGAATTGAATAATAACGGGTGAATTTACACGAGCCGCAGTTTCAAGCACAGCATTGACACTGTCAGAACCTACACAGTTTACAGCAGGAATAGCGAAACCATGTTCTTTTGCATAAGCGAAAACTTTACTTACATCATCGCCTGTTAATACGCCTGGTTTTACGATATCAAGTAATCTAGTTGTCATGAGATTTTCCTCTAAGCTCAAAATAAGTAACTAAAATTTATAAAAAAGTGCGGATAAATGACGTTTAACCGCACTTTACATCTTATGCTTGCATTTCTGCTGCACGTTTTTCTAGAATTTCAACTGCTGGTAAAACTTTACCTTCTACGAATTCTAAGAAAGCACCGCCCCCAGTTGAAATGTAAGAGATTTTATCTTTAATACCAAACATATCAATCGCAGCTAATGTATCACCGCCACCTGCAATTGAGAATGCACCATTTGCAGTTGCTTCAGCGATAGCACGTGCTACTTTTTCAGTACCAACGCGGAAGTTAGGGAATTCAAAAACACCTACAGGACCATTCCAAAGAATAGTTTTTGCACCTTTAATGATTTCGGCTAATTGATCCGCTGTTTTATCCCCGATATCCATAATTTCATCATCATCAAGAACAGCATCAACAGGTTTTACAGTTGCGGCTGCAGTATCAGAAAATTCTTTACCAACGCGTACGTCAATAGCTAATGGAATATCAGTAGTTTCGGAAAGTTCTTTTGCAACTGGAATTAAATCTTTTTCATAAAGAGAAAGACCAACGTTGTAACCTGCAGCTGCGACGAAGGTATTAGAGATACCGCCACCGACAATAATTTTATCTGCAATTTGAGAAAGAGAATTTAATACTTCAAGCTTGGTTGAAACTTTGGATCCACCTACAATTGCAAGCATTGGGCGTTGTGGTTCTTTTAATGCTTTGCCTAATGCGTTAAGTTCTGCTGCAAGTAATGGACCTGCACAAGCGATAGGTGCAAACTCTGCAACCCCATAAGTTGAGGCTTGAGCTCGGTGAGCTGTACCAAATGCATCCATAACGAAAATATCGCAAAGAGCAGCATATTTTTTCGCTAATTCAGGATCATTTTTCTTTTCACCTTTGTTCATACGTACGTTTTCTAATACTACGATTTCGCCTTCACGAACTTCAACACCATTTAAATAGTCACGTACTAAACGAACAGGTACCCCTTCTAGGTGTTTATTTAGATAGTCTACAACGATTTGTAATGAATATTCAGGATTGAATTCGCCTTCAGTTGGACGACCAAGGTGAGAAGTAACCATTACTTTAGCACCTTGTTCTAGGGCATATTTCAAAGTTGGAATGGTTGCTACGATACGAGCATCAGAAGTGATTTCCCCATCTTTAATTGGAACGTTGAGGTCAGCTCGGATAAAAAGAGTTTTTCCGCGTAAATCAAGATCTTTCATTTTGATAACGGACATATTAATTTCTCCTATAAATAGACTCTAAACGGAGCGTATTATACCCCCTTATTCTTAGATTGTAACGGAAATTTATTGCCTAAATTTAACGTTTTTGTAAGTTATTTTTTGATCCTTTAATTTTATAAATAAAAACTTTATAATCGGAAACTTTGTATTAATTTAAGATTAGAGAACTTATGGCACTTTTAATTACAGAAAAATGCACAAACTGCGACATGTGTTTACCAGAGTGCCCAAATAATGCAATTAGTGTAGGAGAAAATATTTATGAAATTGATCCGAATTTATGCACTGAATGCGTGGGGCATTACGAAACGCCAACTTGCCAAAAAGTTTGTCCTATCACCAACTGTATTAAAACTGATCCTGAACATCAAGAATCGCAAGAAACGCTTTGGGAAAAGTTTGTTTTAATCCATCATGGCGATAAACTTTAAGAAGAAAGGTTAAGTGGATACTTAACCTTTTTCTATTTCATATGGAGTGAAAAGAATTATTTCGTTCCAAAAATCTTATCACCCGCATCCCCTAAACCTGGCAAAATATAGCCATCTTCATTTAAACATTTATCAATTGAGGCGGTATAAACTTCAATATCAGGATGTGCGGCTTCTAGTGCTTTCAATCCTTCTGGAGCAGCAACAAGAATCAGAACTTTTATTTGCTTACAACCTTGTTTTTTTAGAAGATCAATTGTTGCAATCATGGAACCGCCCGTTGCAAGCATCGGGTCAACAACGATGGCAAGACGTTCGTCCATATCACTGGCAAGTTTTTGGAAATAAGGTACAGGTTCGAGTGTTTCCTCATTACGATACATTCCCACGACACTAATACGCGCACTTGGCATATGCTCAAGTACACCGTCCATCATGCCTAAACCTGCGCGCAAAATTGGAACAACCGTCACTTTTTTCCCTTTAATTTGATCAATTTCTACTGGACCACACCAGCCATTAATGGTAACTTTCTCGGTTTCCAAGTTTTGAGTAGCTTCGTAAGTTAATAAGCTTCCTACTTCTGTTGCTAATGCACGGAATTCTTTGGTGGAAATATCTCCAGCACGCATTAAACCGAGTTTATGTTTGACCAAGGGATGTTTTACTTCTACTAATTTCATTTTTTGTACCTCTGGTGTTATGAATTGTTCGCAAATTTTTTACAAAATTGCAGAATAATAGCACATTTCCTAGGTAAAAAATAGAAGAGAAAAGTAGAATTAGAAATCAAAAAAAATTTACCGCTAGACAAACAACAGACAAAGATTGTTTAAAATGGAAACGATGGAATTTTCAGTTTTTAATGGTCAATAAATAAATAAAGTGCTACAATTCCGCGTTTTTTATTACTTTTCACTTATTAACCTTAAAAAAAATAGGCTAAATTATGGCGACGGAAAATCAAAAAAAGAAACAAAAACAATTAGCTGAAATTGAACAACCAAAATCTACTGGGTTAAATAAACTTTTGTGGGTAATCGTTGTTGTTCTTATCGCAGTTATCGCATTCTGCAACATTTATTTTGCAGATAGTTTTGCCACACCTATTCGTATTATTGCAGTAATTATTGGGTTGCTTATCACCTTAGGTATTGCAGCAATGACAAATCAAGGGGCAAAAGCACGTCAATTCTTAAAAGAATCAAAGATTGAATTACGAAGAATTACCTGGCCGACACGTCCAGAAACTATGCAAACGACTTTAATTGTTATAGGCGTAACCGTTGCCGTTTCCTTAATTTTATGGGGATTTGACAGCATCATCGTTTCAACAATTAACTTCTTGACAGATTTAAGGTTCTAATATGACAGAAGAAAATAAAACAAATAAGCAACGTTGGTACGTTTTACAAGCTTTTTCAGGTTATGAAGGGCGCGTAGCAGCAACTTTACGTGAATATATCAAACAACATGAAATGGAAGATCTTTTCAGTGAAGTGCTTGTTCCTACAGAAGAAGTTGTAGAAAACGTTGGTGGAAAACGTCGTAAAAGCGAACGTAAATTTTTCCCAGGTTATGTATTAGTGAAAATGGAAATGAATGATTATACCTGGCAACTTGTTCGTAGCGTGCCACGTGTAATGGGCTTTATCGGTGGTACACCAGATAAACCAGCACCAATTAGCAATCGCGAAGCAGACTTAATCTTAAATCGTTTAGAACAAAACGCGGATAAACCAAAACCACGTACTATGTTCCAACCGGGTGAAGATGTGCGTGTAACAGAAGGTCCATTCGCTGACTTTAACGGAACAGTTGAAGAAATTGATTACGAAAAAGGTCGCTTAAAAGTATCTGTTTCTATCTTCGGTCGTGCAACACCGGTTGAATTAGAGTTTTCACAAGTAGAAAAAAATTAATAATTTTTCACGAAAATCGTGGCGTGATTATTAATAATTTTTACTTGAAATTATGGTCACATTTTACTAAAATGCGACTCTTTTTTACACACAGGGGAGCTAGCAATAGCGCTATTACCCAAATTAGAGGAAATTAAAAATGGCTAAAAAAGTCCAAGCCTATGTTAAGTTGCAAGTTGCAGCTGGTATGGCTAACCCGTCACCACCAGTTGGTCCTGCTCTAGGTCAACAAGGTGTGAACATCATGGAATTCTGTAAAGCATTCAATGCGCGTACTGCAGAAATGGAAAAAGGTTTACCAATTCCTGTAGTTATTACAGTTTACGCTGACCGTTCATTCACTTTCATTACCAAAACTCCTCCAGCAGCAGTATTATTGAAAAAAGCAGCTGGTATCAAATCTGGTTCTGGTAAACCAAACAAAGATAAAGTTGGTAAAGTGACTAAAGCACAAGTACAAGAAATCGCTGAATTAAAAGCAGCTGATATGACTGGTGCAACTATCGAAACTAAAATGAAATCTATTGAAGGTACTGCACGTTCAATGGGTTTGGTCGTGGAGGAATAATCAATGGCTAAACTTACTAAACGTATGAAAGCAATCAAAGCTGGTGTTGATACAACTAAAGCTTATGAAATCAAAGAAGCAGTAGCTTTATTAAAACAATTCGCAACACCTAAATTCGTTGAAAGTGTTGACGTTGCTGTTAACTTAGGTATCGATCCTCGTAAATCTGACCAAAACGTACGTGGTGCAACTGTACTACCAAACGGAACTGGTCGTGAAGTACGTGTAGCTGTATTCACTCAAGGTGCTAACGCTGAAGCTGCTAAAGAAGCTGGTGCTGATTTAGTTGGTATGGAAGATTTAGCTGAATTAGTGAAAAAAGGTGAAATGAACTTTGACGTTGTTATCGCATCTCCAGATGCAATGCGCGTTGTTGGTCAATTAGGTCAAATCCTTGGTCCACGTGGTTTAATGCCAAACCCTAAAGTTGGTACTGTTACTCCAAACGTTGCTGATGCAGTTAAAAATGCAAAATCTGGTCAGGTTCGTTACCGTAACGACAAAAATGGTATTGTTCACACAACCATCGGTAAAGCTAACTTCACTGAAGAACAGTTAAAAGAAAACTTACAAGCTTTAATGGCTGCATTAAACAAAGCAAAACCATCTACAGCAAAAGGTATTTTCATCAAGAAAGTTAGCCTTTCAACCACTCAAGGTGCTGGTGTAGAAATCGATTTAGCTTCTCTATAATGTAGGCTTTAATAATTTCAAATTGAAATTATTATAAAATCGTAAAACCACTGACTTCGGTCAGTGGTTTTTTAATATTTAGTGAAATATGATTTTCATGGAAAATCAGTGTATTTTTATGCTTTCGCCCACATTCTAAAAATATCCTGTATCAACTACAGAAAAGATATAAGTTGGAATTAATTTATAAAAATACTTTACAGATAAATTTTAATTGATTAAAATTTAGGACTGTTTTCACAATTGATGTGAATATTTCTGGCTGGTGCTTGACCTTATCAAGCCTCATCCAAGACCGTAGGGGAGGAAACTCTTAATCATCCTACGTAGATGGTGATACAGAATAAGAAGTTTTCTTGCTTCTGTGCACCGAATTCGCCCTAACTTAATACTGAGTTAGGAATTTTTATTCCGAGAAATCGGAGTGTATTCAGGAGCTAAAAGCCAATGGCATTAAATCTTCAAGACAAACAAGCAATTGTTGCCGAAGTAAATGAAGCCGCCAAAGGTGCCCTTTCAGTAGTTATCGCGGACAGCCGTGGTGTTACTGTTGATAAAATGACTGAATTACGTAAAAACGCTCGTGAAGCTGGTGTTTCTATGCGTATCGTTCGTAATACTTTATTACGTCGTGCAGTAGAAGGTACCGAATTCGAATGTTTAAAAGATACGTTTGTAGGTCCTACACTTATCGCTTTTTCTAACGAACATCCAGGTGCAGCAGCACGTTTGTTCAAAGAATTTGCTAAAGCAAACGATAAGTTTGAAATCAAAGGTGCAGCCTTCGAAGGTGAAGTAAGAGATGTTGAATTCTTAGCAACATTACCAACTTACGATGAAGCAATTGCACGTTTAATGGCTACTATGAAAGAAGCTGCGGCAGGCAAACTTGTTCGCACTCTTGCGGCATTACGCGACAAAATGGAAGAACAAGCAGCTTAATTTTTACTGCTTTTCTTAAACTGTTAAATTATATTTACTTAGGAATTGATTGTTATGTCTTTAACTAACGAACAAATCATTGAAGCAATCGCTTCTAAATCTGTTACTGATATCGTTGAATTAATCGCAGCGATGGAAGAAAAATTTGGTGTTTCAGCAGCTGCAGCAGCAGTAGCTGTAGCAGGTCCAGCTGAAGCAGCAGAAGAAAAAACTGAATTCGACGTTGTTTTAGCAGAAGCTGGTGCTAACAAAGTTGCTGTAATCAAAGCAGTACGTGGTGCAACTGGTTTAGGCTTAAAAGAAGCTAAAGATTTAGTTGAATCTGCTCCAGCAACCTTAAAAGAAGGTATCTCTAAAGCTGAAGCTGAAGAATTACAAAAAGCATTAGAAGAAGCTGGTGCTAAAGTAGAAATCAAATAATTTTAGTTTGATTTTTGCCTGACTTTAGGCCGAATGGCTGGTGGTTTTT
>SAMEA104404098__coassemble_23_pt1 | contig 25640 bp, 20 predicted proteins | sample SAMEA104404098__metabat2_low_PE_002 | metagenome-assembled genome bin SAMEA104404098 (sample SAMEA104404098) | Balaenoptera acutorostrata | reverse complement strand
TAAAGCCATTCCACGCGACTGTTTCAACATGGATATCTTTTTTACCACTTGTTTTAAGACCATATTGGGTACGTCCGTAAGTGCGATACGTTCCTAAATTACCGTCTTTATCAATTCCTGGAGACAGCACACCGGCTGCAGTAACGCCTCCAAATTTATATGTAAAATCAGCAACTTTTAATTTATTTGCAATCGTGCTTTGATTACCAAAAGAGATTTTACCCCAATTACGGTTTTCAACCCCTGCATAAATACGGTGGGTATAAAAACCACTACTGAAATTATCATCGTATTTAGTTTGTGGACGAAGTTGCATTGCCGCAAAAGCAGAATAATCCTCATCAATTTGTTGGCTAAAGTTCAACCAAAAACGGGATTGGTCATTCAATAAGTCTGTACGTGCACTTTGTTGTTTTGCTAACAAGATACGAGCAGATCCATAAAGGCTGACTTTAGAACCATCTTTTTGGTAAAGAATTGCAGCATTGGCCGCTGTGGCCGTTAACGTTGCAATTGTTAAAGCAATGAGAGTTTTTTTCATACGACATACCTTTTATATTTTACTTAATGAAATTTTCATGACTAACTTATAAACAGATAGTTCATTTTTCAAAAGTTTTTTTGCTGTTTTGTGAACACCCTCACACTTTTAATCTATTTTTTACGGTAGACTTTCGCATAAGTTAAACTTTGGCGGACTAATAATTTTCTTTTAGTTATGTTCATTTTTTAACCCGATTTTTGATTTTTTTCTCGTTGTCGGAGTCATCATGAAGAAATCTATACTCTCTATAATCATTGGCGGGGTTCTCCTCGCCAATGGCTGTACCCAGTTAACTCAACCCTCCCATTCTATTAATACCACTATTCAACAACTGCAAGGCACCGGTCATACTTCTCCTGCTGAAGGCATTGATATTGCAAATAAACAATTTACTTCCAAAAATTACTATACGGTGGAAGGCATCATTACTGCGATTCAAAATAAAGCTCTCGGTCGAGATCTACCGCAAGGTTTTTTCCTTCAGAGCGCAAGTGATAACAATCCACAAACCTCAGATGGTATTTTCGTAAATACAGGTGATCTCAAAAATTTAAGTGTGGGAGATTTAGTCAAAGTTACTGCAAAAGTAACTGAGCATTATCATCGGACTCAACTTACTTCTGTTTCCAAAATTGATGTTTTAAAAACACAACAACCTCTCCCGCCCGCGGCAGTCCTAGATTTGAATAACCAAAACTTTAATGATGCATTAGAACGCGTAGAAGGCATGCGTGTGAAAATTGCGAAAGTAAGCGGCATGCACGTTACTCGAAATTATGGTTTTGATTATGCAAGTCATCGCAATAACTTGGTGTTATCGCATAAAAATGCGCTTGTACATCCAAATCAAAACGAAGCTCCGCGTGTACGTCCACACTGGAATGCAAATGATGGTACGCTGGTTGTGGAATCTTTTAAACGTGCACCAAATGGTCAAATTCTTTGGTACCCTAGTTTTGGATTAGCTAACGGCAATGGTAGTTCAAACAATTACATTAGAATCAATGATTTAGTTGATGGTTTAGAAGGGGTTGTAGGATATTCTTATGGTCAATATCGCCTTTATGTGACAAATCAAGCAAATCAAAATACGTTTATTCATACGCAAGATCGTCAACCGTACCCTTTAATGAAACAAGGGGGAAATTTACGTATTGCGAGTTTTAATGTTTTAAATTATTTCAATCCTCCTTACGATGAATCACGCAATCCTCTCGGTCAAAATCGTGGTGCCCAATCCGAAAAAGAATTTCATTTACAAAGCGATAAAATTGCGACCGCAATTGCCAATATGCATGCGGATATTGTTGGTTTGATGGAAATTGAAAATAATGGCTTTGATAAAAAATCTGCCGTTGCAGACTTAGTCAATCGCATTAACAGTAAAATTAAAAATCCAGCTGACCATTATGCGTACTTCACGCCTAAAAATGGTGAAAAATCTATTGGTGGCGATGCCATCACAACGCAGGTTATTTACAAGAAAAATAAAGTAACATTAGAAAATTACCATATTATTAAAATGCCAGAACAACATGCACCGAGCGTGCATTATACGGACAAAAATCGTGATAAGACTTTCACGGGCAGTGTACACCAACGTGATACTATCGCCCCAACCTTCCGTATCAATGGTACCAATAAAGTGATTACTGTTGCCGTAAACCACTTTAAATCCAAAGGTTCTGTTTGTTGGGAAGATGTGAATACGGGTAAGAAACTGGATTTAGACCAGCAAGGTGCTTGTGAAAACTTACGTGTCGCAGCAGCAGAACAGCTAGGAACAGCTCTTGCACAAATCAAAGGTGATAAGATCATTCTAGGAGATTTAAATTCCTATGCAAATGAAGATCCTCTTATCGTACTCACTGACCGTAAAAACTTAGCAAACCACACAACCAAGGCAGCTGCTTATACCTATATTGGCGGAAATAAAGGGACGGGCACTCCACTTTATGGTAAAGATGGGAAGGTAGTAGATCGCTCTTTTGGTTACCTCAATATCATTCGCCAGTTACACCCAGATTCTTATAGCTTTGCTTATAACAATCACATTGGAACATTAGATTACATCCTCATCTCTCCGCCACTCAAACGTGCAGTAATTGATGCCCATGAATGGAATATTAATGCTGGTGAATCTACTTTATTTGAATACAGTGATAAACATAATTGTAGCTACGGGGTATGTTCACCGCGCCATAATGATATTTATCGTGCCTCTGATCACGATCCCGCTATTATTGATTTGGATACGCGTAAAATTTGATTTCCTCTAGCGTAAGCCTCGCCTCAATTTTCATAAATTTTTCCGAAAATTGAGGCGTTTTTGATTACTTTAACATTGAATCATTTTAAGAAAGGGAGCGGATTAACCCCATCACCGTAACGTGAGATTTCAAAATACAAGCCAGCTTGCTCTTGTCCACTGATCGTCCCTACTTTAGCAATTTCTTGTCCTGCCGATACCACATCACCTGTTTTCACTAAAAGTGTTTGGTTATAGCCGTAAAGCGTAAGGTCATTTTTACCATGTTTTAAAATTACCATTAATCCATACCCTGATAATTTTCCGGCAAAAATAACTTGCCCAGTATAAATGGCTCGTACTGGTGCCCCACGATTAGCTTTAAATACTACCCCTCTCCAACGTAATTCCTCCAATTGGCTCGTACCAAATTGATGTAAGATACCAAGGCTTTGAACTGGGTAGGCATACTGATGATGAGGGCGCCCTAACCCTTGCTGAGCCTTCGCTAAAAGTGCTTTTTGTTTTGCTTGTAAAACTTGAGCCGCTGCTTGGCGTTCTGCTTCTGCAATTTTATCGCGTAACGCTTTTTCATTTGCGCGTAACTGCATTAATTTACGTCGTTCTTGGGTTAATTGGCGACGTAATTTAGAAAGGCTAGCTTGGTAATTTTTTTCAGTTTCTTTTTTCTGATCTAATACTTTTTGGAGATCATTTTTCTGCTGATTTATTGCATTTGTTTGATCTAAAAGTTGTTGTTGCTGCCCCCGTAAAAGATGTTGTGTATTTTCAAGGGAATCCAATAATTTGGCTTTCTGTTGATAGAGATAAGTAAAATAGTTTTTCAAAATCTCAGTATGTTTATTGGGATCGGATAATAATTCCTCTAAAAAAGATGGATCTAATTTAGCTTTATAGATCGTGGTCACAATGTCTTGTAATTGATCTTTTTGCTGGGAGAATTTTTCTTTTAATTTTTGTTGTTTATTCTGAAGATCTTTTTGTTTTTTCAGCGTTTTTTGTAATGAATTTTCTAGATCCTCAACCTGTCCTGTTAAGGCTTGTAATGTTTTATGGAAATCTTTAACTTCTTGCTGCAAACTTTTTTGCGTTTGTTCTTGAAGACGCACTTTATCTTGTTGCTTTGCAATTTGAGTTTGCAAACTGCTCAAATCCGTTGCTTGAGCCGCGACTGGTAAGCACAATGCTAACCACCATAAATAATTTTTTTTCATTTTTTTTCCTTTTTTATTTTTGCTTAAAATATAACAGGATTTTGGTATTTTCTTAACTATTTATCTCTTAGTACTACCATTATTTTTCCGTCGCTTCTTTGATATTTTTACACGCAAACATCGCACGAATTGATATTTTTCGCTATAATGACGAGCAGTTTCTGATTAACTTTTATTATATAGAGGAGTCTATTATGGAATTAGTATTTATTCGTCACGGTTTTAGCGAATGGAATGCGAAAAATTTATTTACTGGTTGGCGTGATGTAAATTTAACAGAACGTGGCGTTGAAGAAGCAAAAGCTGCAGGTAAAAAATTACAAGAAGCAGGTTATGAATTTGATATTGCTTTTACCTCTGTTCTCACTCGCGCAATCAAAACTTGTAACATCGTTTTAGAAGAATCTCATCAACTTTGGATTCCACAAATTAAAACTTGGCGTTTAAATGAACGTCATTATGGCGCACTCCAAGGTCTTGATAAAAAAGCAACCGCGGAAAAATACGGTGAAGATCAAGTTCATATCTGGCGTCGTTCTTACGATACCCTTCCTCCACTACTTGATCCACAAGATCCAAATTCTGCTCATAACGATCGTCGCTATGCTCACCTTTCTCCAGATGTTATCCCTAATGGTGAAAACTTAAAAGTAACTTTAGAACGTGTATTACCATTCTGGGAAGATCAAATTGCACCTGCGCTTTTAGATCATAAACGTGTTCTTGTTGTTGCTCACGGTAACTCTTTACGTGCATTAGCAAAACATATTATTGGTATTTCTGATGCAGACATCATGGATTTTGAAATTCCTACAGGTCAACCATTAGTTCTACAACTTGATGATAACTTAAATTTCTTAGGTAAATTCTACCTCTAGTTAAGTTCTCCGTTCCCCCGCCTATGCGGGGGATTTTTTTATCTCTTTTCCACATTTCTACGTTGTACGAATAATAAGTTCGCTATATTATCTTAAAAATTAAACAATAATTTTTATTTAAAGGGAGAATAAAAATGTTAATTTATATTGCTGGTGCTGGCGCGATGGGTTGCCGTTTTGGTTATCAACTGCTTAAAAGTGGTCAAGATGTTATTTTACTTGATAACTGGGATGCGCATATTAGCGCAATTCAATCCAACGGATTAGAGATTACAGGCGATAAAACTGATACCGTCCATATCCCTATTATGCATCCAACTGAAGCGACTCAAAAAGCCGATCTTATAATTCTATTTACTAAAGCGATGCAACTTCCCACCATGTTGCAAGAAATTAAACAAATTATTGGTCCCCATACTAAAGTTCTTTGCCTTTTAAATGGGCTTGGGCATGAAGATGTGATCCGCCAATATGTTCCATTAAAAGATATCCTGATGGGGGTAACAATTTGGACAGCAGGACTAGCGGGACCAGGGAAAGCCATTCTAGAAGGAACTGGTACCATTAATTTACAAAGTATTGATCCTAATGGGAAAGCGAGTGCAGAAGAAATTGTTAAGATTTTAAATAATGCCGGCTTAAATGCGACTTACGATGACGATGTCGTGCCAAGTATTTGGCGCAAGGCGTGTGTAAATGGCACGATGAATCCAACCTGTGCTTTATTAGAATGTAATATCGGTCAATTCTTCGCGACAGCCGAAGCGCCAACTATGGTAAAAAACATTATTCATGAATTTGTTTTGATTGGCCAAGCAAAAGGCATTTCTTTGAATGAAGAAGAAATAACCCGATATGTAATGGATACTTCCATTAAAGCCGCACATCATTATCCCTCTATGTATCAGGATTTGGTTCAAAATCATCGTCCAACAGAAATTAACTATATTAATGGCGCTATAGCAAGAATGGGTAAGCAATTGAATATTCCTACTCCATATTGCCAAATGATCACCGATCTAGTCCTTGCTAAACAGCAAATCCTTGGTATCAAATAAGTAAATAAAAAAGATCCTAACTTATCCACAGGTAAGAAAGGATCTTTTTTTAACTACAGTATCTAACTTTAACCATCAATTTCATCAAGATCAGCTTGAGAAAGTTGTGGTTCAGGTTTTACAACTGCTTTATCACCATGAATACGGTAATTGAGATTTTGGAAATATGCCTCACGGAACATAATGTACGGATCTTGCGAGTCTTTTAATAATTTACCTTTACCTAATAATGCCGCACGTTTATCCAAACCTTGCACAACGTATTTTGCTAAACCAACTGGCCATTCAAGTAATGAAAATACAGGGTACGTGTAATCTGCAAGATTACCTAAATCTTCTCGAGGTGTCGCTGGTCCATACGCTGGTAACATTACGTAAGGTCCCGTTTTTACACCATAAACACCTAATGTATCGCCAAAACGTCGATCTGAGTCGTGGGAAACAGTTAAACTTGGAATTTTATCTGCCCAGTCAATCAAGCCCCCTAGACCAAAGATCGTGTTAAACCAGAATCGCGTAAAGTGTAACATGGCAATTTTTGGTTTGCCTTCAAGTAAATAGTTAACAAAACTTGCGGGCTCATCTAAGTTATTTGCAATATTCACTAACCCCACTCGTAATGGCATAGGTACATAATTTTTCCAACCTTCAGCAGCAGGCTTAAGAATATAAGGATCCAGATAGTTGTAATTAATATTCCACATTGCGCGATTAAATTTTTCTAACGGATCTTTACGTTCACCTGTTTTAGGATCTATCGTTGCACAGGCGCTAAGTAAACAGATACTCGTGGCCGCCACCACTACCAGTTTACCTGCCTTTGATAATTGTTTTTTCATCTCAATTTCCCTTTATTGGAACAAATCGATTGTTACGCAACCGTAGCTAATTGCATTAATATACGGCGTACAGGCTCAGCTGCGCCCCATAATAATTGATCACCCACAGTAAATGCTCCAAGATATTGCTCACCCATTGCTAATTTACGTAATCGCCCAACGGCAATATTTAATGTCCCTGTAATCGCTGCTGGAGTAAGTTCCTTAATGGTTTCCTCTCTTTGATTAGGAATCACCTTCACCCACGGATTATGTCCACTGAGCAGTTCTTCAATACGTTCAAGTGAAATATTTTGTTTGAGTTTGATGGTAAAAGCTTGGCTATGACAACGCAATGCACCAATACGTACACAATATCCGTCAACCGCAATTGGCTCACCGTCATTTCCTAAAATCTTGTTGGTTTCAACCATTCCTTTCCATTCTTCGCGGGTTTGTCCATTCGGCATCGCTTTATCAATCCAAGGAATTAAACTCCCTGCCAATGGTGCGCCAAAATATTCAGTTGGAAATTCGGGCGAACGCATCGTGTCGGTAACTTTCTTCTCAATTGATAAAATCTCACTAGCTGGATTTTGAAGTTCATGCGCAACAACATTTTCCAATACACCCATTTGTTGCAACAGTTCTCGCATATTTTTAGCACCTGCTCCTGAGGCTGCCTGGTAAGTAGCGACTGAAACCCATTCCACCAAATCTTTTTCAAAAAGGCCGCCTAATGCCATAAGCATTAAGCTTACTGTACAATTTCCACCAACGAAGGTTTTAATTCCTTGTTGAATCGCATGATTAATCACATGTTGATTGACAGGATCGAGAACAATTACTGCATCTTCCTCCATACGTAATGCTGAGGAAGCATCAATCCAATATCCTTGCCAATCACGTTCCTTTAATTTTGGATAAATATCATGGGTGTAATCGCTACCTTGGCAAGTTACAATGATATCGAGTTGACTTAAAAGATCTAAATCATAGGCATCTTGTAATGATTGTGAAATTGTGACACCCGCAAACTGAGGGGCCGCTTGCCCGACTTGAGAAGTAGTAAAGAAAATTGGCGTTAATTTATTAAAATCTGCCTCCTGTTGCATACGCTCCATTAATACAGATCCAACCATACCGCGCCAACCGATAAACCCAACTTTTTTCATTTTTATTCCTTTCTTAATTATCGCGTTCTAATTGCTTGATGTAACGTAAAGTCGAAAAATTCGCACTGAAATACCCAAGCAAGCCACCAATTAAAACAAAGGTAGCAATATCGCTTACTGTTAAATTAATTAATTGAAATTTTTGATGAAATAGTGCGGAGATGGCAGCGACATCTTGTGAAAATTCACGAAGTAAAAAGAAACTTAATAAACACCCTAGAAAACTACCAAGTACGACAAATAAAATTCCTCTATAAAGGAATGGACGCATAATAAAGCCTTTCGTCGCTCCTAAAATTTGCATCACCTCAATTTGTTTCTTACTGCTATACACTTCTGCGCGAATACTATTTGAAATAATCAATACCACAGAAATAAACATCAGCAAGGTACAAAACGTACTAATTTTAGCAAAAAGTGCAGAAAGCGCAGAAATTTTTTGCAAAAAAGCTTTTTCAAATTGAACCTGATCGACGCCCGCTAACTTAGCAAATTTTTCGCTTAAGATTTGAATCTCATTCACATCCCGTTGATTCTGCTTGAGTTGAACAACGATAGCAGATGGCAGTTGACTATCAGTGAACCAGCCTACGGCCTCTTCCACACCTGCTTGTTTTAAACTTTGCAAACTCATTTGTGGCGAAAGATAAAAAGCCTTTTCTACGCCTGGTTGAGTGCGCAAAGAGGTGAGTAATTGATCTCGCGTTTGATCGCTAATTCCTTTTTTCAAAAAAAGCGTCATTTCACCACGGATTGGAAATTGTTGCTCCAAATTTTGCGTATTTTTCCATAATACGTAGCTTAAACTAGGCAAGCTAAATGTAATTGCAATTACAACAATAATTAATAAACTTGAGCATTTTTCATGCCATAATTCGATAAAGGTTTGTCGCCATGCATAGGCCTGTTGACTACCCCAAAAAGAGAGACTGGACATAATTTTTTCCTTAGACAAGATGCCCCTGATTTAAATGGATACAACGGAAAGGACGCTGTCTTAAAACTTCAAGATTATGCGTAGCAATCAGAACCGTCATCCCACTTTGATTGAGATTTGCGAACAAACTAAAAATTTCACGCGATAATTTTTGATCCAAATTCCCAGTGGGTTCGTCAGCTAATAAAATCTTTGGTCGATGTACAATCGCCCTTGCAATATCAACACGCTGACGTTCACCGCCAGACAGAGAACGAGGATAATAATTTTCATATCCTTTAAGACCAACTTTTTCTAACGCAGCTCGCGCGTAGCCTTGGGCTTCTTTCAACGATAGTCCGGCAATAATAAGCGGTAATTCCACATTTTCTAAAACAGTTTTATGTAAAAGTAAATTATCTTCTTGATGTACCATTCCTATTTGACGACGCAAAAAAGGCATCTCCCGTGCAGGTAATCGTGTAATATCATGATTATCAAAGAAAATTCGTCCTCCATTTGCGCGTTCTAAGCCCATGATTAATTTTAATAAAGTGGTCTTACCTGCTCCAGAATGGCCAATTAAATACGTTAAACTATTTTTGGGAAGAAAAATATTAATTCCCTGCAATGCGTTTTTCTTGCCACCAGAGTAAACTTTGCTTACATCTTCAAAACGAATCATCTTGATCTGCCTCTTTCTTACTAGTTTTACGATTATAAAAGATTTTTTGCGGAAAAAAAATGCAACAATTCCCTGATATTCTGATCTTTTTTCCATTTTTAGTTGTCTTTTTATACGTAAAGAGCCGAATTTTTTTTCAATTCATCAATTGAAAATTTAAAAAAAGGCTCATAAAATAAATGAACGTTCATTCAATATTGTTTTAACCTCATTTTAAAAGGAAATGTGATGTCTAAACCTACGATGGTAGAAAAAATTTTCAATGCCACGGAAATGTTAATGGCTGAGCATGGCTTACAGGGACTTTCTATGCAAAAAATTGCTAAAGAAGCCGGTATTTCAGCGGGGACCATCTATCTCTATTTTCAAAATAAAGAAGATCTCCTTAAGCAACTTGCTCAACATATCTTTGATACTTTCCAAGTAGTGCTTAAACAAAATTATAATCCAAATCTCTCATTATTTGAGCAATATGAGACAATGTGGAACAACCTTTGGTGTTTTTTAAAGGAAAATCCCCGTATTGTTATCAACCATAATCAGTACCAGTCCTTACCGCATCTTCCTGAGCTTTGCAAAATGGCAGAAGAAAGTAAGCAAGGAGTATGGGCTCAATTTTGCAGAAAAGGTATTGAATCAGGAGAAATTGTCAATTTACCAACGACCGTTCTCTGGAATTTAAGTATCGGCTCAGTTATGCGTCAAACTTTAGATAATCTCTTATCGCAATTTAATTTTGACGAGCAACTAAAAAAAACGGTTATCTCTTGCAGTTATAACGCGATTGTAAACCGTTAACTTCTTTATTTTGTGGAGCAATTATGTCTATTGAGCAAACTCAAAAACCACCAAAAAAACATGGGATTATCCTTAAAATTGCACTTATCGTTATTTTACTCATCTTCATCGCTATGATTGGTGCAAATTTTGTGAAAAGTTATATGACAAATAAAATTTTGTCCCACTTGCCACAACAAGCAGAACCGGTCACGGTAGAAACCTTTAAACCGCAAACTTGGGTTCCAGAAATCCAAACCTCTGCTACTATTCGTCCAAATCAAGGGGCTATGTTGCAATCTCAAGCCTCAGGTGTGGTTTCAGAAGTATTGGTAAAATCTGGGCAAGCAGTTAAAAAAGGTGAAGTTTTAGTGCGCCTTGATAGTCGTGTCGAAATAGCACAATTAAATGCAAGCAAAGCAAAACTAGCTTCCATCGCCCAAACGTATCATAGCTACGTCAAACTATATAAGACTCAAAGCGTTTCTAAACAGGAATTAGATAATGCGAAAGCTGCCTATGACTCATTGGTAGCAAGTATTAAATCCATGGAAGCGGGCATCAATCGTCGCCAAATTGTTGCACCATTCTCTGGTATTGCCGGTATCGTAAAAGTTAATGTAGGGCAATTTGTGAATGTTGGAACCGACATTGTACGGGTTGAAGATCACAGTCAAATGAAGGTCGATTTTGGTATTTCAGAAAAACATCTTGATTTGCTTCATATTGGTCAAAAAGTCCTTGCAACGACAGATGCTTATCCAAATCAAACATTCACCGCAACCATTACAGCCATTGATCCTGCTGTCAACGCAAGTACTGGCTTAGTGGAAGTACAAGCTGTATTTAAAAATCAAGACAAATACCCGCTTATGTCTGGGATGTTTGTCCGTTTGAGTGTCCAAGTTAGCACAGAAGAAAATCAATTTGTCGTCCCACAAATTGCTGTTAGTTATAACATGTACGGTAATTTTATTTACATCCTTTCTCCAATTTCTGAAAAAGAAAAAGCAGCATTAGCTGATTCTAAAATGTTTGCTCAAAAAAATAATCTTGAGAATGTCTATCGTGTAAAACAAACACCAATTACCGTTTTAGATCGTCGTAGCGTTTATGCACATTTAGCACAAGACAACTTTAAATTTGGTGAAAAATTTGTTGTTGGTGGTATGCAACGTCTAAATAATAATTCTCTTGTATATGTGGAAAATAAACCGCTTATTGGTGTTAACCCACCTAAAAATCCAGGTAACTTATAAGGAAGTACGATGAAATTTACTGATATTTTTATTCGTCGTCCTGTATTAGCCGCCTCTATTAGTTTGCTAATTGTAATTTTAGGATTGCAAGCGTTAGCTAAACTTAACGTACGGCAATATCCTGAGATGACAACCACTGTTTTAAATGTATCAACAATCTATCCGGGAGCGGATGCTGGATTGATGCAATCTTTTGTTACCTCTACGTTAGAAGAATCCATCGCTCAGGCAAATAATATTGACTATATCTCATCCTCGAGTAGCCCGGGTAGCTCTAACATTACGATTAAGATGAAATTAAACACCAATCCTAACGAAGCATTGGCAGACATTTTATCTAAAGTAAATGCGGTACGTTCTAAACTCCCAACGGGGATTGAAGATCCCGTTATTACGTCAAGTAGTGGGGGTACTGGGATTATTTATTTCCAATTTTATTCCAATAAACTTAGTGCAAGCCAAGTAACCGATTACATTGAACGCGTTGTCAAACCCCAATTTTTCACTATCCCTGGGATTGCCCAAGTAGATATTTTTGGGGCAGCCGACTATGCAATGCGTATTTGGTTTGATCCAGAGAAACTCGCAGCCCAACACCTTTCTGTATCGCAAGTTATGCAAGCTCTAACAGCAAATAACTTACAAGCCGCCGCCGGGAGCGAAAATGGATTTTATGTTACATACCGTAATAAAATTAATACGACCACTAATACTATTGATGAATTAAAAAATCTTATTATCTATGACAAAGATAATCGTTTAGTGCGCCTTAAGGATGTAGCGACTGTCGAATTAAATAAAGCAAGTGACGATGTGCGTGCAACAGCAAATGGGAAAAATGCGGTTATTCTATCAATTGAAGCAAATTCAACAGCCAACCCAATTGATGTAGTAAAAGCAATTATGCCACTGTATGCACAAATCAAAGAAGCATTGCCGAACGGTATCAATACTTCAGTTTTATACGATTCAACCTTATCAATTGATAGTTCCATTCATGAAGTAATCAAAACTATTGTTGAAGCAACCGTTATCGTACTAATCGTTATTTTGCTCTTTATTGGTTCATTACGTGCTATTCTCGTACCAATTGTAACAATTCCACTTTCATTGATTGGGGTAATATTCTTACTCCAAGTTTGTGGTTTTACCATCAACCTCATGACCCTATTAGCAATGATTCTTGCCATCGGGCTCGTGGTAGATGATGCAATCGTTGTATTAGAAAATGTGGACCGCCATGTTAAAGGTGGTGAAACAGCTTTCCGTGCTGCTATTATTGGTACGCGTGAAATTGCTGTTCCTGTTATTTCTATGACTCTAACTCTCGTCGCGGTTTATGCGCCTATTGCCTTAACGGGCGGGATTACGGGTTCACTTTTTAAAGAATTTGCTCTTACCTTAGCAGGTACCGTATTTATCTCAGGTATTATCGCTCTGACACTTTCACCAATGATGTGTAGTAAATTGATGAAAGAAAATACGAATCCAAGCAAATTCGAACAAATTGTCGATTCTACTTTACATAAAGTTACCCAATCCTATCTAAAAGTATTAGGGTTAATTATGTATTATCGTAGTTGGGCCTTAGCGTTTGCGGTTGGGATTTTTATCGCATTGCCTTTCTTGTTCCGCTCTTTACCGACAGAAATGGTACCACAAGAAGATAAAGGGGCTTTCTTTGTAATGGGTAGCGCACCAGCCATGGCAAATATTGACTATGTTCAAGACTCAATGAAACAGTTCGAGAACTTAGTTAAGAAAAATCCGAATGTCACCTCGCAAATGGTTATTTCGGGTAATCCAACGAGTAACCAAGCAATTAGTATCGTTATGTTGAAAGACTGGGCAGATCGTAAAGAAACTCAAGCTCAGATTTCAGCGAAGATTAACCGTCAGGCTAAAACCATTCCAGAAATGAGCATTTCCGCTTTCGGTTTTCCAGAAATTAATACCGGAGAAATGGGACCACCAATTGGTTTTGTTATCAGTACTAATGATAGCTACCGTAAATTGGCACCTGTCGCTGAAGAGTTTTTAGATAAAATGCGCAATTCAGGCAAATTTATCTTCTCTAGTCTGGATCTGAAATTTGATACAGCAGAAGTCGATTTACAAATTGATCGCAATAAAGCCCGTACTTATGGTGTATCTATGCAACAAATTGCCAATGCTCTTGGTAGTTACTTAGCAGCAGCCACTATAACCCGAGTAAATATTGATGGGCGCGCCTATAAGGTTATCGCACAAGTAAAACGTGCCGATCGCTTATCACCAGAAAGTTTGAAAAAATTCTTCGTAAAAACAGCTAGTGGCGATTCTATTCCACTTTCTAGCATTATTACTATGCACGTTGAATCTTCACCTGCTTCATTACCTCGATTTAACCAGCTTAATGCGGCGACGATTTCTGCAGTACAAATGCCTGGGGTATCAATGGGTGATGCAGTCAAATGGTTAGAAACCACGGCAAAACAAGATTTACCAAAAAGTTATCAAATTAATTTTAGAGGGGAAGCACGTCAGTATGTTCAAGAAGGCAGTACGCTTGCATTAACCTTTGTCTTAGCGGTATTGATTATTTATCTAGTTTTAGCGATTCAATTTGAATCTTTCCGCGACCCATTAGTGATTTTGGTATCGGTTCCCCTTGCGGTGAGCGGTGCGTTATTAGTGCTAAATATTTGCTCCTTCCCTCGGGATCCGGTTGCTGGCGCAACATTAAATATCTATTCGGAGGTGGGGCTAATCACGCTTATCGGCCTCATTACCAAACACGGTATTTTAATGTGTGAAGTAGCAAAAGAAGAACAATTACAAGGTAAGTCACGTATTGAAGCGATTATGATTGCGGCTAAAATTCGTTTACGCCCAATCTTAATGACAGTAGCGGCAATGATTGCGGGTTTAATCCCACTCCTCTATGCAAGCGGCGCTGGGGCTGTTTCACGCTTTAGTATCGGGATTGTAATTGTGGCAGGGCTAGGTATTGGGACATTCTTTACGCTCTTTATCCTCCCTGTTATTTATACTTACCTCGCAACACGTCATAAACCACTACCGGTTTTTGATGAAACTCAACCAGGTGTACTGGCTGAAAAATCTAAAACAGTAGAATAATCACACTTAAAAAATTAGGGCGAAGTTAATCTTCGCCCTTTTCTTTTTCTAACAATAATAAAAGACGCCCCAATTATCGTAAAAATTTATGATTTTTGAGGCGTGGCTATTTAAGAAATATTAACGTCTAAGGTTGGTTTTAGCGATATCAATAAGTTGATTACCATGCCCATTAAATACGGCTTTCAACATGTAGATCGCAAACCCTTTGCGTTGTTCATTCGTTACTTTCGGTGGCATACCGATTTCATTTTTATCCGTGATCACTTCCAATAATGCAGGACCATCGTGAGCTAAGAATTCATCAATCGTATTAGATAAGTTTTCTGGTTCAGTTGCCTTAAAGCCTTTTACACCACACGCATCAGCAATGGCAGCAAAACTTGGATTAATCATGTCAGTAGCATTAGATAAATAACCTGCTGCAATCATTTCGATATTTACGAATGACAGACAACTATTATTTAATACAACAATTTTTACTGGCAATTTGTGTTCGACTAGGCTTAAAAAGTCGCCCATTAGCATCGAAAAACCACCATCACCACACATCGCAATAACCTGACGTTTACGATCAACGATTTGGGCACCAAGTGCCATTGGCATAGCATTTGCCATACTACCATGATGGAAAGATCCTAATAAACGGCGATCTTTACCAATTTTTAAAAAACGTGCACTCCAGAGCGTTGGTGTCCCAACATCGAAAGTAAAAATCGCATCTGAATTCGCCTTGTCACTCATCATTTTGAAAAGGGTTTGCGGATGAATACGTTTATCCCCTGCTTTAATTTCTGCTTTACTATCAAAATCTGCACGTGTTTTCTTATAATGTTTTAAACAGTTATTTAAAAATACTTCATTGTCATTCTCTTTTACAAGAGGAAGCAACGCTGTCACGGTTTCTTTGATATCCGCAAGAATACCCAGATCAATTTGAGTATGTCGTCCTAAAGCACCTGGATCGATATCAATTTGGATAATACGTGCATTCTTAGGATAGAAGGCACGGAATGGGAAGCCAGTACCTAGAAGTAAAACGGTATCCGCATTTTCTAAAGCATGGTAGCCTGATTCAAATCCTAATAGCCCTGTCATTCCCATATCATGGGGATTATCATATTCCATGTACTCTTTCCCGCGGAAAGCATGCACAATTGGTGCTTTTAATTTCTTCGCCAAAGCAATCACTTCATCACGTGCGTCTTTACAGCCAGCCCCACAGAAGAAGGTAATATGATCGGAATCATTTAACATTTCGCTTAATTTAGCGAGCTCATCTGGCGATGCAGAATAATGCGGTAATTCTGGTTTTTGCCATCTAATTCCGATGCCTTTTGGCATTTCCATCTCCAATACATCACCTGGGATAACAATCGTCGCAACGCCTCGTTTTAAGATCGCTTGACGCATCGCAGTTTCAATAAATTGTGGCATTTGTTCAGGATTTGTAATTTTTTGGCAATAGACACTGCATTCTTTGTAAAGATGAACAGGATCTGTTTCTTGGAAATAATCTGTTCCTATTTCACTAGATGGGATATCACTCGCAATGGCAAGAACCGGAGTACGATTCCGATAGCAATTATACAGCCCATTCATCAAATGCATATTTCCGGGACCGCAAGAACCAGCACACACTGCTAATTCTCCCGTAATGCCAGCTTCAGCACCAGCAGCGAATGCGGCGACTTCTTCATGACGAGTACCGATCCATTCTATTTTCCCTTGCTTACGCATACTATCAACTAAGCCGTTAAGAGAGTCACCCGTGACACCCCAGATCCGTTTCACACCTGCCGCGCTAAGTAGGTCAACCATATAATCAGAAATTTTCATACCTTCTCCTTACACATGTTCAAACTCTATCCTATTAATGATTGGATTTTAATCGCATTCTATTACGAGTATATTATTTAAACAACTGTTATTTGAGTGCTTTTTTCATAATCAGTTAAAAGATAACGAAAAAGATGGTATGATTGGCAGGATTTTTATGCCAACTTTAAAAATATAAATGAGCCATCCCATGAAAGATTATAGTTATATAACGATGTCCCTAGCGGGGGTGTGTCTGGCTGCAAAATTAGCTTCCGATTTCGCGCATTACGGGAAAGCTGATGAAGCCGATTTTCGCCTCCTCCTCGAAACAACCGTACCTAGAGAACATGACTCAATGATGGCAGTTTATGGATATAATCCTGAAAAATTGCGCCATGGACTACAAGAACTTTGTCACCAACTTAGTGACACCGATAAAGAAGTGGGTCATCACTTTCTACGCTTAATTGCACTTGAAGGAAAGTTAAGAAAAAATACGGAAGTCAAACAAGCTATCGCTAACCGCGTTGCTTATCTCCCTACACAATTAAATCACTACGATATCACCAGCGATCAGATTTGTACTACTCTTGCGAGCATCTATAGTGAACTAATTAGTCCCTTAGGTGGCAAAATTAGAATTGTGGGTTCTGTAGATCATCTTTCTAATCCATACATTCAGGATCGTATCCGTGCATGTTTATTTGCTGGCATACGTTCTGCCGTTTTATGGCGTCAAATGGGAGGCTCAAAGTGGCAATTCCTATTTGCGCGAGGCAAACTTATCGACACGACTCTTGATATTCTAAATTGTATTAACTAATAGGAAAAAATATGACGCTTTCTTCTCTTTTTGCTGTATCACCTATTGATGGGCGTTATCAAAGCAAAACCAAAGTATTGCAGCCACTCTTTAGTGAATTTGGATTAATTAAAAACCGTGTAATTGTAGAAATCCGCTGGTTACAAAAATTAGCACAAACACCAGAAATTGCCGAAATTGCACCGCTATCTGAACAAGCAAATGCATACTTAGATAGCATTATTGATAATTTTAGTGCTGAAGATGCACTACGCGTTAAAGAAATTGAACGTACCACCAACCATGATGTAAAAGCGGTGGAATATTTTCTGAAAGAAAAAAGTGCTACCCTCGCTGAATTAGAAAAAATCGCTGAATTTTTCCATTTTGCGTGTACCTCAGAAGACATCAACAACCTTGCGTACGCATTAATGTTAAAAGATGCCCATGAAAGCGTAATCGTTCCAGAGTGGGAAAACTTAATTAATCATATCAAGCGATTAGCTAATGAAAATAAAGCGGTTGCGATGCTTGCGCGTACACACGGGCAACCCGCGACACCAACAACGGTTGGTAAAGAAATGGCGAACGTGGCTTACCGTTTAAGCCGCCAGCTTAATCAACTTCAACAAGTTGAAATTCTTGGTAAAATTAATGGTGCAGTGGGTAACTATAATGCGCACATTATTGCTTATCCAAATGTCAACTGGCGCCAATTCAGCGAAGAATTTGTCACTTCACTTGGTTTAACTTGGAACCCATACAGTACCCAAATCGAGCCGCACGATTTTATCGCCGAATATTTTAACTGCGTGGCACGTTTTAACACCATTCTTCTCGACTTCGATCGCGATGTTTGGGGCTATATTTCACAAGGGCACTTCAAACAACGCACCGTTGAGGGTGAAATCGGTTCAAGCACCATGCCACATAAAGTCAACCCAATTGATTTTGAAAATTCGGAAGGTAATTTAGGTATTGCCAATGCATTAATGGCACATCTAAGTGCAAAATTACCTATCTCTCGTTGGCAGCGTGATTTAACCGATTCAACTGTAATGCGTAATCTTGGCGTAGGTATCGGTTACAGTCTTATTGCTTATGCTTCCACCAACAAAGGTTTAAGTAAATTAGAAGTAAACCAAGCCCACCTACTCGCTGAACTCGATCAAAACTGGGAAGTGTTAGCTGAACCTATCCAAACGGTGATGCGTCGTTATGGTATTGAAAAACCGTACGAAAAACTTAAAGCATTGACTCGCGGAAAACGTGTAGATGCGCAGGCAATGCAAGCTTTCATTGACACGCTTGAATTACCAGAAAATGTAAAACAAGAACTTAAAGCGCTAACGCCAGCAACCTATATCGGCTTAGCCGAAGAACTTGCAGAAAGTTGCTAATCATAACTTAAAGAAAAAGGACGAATATTCTCGTCCTTTTTTGTTTACTTTAAATTATTAAGGTTTCTTTCTATTCTGTAAAAATCGTTGGTATTTTCTACCATAGAAAAGTACCAAGAGGAGCGATGCAATAAAAGAATATTCGATACAAGGCACAAATAAAGAAGCTAATTGTTTCATCATTTGTGCAACATTTGCATTAATTCCAATAAGGATTGCATTAGCAAAATACATCAAGACAAATGCGAACCCCCAGCAGATTAAAAACATCTTCAGTAAAATAAATCCACCATTATTTTGATTATTTTCAGCCATAAACTTTGCCCATTTTCTAAAATACGATTTATATTGTCATTAATTTAACGCTTAATTTGCAGACTGCAACAAGATTCTTAATTCATCGGCGCAATGGCAGGTTTTAATCTTTTCAAAAAGATCGATTGCTTCAGGATAATCCTTTTTCAAATATTGCAACCATTGCTTAATGCGAGCGATATGATAAAAACCGCTATCGAATTGATTCTCTACTTGTGAATAAGCGCGAATCATCGGCATTACACCACTTTCCCAATCTAATTTATCTGCATTTTGTTTAAGAACATCGCTTAAATTCGGCACATTCAATGCCCCACGTGCTACCATCAAATCTTGGCAACCCGTAATTTGCAGACAACGTTGACCATCTTGGTAAGTAAAAATTTCACCATTTGCAACAACGGGAATACGTAATTTTTCACGCACCTCACCAATTCTTGCCCAATTAATACGTTCCGCTTTATATCCATCCATCTTAGTACGCCCGTGAATGGCAATTTCTGTTGCGCCACCTTGCTGGCACGCATCAGCAATTTCAAACGCATGATCAGGATTATCCCAACCCAAACGTACTTTCACACTTACCGTATGCTCCGCGGGTACGGCTTGGCGGATCGCCTGAGTCGCACGATAGATTAATTCGGGGTCTTTTAACAGACTTGCGCCACCTTGACTTCCATTCACGGTTTTAGAAGGACAACCGCAGTTTAAATCCACGCCATGCGATCCTAACGCAATGGCACGCATTGCATTTTCAGCTAACCATTGCGGATGTTGCCCAAGGATCTGAACACGCACAGGTGTCCCTGCTTGCGTCAACCCATTCTCATATAATTCTGGGCAAATTCGATAATAAGTTTTCTCGGGTAATAAACTATCTACTACTCGGACAAACTCCGTTACGCACAAATCATAATGATTCACTCGGGTTAATAAATCCCGCATAAAATAATCTAACACGCCTTGCATTGGCGCTAAAATGACACGCATTTTTTATCCTTAAAATAAAAAAACCGCTCTTTGCAAAGCGGTTTTCTACAACATTATCGCTTAACGCCACCCTTTCGCTTTACGAATTAAATCGTAAGCAGCTTGGATTTGTTGGGTTTTCTCTTTTGCCATTTCTAACATTTCTTTTGGCAAGCCTTTAGAAATCAATTTATCTGGGTGATTTTCACTCATTAATCGGCGATAAGCACGTTTTACCGTTTGTTGATCATCACTTTCAGACACACCTAACACTTGATATGCATCCGCCAATGTTGGTCCACTACTGCGTTGGTATTGGTGATACTGCTGTTGCTGACTGTAATCATGGAAACCATCGGTATCTTGCTGTTGATAGAAGCCACCCGCCCCCGCATGCTGATAGAACCCACGGAATTGACGCGCAGCTAATTCCATTGCAATCATTTGATCGAATTGGAAACGTGACACGCCCAATTCTTCAGCAATGATATATAAGATTTCCTGCTCACGTGGATCTAAAACATCATCAGCAAAAGCCGCTTTTACCTGCACTGTTAAGAACATACGCAATAAATCATTACGTTGTCCACAACCTTCACGAAATTCTTGAATCGCTTGGCGTAATGGGAAATTCGCATCTTTACCACGGGTGAATGCATCTTGCGCTAATTTTACCCCCGCCTGATCCAAATTCATTTGTGCCATCAGATTATTCGCAAGGGCAATATCTTCATCCGTCACACGACCTTTTGCTTTACTTAAATGACCAAGTACGGCAAAGGTTGTTTGCATAAAAAGCGATTGGCGAGTTAATTTACGTTTAAAAATGCTAGAGCGCACACTGCCTAATTCATAAATTTTCTTATCGGCTAAGTGTCCTACGAAAATCCCCGCAATCATTCCAAAAAAACCACCAAACTTTAATCCGATGATTGCCCCAACAATTTTTCCAATAAACATATTTGCTCCTCAAATCACGCCACTAAAATCATAAAAATTTATGCGATTTATGTGGCGTGAGTTCAATTAATTTGCGGCTAACGCTTCACGTTGCGCTGCAAAAATTTGCTCACATCCCTGTTTAGCCAAACTTAATAAAGTTAATAATTCTTCATGGCTAAACGGCTCTCCTTCTGCAGTACCTTGGACTTCGATCATACGACCGTCCTCACACATCACTACATTCATATCCGTTTCCGCATTGCTATCTTCAATATATTCTAAATCGCATACGGCCTCTCCATTGACAATTCCTACGGATACTGCTGCCACAAGATTTTTAATCGGATTTGTTTTAATTTTCCCTTCCGCTAATAAATAAGCGATCGCATCACATAATGCAACGGCTGCTCCAGTGATAGACGCAGTACGTGTACCACCATCTGCTTGGATAACATCGCAGTCTAGCGTAATCGTATTTTCACCTAACGCTTCTAAATCTACCATTGCCCGTAATGAGCGAGCAATTAAACGTTGGATTTCCATGGTACGACCGCCTTGTTTACCTTTCGCCGCTTCACGTTGCATACGGCTATGGGTTGAACGTGGAAGCATACCATATTCAGCTGTTACCCAACCTTTACCTTGCCCTTTCAAAAAGCGCGGAACACTTTCCTCAATACTCGCTGTACAAAGCACTTTCGTATCACCAAATTCTACCAATACGGAACCTTCCGCATGTTTGGTATAATGGCGTGTAATTTTAATATCACGCATCTTATCAAATGGACGCGCGTTTGGACGTTGGCTTTGCATAGTTATTCCTCGATTCTAATTTCAAAAAATTGCGACATATTAACACGCAAACTGACAGAATAGAAATTTAACAGTACAATAACTAACGATATTTTTAATAAATAAAAGGATTCACCATGCTATACAGTATGACTGCTTTTTCCCGTGTGGAAATTAAAAAAGACTGGGGCTGCGCGATTTGGGAAATGCGTAGTGTCAACCAACGTTATCTCGAAACTTTCTTCCGCTTACCCGAGGCTTTTCGTGGACTAGAAAATACATTGCGTGAAACTTTACGCCATGCATTAACACGCGGAAAAGTAGAATGTTCACTCCGTATTGATATGGTGCCATCTAAAGATGCGGGACTTAACATCAACCAAGAATTTGCTGGACAAGTCATTCAATCATTACAATGGCTTAAAGAGCAAGTAGGGGGCGGTGAGATTAACCTAATGGATATTTTACGTTATCCAGGCGTTGTCGAAGCTCAAGAACAAGATTTAGATCAAATCAGCCAAGACTTGCTTGCAGGTTTTGACGAGCTTCTCAAAGAATTTATCGCAATGCGCGGACGTGAAGGAGAAAAACTCCATACACTTATTGACGAACGTCTCCAAGCCATCTCACAAGAGGCAGATAAAGTCCGTGCACAAATGCCTGAAGTTTTACAATGGCAACGTGAACGTTTACAACAACGCTTTGCGGACGCACAACTTGAAGCGGATCCACAACGCTTTGAACAAGAAATGGTTATTCTTGCTCAACGCCTAGATGTTGCTGAAGAATTAGATCGTCTTCAACTGCATGTTAAAGAAACACAACGTATCTTACGTCAAGGCGGTGCAGTGGGTCGTAAACTTGACTTCATGATGCAAGAGCTTAATCGTGAATCAAATACTCTCGCTTCAAAATCAATTAATGCGGATGTCACTGCAAGTGCAGTTGAATTAAAAGTGTTAATTGAACAAATGCGTGAACAAATTCAAAACCTCGAATAAGGAGTCCGTATGCTCTTTCAACTCCCGATAACCTTAGTTCGCATCAGTGGCGTAGATAGCGAAAAATTTTTACAAGGTCAGCTTACTTGCGATGTGGTAAATTTGAAAGCCAACACACAAACGCTGACTGCCCATTGTGATGCTAAAGGCAAAGTACAAACAATTTTTCGCCTTTATCGCCAAGATGAACAAACTTTCTATGCCCTTATTCACAATGAATTATTAGAAAGCAGTCTTAAAGATCTCAATAAATATGCGATCTTTTCTAAAGTAACGTTTGAAACGTTAAACTGGCAAATCCTAGGTTGGCAACCTGAAAACGATATACCACGCCCCGATTTTCCACAAAATTTTTGCTTTAATTTAGCAGATGGGCGTGAAATTATCGTATGTGAAAATGCGCAAACCGATCACCATTTCGCCGATGCCGCACTTTGGAAAATTGCCGATATGCAAGCCGGTATCCCATTACTTAGCCCTGAAACACAAAACGAATTTATCCCCCAAGCGATGAATTTACAGGATATTGAAAACGCTATTTGCTTTACGAAAGGTTGCTATATTGGACAAGAAATCATTGCACGTGCCAAATATCGCGGTATTAACAAACGCGCAATGTACGTCTTTCATACCGACAAGACTGACTGCACCAACGGTAGTGAAATCGAAACCTTACTTGGTGAAAACTGGCGTAAAACAGGCACGATTTTAAACCATGCCTGCTATCAAAATACCCTATGGTTAGAAGTTATTCTGAGTAATGAAATAGATAATAACCAAATTTTTAGAATAAATAACAACCTATTAGTTTAAAAAATAATCTTTTTATCATACCTCTAAAGAGGTGATTTACTTATTCACCTCTTTTCATAACATTCTATTTTTTTTCTTTTTATAACAATAATTTAACATAAATTTAACATTGTATTTATTTTTACATAACTATCAAGAAGTATTTAAAACCTATAAAAGATTACTTACTCTCTGTAACCGTATTTATTATGAACAGTTTTCAAAGAAGTGAATTAAGTTTCACTTCTTTTTTTTTTTTTATATTTAAATCAGGGAAAATATAAATGAACCGAATTTTTAAAGTTATTTTTGATCGTGTGAGTCAGAAACTTGTTGTAGTCTCGGAACTCGCAAAATCGACAACTAAAGCAGGACGTAATGTAATCCAAATAGCCTCATTAATTACCAGCGGCTTACTACTATCCAACTATGCTTGTGCGACACCAGCCCAAGAGCATATGGAACACCACCACTCACAAAAAAGTAAAAAAACAAATAGTGATACAATCGTGGTGAATAGTAAAAATCACATTTCAAAAATTGATAACGCTATCCCATTTGCTAACTTTGTCAGCTACTCTAATGGGTATCCTAATACTATTTTAGGCTCATCTTTAGATTTGCCTCAAACCCCCTACTATTCAGGTTTAACTATTGCAGGCAAAGGATTAACAATTAATCCAGATCAAAGTTATATTCCACCTACTGATGGAGAATTCAAACGAGATAATATCCAGGCTTTTGGTAACCACGACTATATTAGTGGTAATAATATCCAAGCGATTGGTTCAGATATTCTCGTACAAGATGTTGATTTCACTAAAAAACCAAGTAGTTCAAATTCTAATCCGATTAATCACGCTGTTGCGATGGGTGATAATATCGTGATCGGTGGTAATAATGCCGTTGCCATTGGTGCAGCGTCTATAGCTGCTGCCTACAATCCTAAAGGGCAAGATGCTCAAGGCAACTGGCAAGATCAGAACTGGTGGACTGGTTCACAACAACATACAATAAACGATTCAGTCACCTCTATGGATGGTACAGTCGCAATCGGTGCAGCCTCTCAAGCAACATCTCTTAGAAATAATGCAACCGCTATAGGAAGTGTTGCTATCGCTCAGGGTAGTTTTGATATCCCTTGGACACCTGAACAAAAAGCAGAATATGAGCGATTACCATCTAATCGTCGACCAGGGCATGATCAAGGTGGTGCAATAGCTATTGGTAATAGAAGCTATACGGTCAATGGGGGGATCTCTATCGGTAGTAGTTCTAGTTCTGAACAGGCATCTATCTCATTAGGTGCGGGTGCAAGTACCTCATCAAATGATATTGCTATTGGTACTCTCGCACGAGCCAACAAGGATAGCGGGATCGCTATTGGTATGCAATCAACTGCTAGTATAGATAATAGTATCGCCTTTGGTAACAATGTTACAACAACTCAAGGTCAGGCGGCGCAAATTTATGATGGTAATACCCTAACCTTCGGGAATTGGGCTAACTGGGATACTAATAATCAGCAAAGTACACATGCAAGCCAAATTAGCGGCGTTATTTCTGTAGGTGGTCGTCAAATCAACCAAGTTGCTGCTGGACAAATTAATGAAAATTCAACAGATGCAGTCAATGGTTCACAACTTTATCGCACAGATAAAGTGTTAGATTCTATCGCGCACAGCCTAAGACAAGTATTAGGAAATAATGCCACAATTACCCGTGACGGCACGATCACATTCGATAATATCGGCGGAACAGGAAAAAATACCATCTACGATGCTATTGCCTCTCTTAAAAATGGTCAGGGTAATGGCGGTAGCAGTATCTCCGCTGATCAAGTTAAACAAGAAATAGAAAAAGCCATTAAAGATGCTCAACAATCTCAGCAAGGAGCGCCAAGCTCAAGTACAAGCGATAATGATGCAGAACAAGCAGCTAGACGTGCTGCTCAATCTGCACAAAACGCTGCAGGCTCTGCAACCCAAGCTAATAGCGATGCAACTCAGGCAGGTCAAGATGCTGGTCAATCTGCAGCTTCTGCCGGTCAAGCAGCAAGCTCGGCAAGCAAAGCCGCGGGTTCGGCAACAAAA
>SAMEA104404098__coassemble_22_pt1 | contig 27599 bp, 23 predicted proteins | sample SAMEA104404098__metabat2_low_PE_002 | metagenome-assembled genome bin SAMEA104404098 (sample SAMEA104404098) | Balaenoptera acutorostrata | reverse complement strand
GTCAACGTGTAATTTTACGTCCATCAGGTACTGAACCAAAACTTAAAATGTACCTCGATACCAACGGTAAAACTTTGGAACAAGCAAAAGAAATTTGCGCGAATATTAAAACAAGTTTAGAACAATTTGCGGACACAATTGCGTAAATAAGTTGAAATTAAATAAAAACCCCAAGACAAATTCTTGGGGTTTTCTTTTATATAATTATTCAAATCACATAAATTTTCACGAAAATTGAGGCGTGGGTTATTTAACAAAATGTCCCTGTTTGACCTCTAAAATACGATCGAATTTACCTTGAATTTCATCCACTTGATGGGTCACCATTAAGAGCGTTGTATGCTGTTTTTGGCAAAGATCTAGAATCAGATCAAGCATTTCTTGACGTAAAACGGGATCGAGCGCTGAGAAGGGTTCATCAAGTAGTAGAATAGGCTTATGTTGTAACAAACAACGCGCGATAGCGACGCGTTGGCGTTGCCCTCCAGATAATTGTTCAGGGAGGCGGGTAAGATGTTGCTCTAACCCAACGGCTTTTGCCGCCTGATAAATCGCATCTCGTTCCGAGGCATTGATTTTTAAACTCGGTTTAATACCAAGTGCAAGATTTTGTTCTACGGTTAAATGCGTAAACAAATTATTATCTTGAAAAAGCATTGCAACAGGGCGTTCAGCGGGTGGCAATAAGGTACAATTCTTACCATTTAGCCAAATTTCACCACGGCTTATCCACTCAAAACCCGCGATTAAATTTAATAGTGTACTTTTCCCAGCCCCGCTTTCGCCAATGAGTGCAATTTTTTCGCCTTTTTTAGCCGAAAGCGAAAAATGCATAGGCATGTCAGGATAATCAAAATCAATTTGAAGCTGAATCATATTCCTCCACAAAGTAGAATAAAAGGGCACAGAAAATTAATAAAACCAGTGCAGTTACTGATGCACTATCCATCTGGTAGCGCGAAAGTTGTTGATAGAGTAATTGGGGCAGTGACGTAAAGTCTTGATTGCCAAATAATGAAATAGCGGTTAAATCGCCAAGTGAAAGACAAGTTGCCACGGTAAATCCATATTTGATCGGATTTTTTAGATTATGCCATTCAATATATCTTAGACGGGCAAAACCGCGGATACCTAATGAATTACATAGTTTTTCATAAAACAACATATTGTTATACATCGGCACGGTAAGAACACGAATCACAAAGGGCAATGCCATTAACGCATTACAACACATGACAATGCTAAATAACAATGGCGTTGTTGCATCAAAAGAGCGGAGTAGTAAAAAAAGCCCTAGCGCTAAAACCAATGTCGGAATGGCTAAAATCACCATACCGAGATTTAAAAAATTATTTGCAAGCCAAAGATGATTGCGCCACATCCAATAGCGGGCTAAATAGAGAATTGTCATCGCGATGATAACAGTGAGTAGCCCTGCCAATGGAGGCAAAGTAACGGAATAAATTAATGCACGCCATAATTCGCTATCGTGTAGGCTATGCCAGAGTTCACCTGAAAACAGACCCGCCCAAATCGTATTAATCAATGGCAACAAGATGAAAGCTAATGTCAGCAAAATCACGACAATTTGCATAAATTTTACCGAAAATGTCTGCGTGTCTAGCCACGGGCGACGTTGTGATTGCAACAGTGAGCCTTTTTTGACAAAAAAACTACTTCCACTGAATAGAATAAAGCAGAATAAAAATTGCAATAAGGCAAAGATCGCCGCTTTTCCTAAGTCAAAATCAAAAAAGACACTTTGATAAATTGCCACTTCAAGGGTCGTAAATTTTGGACCACCACCCAAAGTTAATACCACAGCAAAACTGGTAAAACATAACATAAAAATTAACACGAAAGTCGGCAATAATTGTTGGCGTAGATAAGGCAATTCGATAAGACGGATAAATTGCCAGCCACGAATACCGAGTTGTGCAGCGAGTTGGCGCTGTTCACTCGGGATACTGCTTAGGCTTTGTAAAAATAAACGGCTTGCGAGTGGAATATTGAAAAATAGATGCGCAATTAAAATTCCAGTTAACCCATAAATATCCCATTCACCGACAAAGCCTAGACAATGATAAAGATGAGCGAACCAACCATTTTGCCCGTAAATGCCCATTAATCCAAAAATGACAACCAGAGAGGGTAAAACAAAGGTTAAGGAAAAGAGTTTTAAAATAAGTTTTTTCCCCCAGAATTTCTGATAGAAAAAAGCGCGGGCAAACAGGATCCCGAATAAAATCGATAATATTGCCGAAAGAAAAGCTTGCCAAAAACTGAAGTAAATGACGTGATGTAAATAGCGATCTTGCATGAGATCGTGCCAGCTATAATCTTGTCCCTGTTGCCAAATTGCTGTTAGAGATAAGCTATAAAATAAAACGATCGCACACACGACAGCAAAACCGCCACTATAAATCGCTTTATGCTGATGAATAGTCGCGGTTAATTTTTGAAGAGTAAATCTGGTCATATTAATCGGTTAGCGCATTTTGCCAAGTGTTGATCCATTGGCGCATGGTTTGTTGTGGTACGCTTTCTTCTTTTAAATTCGGCAGAACAGATTGTTGGCGTAGCTTATCGTAAAGCGGAACGTGAATATTTTGCACAACAGGTAGCATCACATTAGCCGTCGATAAGATTTTTTGAGCTGGTGGGGTAATCATAAATTGTGTGAACGCATTGGTACAATCATTTTCATGATTTTTTAGCGTAGCAACAAATTCAATCTGTGCAACATGCGGAGCAGGGAAGTTTGCGGCTACATAATTATCATCATGCTCATTTAAAATATGATACAACGGAGAAGTATTATAACTTAATACCATATCCGCCTCACCTTTTAAGAAAGCGCCATAAGCCTCAGACCAGCTTTTGGTGACGGTTACCGTATGTTTTGCCAAGGTTTGCCACGCAGATTGGATATCTTTTTCAGAATAGACTTTATTCATCCATGCCACGAAACCTTGACCGACCGCAGAAGTACGCGGATCTTCATAAATTACACGGAGATCTTGGCGATTAACCAATTCTTGTAAGGATTTTGGTGGATTTTTTAATTTTGTCTTATTATAGATAAATGCATAATCAGCAAAGCCGTAAGGGACAAACGTCGCATTACGGAAATTTTCTGGCAACGTATCGAGTTCCACTTTTGCGGGCGTAAAAAGCTGTGATTTTTCTGCCGCATCTAGCATAAAATTATTTAACCCGATAGCCATATCCGCTTTTGTCTGTTTCCCCTCTAAACGAATACGGTTAAACATCGTATTTGAGCCATCAAGTGCCGTGTAATGAATTTGGCATTGCGGATGGGATTGTTCGAATAATTGCTTTAACTTCGGACCAGCACCCCATTTTTCAGATGCAAAGCTATTATAGGTATAAACATTGACAGTCTGCGTTGCCATAGCAAATGGTGAAGCGAGTAACAATATCGTTGTTAAAAAAGAAAATATTTTTTGTTTCATTCTAAACTCCGCAAGAAAACAACATTAATGAAGATGAATGAACCATAAAACATGAGAAGGAAAAGAAAGAAGGGAAGTATTAGTTTCCTACGACAGTCCTAACTGTTTCAGGTTCGCGGGTATATTCTCAGCAGTTGCACCCCGACTAATTGCGGTAAGTTTATTGGAAATAAGAAAAAAAGTATAGTGCTTTTAAAAACTAAACCTAAAGAGGTAATTTTTAGGGTAAAAATCCGTCATTTCTTGGATTTTTATTTGCACAACCCCCAAAGCTAAACTATAATTGCGCCGTTTTTTTTAACACAAAAGGTATTTAAATGAATTTTAAAAAAACTTTACTTGGTGCAAGCATTCTTGCTGCAACTTTAGCTCTTTCTGCATGTAACGACAACAGTACTTCAGAAGCTGCAAGCCAAAGCACTTCAGCTCAAGCAAGTACAGCGACTACTGCTCAAGTTAAAGCACAAGCACACGAAGTGGTTGGTGCAACTAAAACTTTAGCAAAAGATGTTGTTGAAAATGCAAAAGCGCAAACTCACGCAGCAGTTGCAGCAACTAAAGAAGCTGCAAGTAACTTAGAAAAAGCAGCAAAAGAACAAGCAGTAGCGGCAGTAGATTCTACTAAAGCAGCAGCAACTAATGTTCTTGATTCAGTGAAAAAAATGGCAAATGACGCGGTAGATTCTGCAAAAAATACAGCTAAAAGCGCAGTAGATGCAGTTAAAACTACAGCAGCAAATACTGTATCAGATGCAAAAGATAAAGCAGCATCAACTGTAACTCATGCAGAAGATAAAGCGGCATCAGCAGTTTCAAAAGCAGAAAACAAAGCAAGCGAAACGATGACTAAAGCAGAAGACAAAGCAGCAAACGCAGTAAATTCTGCAAGCGCAGCAATGAATAAAAAACTTTCTAGCTTACTTTCTTAATTAGCTATTTAAAGCGTAAAAGACCGATTTATTCGGTCTTTTTTTATATGTAAAATTTTTAATAAAAATAATAAGTTGCCCAATTTAATATAACTTTCTATAATACCGCCAAGTTGTTCTCATAGCTCAACGGGATAGAGCAGTTGCCTCCTAAGCGACCGATAGAGGTTCGAGTCCTCTTGGGAACGCCAAAATTACCACGCCCGCTTTTTCATAAAATTTTTCGAAAAAGTGGGCGTCTTTATTTAAAAATAAAAAAGACCGAATGGCTCGGTCTTTCTTATATTAATTAGAAATTCGCATTACGTGGCGCACGTGGGAATGGAATTACATCACGGATATTTTGTACCCCAGTTACATAAACGATTAAACGTTCAAAACCAAGACCAAAACCTGCGTGAGGTACGGTACCATATTTACGAAGATCACGGTACCACCAGTAATCTTCAGCTTTTAAGCCCATTTCAGCCATACGTTGATCCAGCACTTCTAAACGTTCTTCACGTTGTGAACCACCAATGATTTCACCGATTCCAGGTGCTAATACGTCCATTGCAGCAACAGTTTTACCATCATCATTTAAACGCATGTAGAATGCTTTGATATCTTTCGGATAGTTTTTCACAACAACTGGTGCTTTGAAGTGTTCTTCAGCTAAGTAACGTTCGTGTTCAGAAGATAAATCAATACCCCATTCAACTTTAAATTCAAAGTCTTTACCTGATTTAAGTAAGATATCGATCGCATCAGTATAATCAACTTGAACGAAGTCGGAGTTAATGAAGTTTTCTAAACGAGTGATAACATTTTTATCAACGCGTTGTGCGAAGAATTCTAAATCATCACGGCGTTCTTCTAAAACAGCTTTGAATACATATTTAAGCATTGCTTCAGCAAGTTTTGCATCATCTTCTAATGTTGCAAAAGCAAATTCAGGCTCAACCATCCAGAACTCAGCTAAGTGACGAGTGGTGTTAGAGTTTTCAGCACGGAAAGTCGGACCGAAGGTATAAACTTTGCTTAATGCACAAGCATAAGTTTCCGCATTTAATTGACCAGACACGGTTAAGAAAGATTCTTTACCAAAGAAGTCTTGGCTATAATCTACTTTGCCTTCTTCTGTGCGTGGTAAGTTTTCTAAATCTAATGTAGAAACACGGAACATCTCGCCAGCACCTTCAGTGTCAGATGCAGTGATTAATGGGGTTGCTACCCAATAGAAACCTTGTTCTTGGAAGAAACGATGAATTGCACCTGCAAGACAGCTACGTACACGTGCAACCGCACCAATGATATTTGTACGTGGGCGAAGGTGAGCCACTTCACGTAAATATTCAATACTGTGGCGTTTTGCTGCCATTGGATAAGTATCTGGATCTTCAACCCAACCAACAACTTTTACCGCGCTTGCTTGAAGTTCAACCGCTTGACCAGCTGCCGGAGATTCCACAACCACACCTGTTACTTCAACTGCGCAACCTGTAGTTAAACGTAAAACTTCGCTTTCATAGTTTGGAAGATCATTATTTGCAATCGCTTGGATTGGATCAAAACAAGAACCGTCATAAACCGCTAAAAAAGAAAGTCCCGCTTTTGAATCACGACGGGTACGAATCCAACCTTGTACAGTGACTGTTTCACCAACGGCAACCTTACCTTGCAGCACGTCAGCAACAGATGCTACTTTTGTCATATTTACCTCTAATTTTTATAAAAAACGTCGCATTTTACCGTATTTCTTACCCAAAACTAAAGGGTTAGCAACGAAAAAAGCGAATTTTTCCACGCCAAGATTTTCGGAAAAAATTATATGGAAAAAGAAATCCACTTAAAAAAAGAATAATTGTAATATCTCCATGGCGAAAGATACAAAAAAAGCGCCCGAAGGCGCCTTTTTACTAAATGTAATTATCTATTAGCTTGGCGTTTTTGATGACGGCTATAAACAATATAACCTACGATACCAAATAGAATTGGACCACATACCATTGCAACAGATTGGAACACGCCACCTTTATCGCGTTGTACAACGGGTTCAATGATAGCAAAGAAATTAGCAAAGCCGATAATTAAAGTCACAATCACCGCAAAAATTGTTGCTGTACGTTGTGTTTTAAATACCATAAATGATTTTCCAAATTCTCCTGCCAATTGTTTTTTCTTAAAGAAAATAAAGGCAACAGATAAGAATACGTAAGGAATAGACATCGCTACGTTTGTCATTAGGGTAAGAACACGGAAGAATTGTGAAGCATTTTGACCACCGAATGATACGAACGCAATGAGAATAATAACCAACACCGCTTGTGCCCACATTGCATTTGCTGGCATATCATTTTTATTCATACGGCATAATTTTTCTGGCCAAATACCTTTTGGTGAACCTTCAATTAAAGTACGTAATGGAGAGTAAGATAAGATAAAGAAGGCACTCACAAGGGAAATAAACATTGAGGCACCCACATAACGCGCCATCCAGTTACCTAAAACGATAGCCGTAGATTGATCCGCACCAAAACTGATTCCTAACTGATAACCTAAATTATTCAAGACAATGTAAGCCACATTACCCATATGCACTTTATCACTGTGGAGAACTTCACCCCAGTTTGTAAAAGCACCACACGCTAAAATACCTAATGCATAACCGAGTGCTACGACAACTGCGGCAATTAAAATTCCTTTCGGGAAGTTTCTTTCAGGATCTTTAATTTCATCAGCTAATGTCCCGATTGCTTCCAATCCACCAAAAGAGAAGAGGGCAAAGGTTAAAAATGCTAGCATGCCCAATGTAGATTGATATTCATGCATCGGTGAAACAGTAAATGATTGAACAACATTTTCAATAGGTTGAGCTAAATGACCATTTTTTAAATAAACTACTAAGCCACCTAAAATCAAGACAACGTTTAAAAATGCAGTCGCGATACCGCCCACAGTTGCCACTTTACTAATGTTTCCTAATCCGCGACTACCAATAGCGGTAACGATAATAACGAGGATAATGCCTAAAACCCCTAACGTTTGAACGGAACTTAATCCGAAAAGTGACCACGTTGCAGTTTGGTCTTGTCCATAGAAAGCATAACTTAAAATTAGCCACAAGCTAGAGCTGACAGAAACCATCCATACCGCATAAGACGCGTACCACATAAAGGTCCCGATAAAAGCAAAACCACCGCCTACGGATTTATCCATCCAAGCAAGAATCCCCCCTTTTTCTTTACGAAATGCAGCCCCATATTCAGAGATCATGAAAGCGTAAGGAATAAAGAAGAATAGAGCGATGAAAAAATACCAAGGAATGGCAGCATAGCCCATGAGATAAAAGGAACGAGGCATATTGGCAAAGCCATATACCGACGAGAAGATCATTAAGATCAATGCAATAAGCGTTAATTTTTTTTGAGGCATTTGAATGTAGTCCTTTAGGGTTAGTAGTTTCGAAGTCGCCAGAGCATAACACTTTGTTCATCTTTTTTTTATGAGAAAGATCACAAAAAACAACATTCATTATAAATAAAAAGCTATTTCGAGTGTGTTTGTATGAATTTTAGGCAATAAAAACGCCTCGGGGTGAGGCGTTTCTTTACGCTAAAGCAATCATTCTCTATCAATAGTAAGTTTGTTTTAGACTATAAATGTTTTATTTTATTTTTCAATAGGGTGTGATTTAATATGCATAAGGTTAATAGAAATGGGGAAAATTGGAGATTGATGAAAAATTGTAGATTTAAACAATAAGATTATTCTTAGAAAAATTTAGCAGAACTTTATGCTTTAGAAGATCACTGTAATTTATAACCTACAATAAAGTCTGAAAGTAGTAATCAAAGAGTTGTTTTAATACTATTAATAATTTAAATAAAGAGAAATTTGGAGAATCATATGAATAGTAATACATTACCATCAAAGATTAATAAACAAGAGGTACTAAATGCGGTAGGCGATTTTAATGTTCCTCTTACCAATTATTTTAAACATCTTGGGTTACCCGTAAATAATGTACTCTATCCAATTAGCGATAGAGAAACAGTATTAAATTCATTTGAAGATGCGATTAAAGCTTTACCTATAAATGATAGAGAAAAATCCATATATCTAACTAGATTTGCTGCCTCAATAGCAGCTGGCTTGTTTGATGGTGCTTTAACATATCTTTGGGATGAGACTATAAAATCAATACGAAAGATGGTTATTGATTTTGATTTAGTCTATTTTTATACAATCTCAGCCGAATATCATTCTCGATATAAAGGATTTTCTACAAGTGATGACTTAGAAAATATAAGTGAGTATGACTTAATAACTATATGTAATAGGATTGGATTACTAGATGATCATGTATTTGAAATTTTCAAACATATTAACTATATGAGAAACCATTCTAGCTCTGCTCATCCTAATAATAATGGAATTAAAGCCTTTGATTTATTAAGTTGGTTACAGAATTGTATTGATTATGCAATAAATGCGAAACCAAATCATTCTAGTATTCAAATAAAACAATTACTTCGTCATATTAGAAATAATAGTATACCTAATGACGATTTTGCTGTTATAGGAAAAGATATTCAGAAATTACCTTTAAATATGATAGACGATGTAACCAGTAGTTTTTTTGGAATGTACACAGATGAACAAACTGAAATAAAGGTTAAAAATAATATTGAAGGGTTAGCAAAATATGCATGGGATGCATGCAATAAATCAAAAAAATATGAACTCGGTGAAAAATATGGATACTTTAGAAAAAATGGAGATGTAGAGAGGAAAAATTTAGCAGATAGATTTTTAAGAATTGTTTCGGGAGAAACTTACAAAGATGAAGATAGTTTAGCTGCAGAAATAAGAGAAACGCTTTCTAGTTTAAAATCAGTTCATTTTGGAATGAATAACTTTTATAACGAATATCCATGGGTACAAATACTAGATAGGCAATTACCTAAAAATGGTGCGGTACCAAAAACAGTTTTGCATGAATATATAAAGATAATTTGTTTATGTTATATAGGGAATGGATTAGGATATCGAGAGGGTATTGATGAAAATGCAGAGAAATTTTATAAAAAGTATATTAACAATTTTAAAGATAAGGAAATATTTATATTTCTTGAGTTACTTAATGATCCTATACTTATGACTGATGTAAATAGAGATAAAGTTAAATTTAGATTTAAAGAATTATGTAAAATGCTTAAATCACAAGCAACAAATATATTTATTTTAAAATCATTATCTTTTATAATTGATTCAGATACACCTATAGATAAATTATATATTAATACCGAATTAAAGGATAATATAGCTCAAATAAAACTATAAATTATAATCTAAAACAAAAGATCCCCACCAAGTTCTATAAAAATATTAGTGGGGATTATTGATTGGTACGGGCTATTAGGAACTATTCCCACTCAATCGTTGCAGGTGGTTTACCTGAGATGTCGTAGACGACGCGGGAGATGCCGTCAACTTCGTTGATGATGCGGTTGGAGATTTTACCTAAAAGATCGTAAGGTAAATGTGCCCAGTGCGCGGTCATAAAGTCGATGGTTTCAACGGCACGGAGTGCGATAACCCAATCGTATTTACGACCATCGCCCATAACGCCAACAGATTTCACTGGAAGGAATACCGCAAAAGCTTGGCTTACTTTGTAGTAGTAATCAGCTTTGTGTAATTCTTCAATAAAGATTGCGTCAGCACGGCGGAGTAGGTCGCAGTATTCTTTTTGAATTTCACCCAATACGCGAACGCCTAGACCTGGACCTGGGAATGGGTGGCGGTTAAGCATTTCTTCTGGTAAGCCAAGTGCTAAACCGATACGGCGTACTTCATCTTTAAATAATTCACGAAGTGGCTCAACTAGACCAAGTTTCATGTAATCTGGCAAACCGCCTACGTTATGGTGTGATTTAATAACGTGTGCTTTACCGGTTTTGCTTGCTGCAGATTCGATAACATCTGGGTAAATGGTGCCTTGCGCTAACCATTTAACATTGGTTTGTTTATGGGATTCTTCATCAAAAACATCAACGAAAACTTTACCAATCATTTTACGTTTTGCTTCTGGATCGGTTAAGCCTTTTAATGCGTCAAGGAAGCGATCTTCTGCGTCTACGCGGATAATGTTTAAACCGAAACGGTCGCCAAACATTTCCATAACTTGATCTGCTTCATTTAAGCGAAGAAGACCATTGTCAACGAATACGCAGTGTAATTTATCGCCGATAGCACGGTGAAGAAGGAGGGCAGTGACTGATGAATCTACGCCACCAGAAAGACCTAAGATAACTTCGTCGTCACCAACTTGTTCTTTAATGCGTTTTACGGCATCTTCGATGATATTTGCAGGGGTCCATTCTGTTTTACAATGACAGATTTCCACGACAAAGTTAGTGAGTAAGCCTAAACCACATTTAGTGTGCGTTACTTCAGGGTGGAATTGTACGCCGTAGAATTGACGGCTTTCATCGCTCATTGCCGCGATTGGACAAGTTGGAGTAGAAGCGATAGTTTGGAAACCTTCTGGTAAACGCGTTACTTTATCACCATGGCTCATCCAAACATCTAATTTATTGTTTTCACTTGCTAATTTTGCGAATAAACGATCAACTGCGTTAAGTTCGATTTCCGCATAACCAAATTCACGTTGGTTAGAACCTTCAGTTAAGCCACCAAGTTGCATTGCCATGGTTTGCATACCGTAGCAAATCCCAAGTACTGGCACACCTGCATTAAATACATATTCTGGCGCAACTGGGCTATTTTCTTCAGTCGTACTTTCTGGACCACCAGAAAGGATAATCCCTTTCGGATTAAATTCACGGATCTGTTCTTCCGTCACATCCCACGCCCAAAGTTCACAATACACCCCAATTTCACGAATACGACGTGCAATAAGTTGAGTATATTGAGAACCGAAGTCTAAGATTAAAATTTTATCTTGATGAATATTCTGCATATATTTCCTTATAAAAATGAATGACTATGGGGCTTGCCTCAATTTTCATAAATTTTTACAAAAATTGAGGCGTGGGGTATTAGCGCATTTGGTAATTTGGTGCTTCTTTAGTGATAGTTACGTCGTGGACGTGGCTTTCTTTGATGCCTGCGCCGCTGATTTCAACGAACATCGCTTTAGTACGAAGATCTTCAATGGTTGCGCTACCAGTTAAGCCCATGCAAGAGCGAAGACCACCCATTTGTTGGTGAATGATGTCTTTGAGGTGACCTTTGTAAGGAATACGTCCTTCGATACCTTCTGGTACTAATTTATCTGCCGCGTTGTCGCTTTGGAAGTAACGATCGCTTGAGCCTTTCGCCATCGCACCTAATGAACCCATACCGCGGTAAGATTTAAATGCACGACCTTGATAAAGTTCGATTTCGCCTGGTGCTTCCTCAGTTCCTGCAAACATTGAGCCTACCATTACACAGCTTGCGCCGGCTGCGATAGCTTTTGCGATATCGCCAGAGTAACGAATACCGCCGTCAGCGATAACAGGGATTCCAAGATCTTTTAATGCTTCTGCTGCATCAGAAATAGCGGTGATTTGTGGTACACCTACGCCTGTTACGATACGAGTTGTACAGATTGAACCAGGACCGATACCCACTTTAACTGCGCTCGCACCCGCTTCTGCTAGTGCTAATGCGCCTGCTGCTGTTGCAACGTTACCCGCAACGATTGGAAGGTTAGGGTATTTTTTACGTGTTTCACGAACACGTTGTAATACGCCTTCGCTGTGACCGTGTGAGCTATCGATAAGTAATACGTCAACGCCTGCTTCAACAAGGGCTGCAATGCGTTCTTCATTGCCTTCGCCTGCACCAACAGCTGCACCTACGCGTAAACGACCAAATTCATCTTTACATGCGTTTGGTTTGCTTTCTGCTTTTTGGAAGTCTTTTACGGTGATCATACCGATAAGTTTATCGTTATCGTCAACGACTAATACTTTTTCGATACGGTTGTTGTGCATTAATTTGAGAATGTCAGCACGTGGAGTATTTTCTTTTACGGTGATAAGACGTGCTTTTGGCGTCATCACTTCAGAAACTTTTTTGCTAAGATCAGTCACGAAACGGGTATCACGACCAGTGATAATACCAACAAGATCGTTGTTTTCATCAATAACTGGATAGCCAGCAAATTTATTTTTCTTTACAATTTCAGCAAGTTCAGCCAAAGTAAGATCTGGTGAAACTGTTACAGGCTCAGTCACCATACCGCTTTCGAATTTTTTTACGCGGCGAACACGATCAGCTTGGCGTTCGATTGACATATTTTTATGGATAAAACCGATACCGCCTTCTTGGGCTAAAGAGATTGCGAGTTTGGTTTCTGTTACGGTATCCATTGCTGCAGAGAGCATAGGGATATTTAAGGTGATTTCTTTGGTTAATTTGGTGCTAAGATTAGCGGTATTTGGAAGCACAGTAGAGTGTGCTGGGACAAGTAAAACGTCGTCAAAAGTTAATGCTTTTTTTGCGATGCGTAACATTTGCAATACTCTCTCTTAAATTGATAGTTAAAAATATTGCGATCAGATTATACAGAAGCTAAATAAGGAATTAAAATATTTTTTGTTAAAAAGTGGACTTTAAACGCATGAATACCGAAAACATAAACGATGTTGCATTGCTTTCTACGCTTTGCGAGGTAGGTGAGATTTCGCTTGTTTCGCTAGAAGAACGTTTTTTGAGCACAAAAAATGCCCTTTTATTACATTTACGCCATTGGCAAGCACAAGGAATCCCGTTACATTTTGATCAAAATGATGAAAAAATTTACTTTGATTCAAAACTTCCTTTACTTGATGGAAAGAAAATTCTCCCATTTTTACCGAATACACGCTTAATTTATCAGCCCGTTATCGGTTCGACGAATGATTTTTTATTAACACATCAGAATTTACCCTCCGGTACGCTTTGCATGGCAGAGTTCCAAACGCATGGGCGTGGACGACGTGGGCGACAATGGCTTTCGCCGTTTGCGGGACAGTTTATTTTTAGTGTGTTGTGGCAATTCCCTAAGCGCCTTGATTTAACTGGACTAAGTTTGGTGGTGGGGCTGGCGATTGCGAAGGCATTACGGCAATTAGGTGCGGATGATGTTCAGCTAAAATGGCCGAATGATATTTTATTACAAGGGAAAAAACTGGGTGGAATTTTGGTAGAATTAGCGTTTCCTCCCACGTCATACTGCAATGCAATTATTGGCGTTGGGTTAAACTGGAAGTTTGAAAAGGATATGCCAATTGATCAACCTTATACGAACCTTCATTCTGTATTACCAGAATATGATCGAGAAACGATCTTTGTTGCAATTTGGCGACAATTAAACGCATTTTTAGAGCAATTTACGCAATTTGGTTTTCAACCTTTTGTTGAGATGTGGCATGAGTTTGATGCGTTTGCAGGCGCGATGATTGTTTTGCAAAATAAGCACCAGCAGATATCAGGAATAGAATGCGGTATTGATGAAAAAGGATGGCTAATTTTACAAAATGCACAAACAGGCGAGCGTGAACATTTTTGTTGTGGGGAATTTTCATTACGATCCTGGCAACAGGAGTAAGCGTGGATAATTCAGAAAGGCGGTCATAAACCGCCTTTTGTTTTTATTGACGCGCAAGGCGAACACTTTCTGGAACTGCTTCAAAGTTAGAGCGGTATGGATTAATGTCTAAGCCTCCACGACGAGTGTAGCGCGCGTAAACGGTTAATTTTTCAGGTTTTGCAAAATGTAATAAATCACAGAAAATGCGCTCTACGCATTGCTCATGAAATTCATTGTGATCACGGAAAGACACGATGTAACGTAATAATTTTTCACGATTAATTTTGCGTCCGACATAGTGAATTTGTACTGTTCCCCAGTCCGGCTGGCTAGTAATAAGACAGTTGGATTTGAGTAAATCGCTCACTAAATATTCTTCAACGATTTCATCATTTTCGCAGCAATTTTCGAGTAATTCTGCATTAAATTCATAATTATCGATACAAATATCTTGGTTATCGATATTTTCACCACGTAGCACTTCGATAGGTTGTTGTGCATAGGCGGTTAAAGGTTTAACCACGACTTGGACCTCACCTTGTGCACATTCTGCGAGATCTTTTTGGAGCGTGCTTTGTACGCTAGCAAAATCAGCAAATTTGGTTTGATTGAAACTATTAAGATAAAGTTTAAAACTTTTAGATTCAATTAGATTTTGTGATCGGAAATCAATACTTACTTCAGCAATCGCAACTTGGGGTAACCCTTTCTCATTTAACCAAGAAAGCTCAAATGCCGTCCACATATCTGCACCAATGGTGAAAGGAACATTGCCTTCGATCCCGAGTTTTTCACGGTTTAAACGACGCGGAACAGGTTGAAGGAGGGTAGGATCGTAGAATTTTGCGTATTGGGTTTTTTGCCCTAATTTTAATGCTGAAAGACTTTTGTCTTGATACATAATTTATCCTTAAAAAAGAAACACGCCCCCATTTTCGCAAAAATTTTTAGGAAAATCGGGGCGTGATGAATTAATGAAATAGCGCTTGATACGCGGTACGAGAAATACGTAAACCACTACGTAAAATAATAATACTTAAAATTGTACTTGCGACAGGGTCGACCCATTGCCAATTAAGGAAATATGCACAGAGTCCAGCGATGATGGCAATAACAGAACCAAACATATCGGCGAGAACGTGCCAATATGCCGCTTGAATATTAAGATTTTCCTGATCGCCAGTGTGAATAATTTTCGCCACAATAATATTCACGATTAAGCCTAAGGTCGCCACAATAATCATTGGGAGCGCAATAAGATGTTCTGGATGATAAAAACGGCGAATCGCCTCCAGAATAATGAGTGCTGCGACAATCGCTAAAGACAACCCATTAACAAGGGTAAGATATTTGGCGATTTGTGGGCGCTTTTCTGTTAAATGCACTGCAAAGAAAGCTAATGCAAGTGAAAATGCATCATTCGTCATGTGTCCGGCATCCGCCATTAATGAAAGACTATGTACTAAAAAGCTTGTCACCCATTCGACAAACATAAAAGTAAAGATGAGCCAAAAGCTCCATGCGAGTGCACGTTTACTTTCTGGAACATGGTGGCAACAATGATCGTGGTCATGATTGTGATGATGTGACATAGTCTTTTCCTTCCTTAAACAGGTAATTGCATTTCTCTTATTGTCATCGAAAGTCCATCAATCAATAAAACACGACCGCATAAGGTTTTACCGATTTTTAAACAGACTTTTATTGCTTCAAGGGCTTGCATCGAACCGATAATGCCTACAATTGGGGCAAGTACGCCAGTTTCGACACAGCTTTGACCGACTTCGCCAAAAAATTGGCTTAAACTATGGTAAGTCGGTGTATTTTCTTCATAAGTAAAGGTGCTAATCAAGCCTTCCATACGGATTGCCGCACCCGAAACAAGGGGAACTTTGCATTGTTGGCAAAGTTTATCTAATTGATTGCGTGTTGTGAGGTTATCGCTACAATCTAACACAACATCCACTTCGCTAATTAATTTTTGCATAAGCGCATCATCAGCATGTTGGTGGATACTGGTAAGATGAATATGCGGATTTAATTTACGTAGGCTTTGTTCTGCCGAGTGCACTTTTTCCATACCTAAACGGCTGTCATCATGTAAAACTTGGCGTTGTAAGTTGGATAAAGAAACAGTATCAAAATCTAACAAAGTGAGATGCCCAACGCCCGCTGTTGCAAGATATTGAGCAGCCGCGCAACCTAAACCGCCTAATCCGACGATCAACATACGGCTGGATTTTAGGCGTTCTTGCCCCTCAAAATCAATCGCTTTTAAATGAATTTGACGAACGTAACGCTTTTCTTCTTCAAGGGTTAATTCCACAAGCTTACCCCAAAATTTCGTTAAAAACTTGAATTGTCACTTTTTCACCTGCTTCTACATTACCGCGATCTTTTTCAAGTACGATAAAGCAGTTACTTTTCACAAATGCACTGAAAAGATGAGAGCCTTGGAAACCAACGCTTTCTACAACAATTTGTCCATTTTCATTGACGTGATAAAAGCCACGTTGGAAATCTAAGCGACCTGGACGTTTTTTCAAGGAAACCGTTGTGGTTGCTGGGAATTCTTGTGGGGCTTTCCATTCACTAAAACCACTTAATTTCGCAATTGCAGGTTGCACAAGTTGATAGAACGTCACTAAGGCAGATACTGGATTACCCGGGAGTCCACAGAACCAAGTATCACCTAATTTACCAAACGCAAAGGGTTTACCTGGTTTCATCGCAATTTTCCAGAAATTGATTTGACCTAATTTTTCTAAAACAGTTTTGGTAAAATCCGCCTCGCCGACAGACACGCCACCACTGGTAATAATCATATCCGCTTGTTGTTGAGCTTGAATAAAACTTTCTTCAAAACGAGCAGGATCATCTGGCAAAATACCAAAATCAATAACTTCGCAACCGAGTTTTTTTAACATTAATGACACAGTAAAACTATTTGTATCATAAATTTGACCTTCACCAAGCACTTGACCTACAGGTACCAATTCATCGCCCGTTGCAATGACTGCAACTTTAACTTTTTTGAATACCGTAACGTTGGCTAAACCTAAAGAAGCAAGAAGAGGAAGGGCAACTGTTGTTAATTTTGCGCCTTTATTAAGTACGATAGCCCCTTTTTGAATATCTTCACCTTTACGGCGAATGTTTTCACCTTGTTTAGGCGTATTTGTAAAAGAAACGGTGCCATCTTCATGAACCGTAGCATTTTCTTGCATAATCACGGCATCGGTTCCAGTTGGAATCATCGCTCCCGTCATGATACGAACAACGCTACCAGCTCCCCAGTCACCTTGAAATGGGATACCAGCAAAAGCTTTACCCGCCACTTTTAATGGTTTTCCATCCGCTAAATCGCTTAGACGAACTGCGTAACCGTCCATTGCAGAATTATCGAATGCGGGGACATTGATTGGGGAAAGAATATCTTCCGCACAAATACGCTCAGACGCGTCCTTTAATGAAAGTGTTTCTGTTGCTGTTGGTTGTGGTAATTGTTGTAACATTTGTTGTAATGCATCATTTAAAGGAAGCATAACCCTTCTCCTTTTTTATTCACTTGGTATGTTGTTAATTTAATAAACTGTTATTCTAACGTTAAATTGATTAAAATTGTTAGGTTTTCAGTTTTTTTTCGTAATCTCTGCGAGTGGACAATGAATTATGCTAGAATGTCCGCTATTTATTTTCAAAGGATAGTGAATGCAAGATATTTCAGTAGAAGCGGCTCAAGTGAAGCGCGCTTTAGAGGAGCAAGGGCTTGAAACCCCAACGCTTCCGCAAGATAAAACAAAGAGTGAACGACGCAACGAAATTCAACAAAAAATGCAAGAAGTGTTAACCCTGATTGGTCTTGATCTCAGTGATGACAGCTTGCAAGAAACGCCTAAACGTTTAGCTAAAATGTATATTGATGAGATTTTTAGTGGCTTGGATTATCAAAACTTCCCGAAAATCACTAAAATTAAGAATACGATGCGTGTAAGCGAACGCGTTCAGGTCAACGATATTACGTTAACGACCACTTGCGAACATCATTTTGTGACTATTGATGGGACAGTCGCCATCGCGTATTACCCAGCAAAATGGGTGATCGGATTATCTAAATTAAACCGTATTGTTGATTTCTTTGCTAAACGTCCGCAAGTCCAAGAACGTTTTACAGAACAACTTTTAGTTGCGCTACAAACCATTTTAGAAACCCAAGATGTAGCGATTTATGTTAACGCGACGCATTATTGTGTGAAAGGGCGCGGTATTCAAGACAGCAATAGTTATACGATCACATCGGCTTATGGTGGGGTGTTCTTAAATGATCGTGAAGAGCGTAAAGAGTTTTTAGCTTGCGTTCGTCATAAATAAAAAATTTCCGAGAAAATCGGGGCGTGATTTTAAAAATTAAAAAAGAGAGAGCGATATGTTAAAAGTTCTATTTTTTGCACAAACGAGAGAGCTCGTAAACTGCGATAGTTTAGAAATGCCAGCTGAATTTGCTGATGTAGAAGCTTTACGCCAAGCCCTTGCTCAAAAAGGAGAGAAATGGGCATTAGCATTACAATCTGGCAAATTGCTTGTTGCAGTTAATCAAAAATTAACTGGATTTGATACGGTATTACAAGATGGCGATGAAGTGGCTTTCTTCCCGCCAGTAACTGGAGGCTGATATGGCAGAAAACAATACAATTATCCTCGTTCAAGAGGCGACATTCCAACAACAAGATACTTATCAATGGTTGTCTGAACCGGCAAATGTCGGCGCAACCGTGATGTTTGTTGGAAAAGTGCGTAATCTTAATATGGGCGATAATGTATCTGGATTGCATCTTGAACATTATCCAGAAATGACAAAAAAATCATTAATGGATATTGTTGAACAAGCCCGTGCCCGTTGGGATTTAGAGCGTGTTGCCGTGATTCATCGCATTGGCTCATTGAAAATTAATGATGAGATTGTGTTGGTGGGAACCAGTTCTATGCACCGTGAAGATGCGTATCACGCTAATGAATTTATTATGGATTACCTAAAAACCCGAGCGCCTTTCTGGAAAAAAGAGCAAACCGATAACGGCGAGCGTTGGGTAGAAGGGAAAGATAGTGATCAAGAAGCCGCTGCGAAGTGGTAATCTTTGATGTTGGATAGATAATAAAAAAGGCGAGTAACTCGCCTTTTTTGTTTGGACTTTGTTTAGTCGGTTCCGCCAACGGTAATTTCGTCAATTTTAACCACGGGTTGACCTACGCCAACTGGCACCGATTGTCCTGCTTTACCGCAGATTCCAATACCATGATCAATTTCAACATTTTTTCCAACCATCGAAATTTTACTCATAATATCAATTCCAGAACCAATTAAGGTTGCGCCTTTGATAGGATGAGTAATTTTACCGTTCTCAATTAAATAAGCTTCTGCGGTTGAGAAAGTGAATTTACCCGATGTGATATCTACTTGACCACCACCAAAGTGTGAGGCAAAGACACCATAATCAACGCTTTTAATCATGTCTTCAAAATCACTCTCACCCGCTTGCATATAGGTATTCGTCATGCGTGGCATTGGCAGGTGTGCATAGCTTTCACGGCGACCATTTCCAGTCGGTGCGACACCCATTAAGCGTGCATTCATTTTATCTTGCATGTAGCCTTTTAAAATACCGTTTTCAATTAAAGTATTACATTGTGTCGGTGTGCCTTCATCATCAATATTTAGTGACCCACGGCGATTTGGTAAGGTACCGTCATCCACAATGGTGCAAAGTGGGCTTGTCACTAAATCGCCAATTTTTCCTGTGAAAACAGAGCTTTCTTTGCGGTTGAAATCGCCTTCTAAACCATGACCAACGGCCTCATGTAATAAAACACCTGGCCAACCAGCGCCTAGGATTACGGGCATCGCGCCTGATGGTGCTGCTTTGGCTTCGATATTAATTAGGGCTTGGCGCACTGCTTCTTTGGCGAAAAAGACGGCGCGAGGCATGCCTTGGAAATCTGCAAGGAAGTAATCTAAGCGTAAACGTCCACCGACACCGCTACGACCGACTTCGCGTTTCCCGTCTTTTTCCACTAATACTGAAATAGAAAGGCGAATTAATGGGCGAATATCTGCCGCCAAGGTACCATCCGTCGCTGCCACTAAAATTTCTTCATAAACGGCACTAAGGTGCGCATTCACTTGAGTGACATAAGGACTTTCCGCACGTGCGGTTTGATCGACTAAACGGAGGAGTGCAATTTTTTGTTCTTTTTCTAAACTTTCAAGTGGATTGAATACTGCGTAACGCGCTTGAATTTTCGGAGAACGATAACGTGGTGGCGTAATTTTAATATTTTCTGCCTGTGCGGCGATGCCTTTTACCGCATTAGCACATTGTAGGAGATTCGCGAGATCAATTTGATCGGCATAAGCAAACCCCGTTTTTTCACCGCTAACCGCGCGGACACCGACGCCACGATCAATGTGGAAACCGCCTTCTTTGATGATGCTGTCTTCTAGCGACCAGCTTTCATCTTGGCTTAGTTGAAAATATAAGTCAGCGTAGTCCAATTGACGCTGTGACATTGCGTCAAAAACTTTATTAAGGGCATTACAATCAAGCTGACTTGGTGCTAAAAGCGAGTCAGATACTTTCTGTAAAATCATATTTTTTCCTATTAAACGTTATCGTTTAGATAAATTTTTCTGAAAATCGGGGCGTGATGAATTAAATCACGACGACATTAAATTGTTCTTGTGTATAGAATTGTTCCGTTTTAATTTGAATTTGTTTACCAATGAACACTTCAAGTTCAGCAAGCAATCCGTGGCATTCCTCGGTGATTAAATATTCCGCGACAGCGTGTGATGCATAAACAATGAATTGTGTAGATTTATACAAGCGGTTAACACGAATAATTTCTCGGCTAATTTCATAGCAAACGGTTTCCACGCTTTTGACACTTCCACGCCCTTTACATGATGGACAAACGCAACATAACACATGTTCAAGACTTTCACGCGTACGCTTACGGGTCATTTCCACTAAACCGAGTTGCGTAAAGCCATTTACGTTAGTTTTTACACGATCTTGGGCAAGTGCTTGTTTTAATGCGTCTAAAACACGTTCGCGATGGTCATCAGATTGCATATCAATAAAATCAATCAAAATCATGCCACCTAGATTGCGTAATTGCAGTTGATGCGCGATAGCTTTGGTCGCTTCGATATTCGTATTAAAAATGGTTTCTTCAAGGTTGCGATGACCTACAAAAGCGCCAGTATTGATATCAATCGTGGTCATGGCTTCGGTTTGTTCAATAATAAGATAGCCACCTGATTTCAAATCTACGCGTGGTTGTAATGCCTGTTGAATACCTGATTCGACACTGTGTAAATCAAATAGAGGTTTTTCACCTTTATAATGATAAAGCTTATCCGTAAGCTGTGGCATAAAACTACGTGTAAATTTTTGTACATCGGCAAAACATTGTTGCGAATCGATATAGATAATATCGAATTTTTTACCAATAAAATCGCGCAATAAACGTTGGGTTGGAGCTAATTCTTCATAAAGAACAGCGGGCGCAGTTTTACGGGCTTTGCGTTCTAGGATTTTTCGCCATAAACGCTTTAAAAATTCTGCATCTTGAATCAGTTCTTCTTCACTTGCACCTTCAGCCGCCGTGCGTACGATAAAACCACCGAGTTCATCACAAAATGGTAAAACGAGTTCTTTTAAACGATTACGTTCTTCTTCGCTTTCAATACGTTGCGATACGCCAACATGACTATTTTCTGGCATAAAGACAAGATAGCGCGAGGGAAGAGTAATGTCGGTTGTGAGTTTTGCACCTTTTGTTCCAAGCGGATCTTTTACCACTTGAACAATAATATCCTGTCCTTCACGCACGAGTTCGCTGATATCTTTAGCAACAAATTGTTTTTTCTCATTTTCATCAACACATTCGGTATGAGAAACGATGTCAGATACGTGTAAAAAGCCCGCTTTATCAAGACCAATATCAACAAAAGCTGATTGCATGCCAGGTAGCACGCGGGTCACTTTACCTTTATAAATATTGCTTACAATACCAAGCTTAGCTGTACGTTCGACATGAATTTCTTTGAGTGTTCCCGCCTCAACTAATGCTAGGCGAGTCTCATTTGGGGTAACATTTACCAATAATTCAACAGTATTCATCATTTTTATTCTTTTAAATCTAAAATCTTATCGCCTTAGTCTAACCAAAAGGGAAATAGAATAACAAGAATAAATATTGTAGAATTCGGGTTTTTTATCATCTTTAAGTAATTTTTATGACAAATAAACCAATTGATTTTAGACATTTTTATCAACAAATTGCATTAAGCCCGCTTTCACATTGGTTGGAAACCCTGCCTGCACAAATTCAACAGTGGGAAAAGCAACCCCATGGCGAATATGAAAAATGGCAAAAAGTGATTGATTTCCTACCTGAACTAGAAATTGAGGAAATTGATTTAAAAAATGCGGTTAAAGTAACTGGAAAAGCCCCCTTATCTTCGGGTGAAAAACAGCGGATTATTCATCACCTGATGCAATTAAAACCTTGGCGAAAAGGTCCTTACCATTTACACGATATTCATGTGGATTGTGAATGGCGTAGTGATTTTAAATGGGATCGTTTATTGCCACATTTAGCTCCGTTAAAAGATCGCTTAATCTTGGATGTGGGGTGTGGAAGTGGTTATCACATGTGGCGAATGGTTGGTGAGGGCGCCAAAATGGTGGTGGGTATTGATCCGACAGCACTATTCCTTTGTCAATTTGAAGCAGTACGAAAATTTTTAAATAATGATCGCCGCGCCAATCTCATTCCATTAGGTATTGAAGAAATGCAACCGCTGGGTGTTTTTGATACCGTTTTCTCTATGGGTGTTTTATACCATCGTAAATCACCACTTGATCATCTTACGCAATTGAAAAATCAATTAGCAAAAGGTGGGGAACTGGTTTTAGAAACATTGGTGGTTGATGGAGATGAGAATACTGTTCTTGTGCCAATGGATCGCTATGCCAAAATGAAAAACGTATATTTTATTCCGTCTGTAGCAGCATTGATTAAATGGCTCGAAAAAGTAGGATTTACGAATGTTCGTTGTGTAGATGTAGCTATTACTACAACCGAAGAACAGCGTAAAACAGAGTGGTTAGATAATGAAAGCTTAGCAGATTTCCTTAACCCTAATAACGAGTTACTAACCATTGAGGGGTATCAAGCACCAAAAAGAGCCGTTATATTGGCTAATAAGGCTAATAATTAGTAGATTTTTATATAAAAAATGATCTAAAAGGGGTTTTATTTTGTAGAAATTTGAGTAGAATCTGAAGTGCACATAACGTGTATTGTCCAATTCATAAACAGTAATTTCTTAATTATTTAAGAGGAAACTAAAATGAAAAGAACTGCAATCGCATTAGCACTAGCAACTATTGCTACTGCATCCGTACAAGCTGCACCTCAACCTAACACTTTCTATGCTGGGGCTCGTGCAGGTTGGGCTTCTACTCATCATGATGTAAAAAAACTTGCTCACGCATCTGCTATCGATGATGGTTATGATGGTGCAGGTTATCATCGTAATAGCTTTACCTATGGTTTATTTGGTGGTTATCAAATCACAAATAATTTTGCGGCTGAATTAGGTTATGACTATTTTGGCGGTGTGAAATTCCTTCACCAAGGAAGCACAGCGTTCAAAATGCACAACCACGGCGCATCTTTAAGCTTAAAAGGTAGCTATCCAATCCTTGATAACCTAGATGCATATGGTCGTATCGGTGCGGCACTTGTTCGCTCTGACTACAAAGATAAATATCATGGCGACGTTACTTACGAAACTCATAGTTTGAAAGTTTCTCCAGTATATGCCGCAGGTCTAGAATATGCGCCAATTCCAGAATTAGGTCTACGCCTTGAATACTCTTGGTTAAATAATGTAGGTAAATTCCGTAATGAAGCGGGTGATCGTGTTCACTTCGCGCCGCATATTAGTGCAGTTACTCTTGGTGCATCTTATCGCTTCGGTCAATCTGCTCCAGTTGCCCCAGTTCAAGTGTCACAAAATTTTGCTTTAAATAGTGATGTGACATTTGCTTTTGGTAAAGCACAATTGAAACCAGATGCAAAAGTGATTTTAAATGATGTTTCTACACAATTAGCAAATTCTAATGTAAGTAATTTAAATGTAGCAGGCTATGCCGATCGTATTGGTACAGCAAAATACAATATGAAACTTTCAAAAGAACGTGCTGATGCTGTTGCTCAATATTTAGAAAAACAAGGTGTTTCTTCAAATATTATCCACACAGCGGGTTATGGTTCAGCTGATCCAATCGTTCAATGCGATGGTAAAATGGGTCAAGCATTAATTAAATGTTTAGCACCAAACCGCCGTGTAGAAATTACTGCTGACGGTACCGCAAATTAATCTACAAATTGATTAATTCATTTTTAATATAATAAAAGGTTCTACAATGCATTAATGCAGAGTAGAACCTTTTTTATATGGGAAATATATTATATTTGAATTAATGAGGAAAAAATAAGTCTAAAAGATAAAACAGAACAAAGAGTATTCTATGATGATTAATTCAAATTATTAAGAGTCAAATTAATTATTATAAGGTAAATAAAATATAAAAGAGAAGTAATTTTATATCTTTAGGTTGAAAAATATACAAATAATTAATAAAAAACGGATTTTTAACTGATTCTATTTTTTTTTTATTTAAAATGAGTAGAATAAGACCTGCACATAGAGAGTGTAACTGTTTCTCAGGAAACAAAAGAATTTCTTTATTTTTACTAGAGGAAGATAATATGAAAAAAACTGCAATCGCATTTGCTGTAGCTGCTCTAGCTACCGCTGCTGTACAAGCTGCACCACAAGCGAATACTTTCTACGCTGGTGCGCGTGCTGGTTGGGCTTCAATGCACAACGATATCAACAAATTAGCTGACCAAATGCAAGACGAAGATTACGGCTTGGGTATCCATCGTAATAGCTTTACTTACGGCTTATTTGGCGGTTACCAAATCACTGATAACTTCGCAGCAGAATTAGGTTACGACTATTTTGGTGGAATGAAATATAAACATCAAGGTAGCACAGCGTTCAAAATGCATAACCACGGTACTTCTTTAACCTTAAAAGGTAGCTACCCAATTATTGATGGTTTAGATGCTTATGGTCGTATCGGTGCGGCATTAGTACGTTCTGATTACAAGTATAAAAACGAAGAAGGCAAAGTGGATTATGAAACTCACAGCTTAAAAGTTTCTCCAGTATATGCTGCAGGTCTAGAATATGCGCCAATTCCTGAATTAGGCTTACGTCTAGAATACTCATGGTTAAATAACGTAGGTAAATTACGTGATGAAGACCACAACCGCATTCACTTTGCTCCACACATTGGTGCAGTAACATTTGGTGCATCTTACCGTTTCGGTCAAGAAGCTCCAGTTGCTCCAGTACAAGTTAGCAAAACTTTCGCTTTAAACAGCGATGTAACTTTCGGTTTTGGTAAAGCAACTTTAAAACCACAAGCTGAAACTGCATTAAACGACATCTATGCACAAATTGCTGGTGTTAATGCACAACAAGTAACAATCAATGGTTACACAGACCGTATCGGCTCTGCAAAAGGTAACTTACGTCTTTCTAAAGAACGCGCTGAATCAGTTGCTAAATACTTAGAAAGCAAAGGTCTTCCAGCTAACATCGTTGCAGTAAACGGTTACGGCTCAGCAGATCCAGTAGTTCAATGTGATAAAGAACACGGTAAAGCATTAATCAAATGTTTAGCACCAAACCGTCGCGTTCAAATTTCTGTTGACGGTACTAAATAATCATCATTTTATGATATTTATTTAGCAAATGTACCCCGTAATTTTATAAGTTACGGGGTCGTTTTTTATGGGGTAATAAGATAAATTTTACTATTTTTATTAATATATTCCCTACTAAATTTATGTTAGACTATCAAATAGAGCATAGTAATTATCTTATTACCGACTTAAGGGATGGGAGTATCCCTTAGTTACTGGAGAAAAATCGATGAAGAAATTATTTATTTTACCTATCGCTGCAACGGTACTGTCTGCTTGTTCAATGCAAAAGCCGGCGCCTGTGGTAAATGTAGGTGTTGATGATCAATCATTAAATAATCCGGCTACCACAAATAGTCAAATCGTAGATACTCGCTGGAATGAAGAAGTGAAACAGTTGCCAATGGCAGACAATATGCCAGCGAATGTGGCATATAATAAAATGAGTTCTTCTCGTAATGACTTGATTTTAGATAATAATTTCTACATTCCTCGTACTGCACAAGGTACGCCAAATTATAATAAATTGGTGAAAGGATCTTATAAGGCTCGTCAATATCAAGTTAAGCAAGGCGATAGTTTATTCTTAATTTCTTATATTTCTGGCATCCCAGTCGATCAGATTGTTAAGCTCAACCGCTTGACCAAACCTTATAGCCTACATGCTGGGCAAATTTTGATGTTAGCACCGAATGAAAGCCGAGTAACAGAAAAAGATGTTGCAGCTTTCCAACCTACGACAAGCAGTGAAAAAGTATATATTCCGCGCAACCCACGAACCAATAAACCCGAATATAATCGAATGACAAAAGGGTTCTATCATGGTAATACCTACACTGTAAATAAAGGGGATACCTTATATCTTGTATCTTATATTTCTGGTCAAGATGTAAAAGAAATTGCGCGCTTAAATCATCTCCGTCCACCATATGATTTACATGCTGGACAAGTTATTAAGTTGTTGCCAGCCACAGAAAGTTATCGCCAAGTTCCTGCTAGCGTAGAAACTCGCCATGAAGAAGTGCGTCGTAGTGAAACTCCTGTAACTACTCAGCCAGTTCGTGTAACCCAAACGGTTAAGAATACAAAACAACAACACTTTATGCACACTCTGTTATGGCAATGGCCAACGAGCGGTAAAGTAGTTGATTCTTACTCTTATGCAGATGGTGGAAATAAAGGGATTGATATTGCGGGGCAATTGGGTCAACCAGTTCGAGCAGCTGCTGCGGGACAAGTTGTTTATGCGGGTAATGCATTACAAGGCTATGGTAATCTCATTATTATCAAACATAATGATGATTATCTAAGTGCTTATGCCCATAACCAAAAAATCTTAGTGAAAGATAAACAATGGGTTAAAGCAGGGCAAGAGATTGCAACAATGGGGGATTCCGGATCTAATCGTGTAGAATTACACTTTGAAGTGCGCTATAAAGGACAATCCACCGATCCAATGCGATATCTACCGAAACAACAATAGTCATTGATAAATAAAAAGCGATAAATTTATTTATCGCTTTTTAAATTTTGTAAGGATAGAAAAGGGCTCTATCCATTTTGATAAGGAAAATTATGCGTAACCCTATTCATAAACGTTTAGCAAATTTATCGCCGTGGAAACAATATACTTTTATGGCGTGTCTTTGTGAAAGAATGTATCCAAATTTTTATTTTTATTGTGATTTAGAAAATGATCTTACTCCTGCAAAGAGATATAGAAATATCTTGGATTTAGTTTGGGAATTTTTAACAGTTAAAAATGCAAAAATT
>SAMEA104404098__coassemble_21_pt1 | contig 27769 bp, 24 predicted proteins | sample SAMEA104404098__metabat2_low_PE_002 | metagenome-assembled genome bin SAMEA104404098 (sample SAMEA104404098) | Balaenoptera acutorostrata | reverse complement strand
CAATATGACCAAATACTTGTCCATATTTTTGTGTATCTTCTACGTTAAATACTGCATCACCTACGAATAATTCACCGCTATCCCCTACTTGACCACCTGATTCTGCGTAGAATGGTGTGTTATCAAGTACGATAACCGCTTTTTCGCCCGCATTAACAGTTTCTACTTCTTTACCGTCTACAAATAAAGCTAAGATTTTTCCTTCTGCTTTATCTTGAGTATAACCATGGAAATGAGTTTGGGCATCCATGCGAATTACACTGTTGTAGTCCATACCGAAGTTACTTGCAGATTGAGCACGTTGACGTTGTTCATTCATTGCTTTATCGAAACCTTCTTCATCAATTTCGATACCACGTTCACGACATACGTCTGCGGTTAAATCAAGTGGGAAACCATACGTATCATAAAGTTTGAAGGCAACATCGCCAGATAATTTATTGTTTTCTACTTGCGCAAGCGCTTCATCTAATAGTGTTAGACCACGATCTAAAGTACGAGAGAATTGTTCTTCTTCACGTTTTAATAAAGTCACGATATTTTCTTTATTTGCTTCGATAATATCGCCAGCTTGATCCATCACTTGAATAAGTGTTGGGACAAGTTTGTGGAAGAATGGTGATTGTGCACCTAAAAGATGTCCATGACGAACTGCACGGCGAATAATTCGACGTAATACATAGCCACGACCTTCATTTGATGGAACTACCCCATCCGCGATTAAGTATGCACAAGAACGAATGTGATCCGCAATTACGCGTAATGATTTATTTTCAAGATCTTTTGTTCCAGTTAATTCTGCAACAGCTGCGATGAGCGTTTTGAAAATATCAATATCGTAGTTAGAGTCAACATGTTGCATTACCGCGGCAATACGTTCTAACCCCATACCTGTATCTACAGATGGTTTTGGTAATTTTTCCATCGTACCATCTGCAAGGCGGTTGAATTGCATAAATACGATATTCCAGATCTCAATATAGCGATCCCCATCTTCTTCCGGAGATCCTGGTACACCACCCCAAATATGTTCACCGTGATCATAGAAAATTTCAGTACAAGGACCACAAGGACCAGTATCACCCATTTGCCAGAAGTTATCTGATGCATAAGGTGCGCCTTTATTATCACCAATACGGATAATACGTTCTGCTGGAATACCTACTTCATTTTTCCAAATGCCATATGCTTCATCATCTTGCTCATAAACTGTTACCCAAAGTTTTTCTTTTGGTAAACCAAGCCATTTTGGTGATGTTAAAAATTCCCATGCAAAGTTAATTGCATCATGTTTGAAATAATCACCAAAACTGAAGTTACCTAGCATTTCAAAGAATGTGTGGTGACGCGCTGTATAACCTACGTTTTCAAGATCGTTATGTTTACCACCTGCACGTACGCAACGTTGAGAGGTGGTTGCACGAGAATAAGGACGTTTGTCCATTCCTAAAAAAACGTCTTTAAATTGATTCATCCCCGCATTAGTAAAAAGTAAAGTAGGATCGTTGTGCGGAACAAGTGAACTACTATCTACAATTTTGTGCCCTTTTTCTTCAAAAAAATGAAGATAATCATGACGAATTTGAGCAGTGCTTTTCATTATTAAACTTTCCTTTAGAAGAGAAAATGTTAGAGAATTGAGCCGATCATTTTGGCATATTTTTGATAGATTATGAAAATATTTTTTGGAAAATCAAGGCGTGATCGTAGGAATCTTTTTAAATAAAAATTAAGGCTATCTAAATAGCCTTAATTCACTTTATAAAAACTTAATATAAATCTTTATGATAGCGTTCCGTGCTAACTAAATCATATAGCCATTGCTGGCTTTGTGCATCGTCTAAATTTCCATATTTTTTTGCCATTTCTAAAAAGACTTCATCAATCGGTTTACCGAGATTTGCTTTACTTCCACAAACATAGATATGTGCACCTTTTTGGAATAATTCCCATAATTGGGGCATTTGTTGATGAAGAATATGTTGTACATAAATTTTTTCATCTTGATCACGTGAAAAAGCCGTATGTAATGAAGTTAGACGTTTTTCTTGCAAATAGTGTTCTAGTAAATTTTGATAGAGGAAATCTTTAGCCTTATAGCGCTCACCAAAGAATAAATGCATTTCTCCTTGTCTATCCGATTGTAAAAATCCAAGATAAGGCGCAATCCCAGTACCCGCTCCAATCATAATAACAGGCACCGTTTCGTCTTTTGGCAAATGGAAATGTGCATTCGCACGCACATAGACATCCACGTCATCACCTTCTTTTGTGTGACATAAAAAACCACTTGCAGTACCATGATATTCTACTTCATTAAGATGATACTGCACTTCACGCACACATAAGCGCACATAGTCACTACTTACCTGTCCATCGGAAGCGATAGAATATGCACGTGGCAATTTATCGGGAAGCATTGAAGTAATTTCAGCTACACTTACCTGATTTTTATCGCAAAAATCAATTAAAACATCGGCGATATCTCGTCCATAGATGTATTGATTAAATTCTTTTGCCGCACTAATTTTCGTTAAGGCTTTTAAGGTTTCATTATTTGTTTTTTTGGCCAATGCTCGGAAAAGTGACTTACTTAATAAACGCAATTCTTTTTGATGTAATAATTCAAGCTCTTTTTCGGTTAGATGTCCATAAAAATCATAGATACGCTTTAATGTTGTCGTATTTGTTGGCGGAACAAGATAGAGCAAATCCCCTGCGTCATAGCACATGTTGCTACCACGAATATCAATCTCAATGTCATACACTGGAAATTCTCCTTGATTGACTCGTGTTATTTTGGCAATTTTTCCTTTAAAAGTTTGGTTGGCACCATAAGCTTTGACCTGTAAATTTAGTTCAATTAACGCCGCTTTTTCCCCTTTAAAATATGCAGTTACTGCATGTAACCATTTTTTAAAGAACTCACGATAACTGGTATCCGCATCCACACGATTTGCAATACGCGTTGCGCCTAGAGTAGCTAATTTATTATCAAGATCTTTTGTGAAACCACAGAATTTAGGATAAGAAACATCCCCTAATCCAAAAACAGCATATTGACATGCCAATTTTGAACATTCCTGTAGAGATTCATAGAATTTTGTTGCATTCCCTGGAGCTTCCCCATCACCAAAGTTACTTGTAACAATAAATAAAACATCATCATTTTGTAACGTATTTAACGCAATATCATTAAGCGCAGATAATTGAGGGTCTAAATTCAACTCACTAAGATGTTGCGCTAATGTTTTCGCTAAATTCTCTGCATTTCCGGTTTCAGAACCGTAACCAATATAAATAGTCGCCATAGTATTTCACCCACAAATAAATAATGGGTACGAATACCCATTATTTTATTAATTATGATTGCATAAAGTCCCTAACAATTTACTTATTCATCGTAGTATTCGTCAAATTGTTCTTTTGCAAATTCTACTGCATCATAGTTTTGCATAAGATCATTGATTACACGACGCACACTAATATATTCTACGATTTCGCCTTTTTCATTTTTAATTGGTTGTACACTCGTATCGACAACATATACCACACCGCCTTTACCACGGTTAGGGATAATCCCTGTCCATTGTTTACCAGATTGAATGGTATCCCACATTTCTTTATAAACTTCTTTTGGTACAGAAGGATCACGAACAATACTGTGTGGTTGACCAAGAAGTTCTTCTCGAGAGAAACCTGTCAATTGGCAGAAAAGATCATTCACATAAGTAATCACACCTTGCAAGTCAGTTTTTGAAATAACTAAGGCATTATCGACAGCGGTTAATATTTGACGATTAATTAAATCCATATCAGTTTGCATAATAAGCTCCTCATTTAAAGATGTATTTAAAATGTATGTTTTATTATAATGCTATTTTTTCTACGCAAGCAATCAATTTTGCTTAAATATGCTAAGATAGGGCTATGAAACTTACTAAACGAACAGATTTTGTACTAAGAACGCTTATTTACCTCGCAAAACAGCCAGAAGGTACGCGTACTTTTCTACAAGAAATCGCAGATAATTACGACATTCCAGTCAATCATCTAACTAAGATTGTGCATCAACTTGGTCAATTAGGTTATATAAATACCTATCGAGGGCGAGGGGGTGGAATGGAAATAGGCAAGCCTCTTGATCAGATTATGGTAAAAGATGTGATTCTACATTTTGAACCTAATACTGAGCTTGTAGATTGTAGTACCTGTTTATTGCGTAAGAGATCCTGTAAGCTTGAACATCATCTCCATATCGCATATGAAGCATTCCTTTCTTCACTAGATGGGGTTTCATTGGCCGATATTATTTAGAAAAAATCCCTTATTAGAAATCTAATAAGGGATTAATATTCACCTTTAGGGATTATTTAATCGCAGATTCAATAATCCCACCACCTAAGCAAACTTCACCTAGATAGAATACCGCAGATTGTCCTGGCGTCACGGCAATTTGTGGCTCATCAAAATACACTTCAATGGTGTTATCATCAATCGGACGAATTTCACATGGAATATCCGCTTGGCGATAACGCGTTTTTACCGTGCAACGTAAATTCTCGCGTAGCGGTCTTTCACTTACCCATTGTAATTGCTGAGCAACTAAACCACGTGAAAGCAGTGCAGAATTATCCAATCCCTGTGCAACCACAAGTACATTATTGACTAAATCTTTCTCAACTACATACCACGCATTTTCACCTTTTCCTTTAATGCCACCAATCCCAAGACCACGACGTTGCCCAAGGGTATGGTACATCAAACCATCATGACGACCGATTACTTCACCTTCAGTGGTTTTAATCTCACCTGGTTGCGCTGGTAAGAAACGTGCTAAGAAATCTTTGAATTTACGTTCTCCGATAAAACAGATCCCCGTAGAATCTTTTTTCTTTGCAGTTGCCAATCCAAGATCGTCAGCAATCGCACGAACGATTGGCTTCTCAATCTCACCAACTGGGAATAGGCTTTGCCCTACTTGCTTCTTATTTAAAGCATACAGAAAATAGCTTTGATCTTTATTGTTATCTAACCCGCGAAGTAATAACGCTTCGCCATCTTTTTCGCCCCGACGAACATAATGTCCAGTAGCAATAAAATCAGCACCAAGATCTTCGGCAGCATATTCTAAAAAAGCTTTAAATTTAATTTCTTTGTTACAGAGAATATCAGGGTTAGGTGTACGGCCAGCCTTATATTCTGCAAGGAAATGTTCAAACACATTATCCCAATACTCAGCTGCAAAATTAATTTTGTGTAATTTTATCCCTAATTTATCGCAGACTGCTTGCGCATCTGCAAGATCTGCAGCCGCTGTACAGTAATCCGTATCGTCATCTTCTTCCCAGTTTTTCATGAAAAGACCTTCAACTTGATAGCCTTGTTGTTGAAGAATGAAAGCGGATACGGAAGAGTCAACCCCTCCCGACATGCCACAGATTACCTTAATTTTACTATTTGCCAACAATTCTTCTTCAGAAAGTGCTGGGAAATGTTTATTATAAGTTAATGATTCCATTATTATTTTAATTTTTTCCTTTACTTAACTTCATAGAACTGATCACCTTTTTTAAAACGATCAAGTTCTGTTTCGCTAATTTCACCTAATGCGACTTTTTCTTTTAGATTATCGCAAGGTTCCTCGCAATCGCATGCTTTTTTCATTCCAAGAGCGGTGATACCACCACAACTACCTTTTAATACACGACGTTTAAAAATGAATCCAATGGCTAAGCCAACGATAACAAGAATGAAAATACAGAATGTTAGAATAAAGACTTCCATTTTATTTTTCTCCATTAATCAAACGGGCAAATGCAGGTGACGCTTGGGTTACAAATTTATCACCTTGTTTAATAATTAAATAAATTGCAATGTTATTTTTTTCTGCAACTTCCATGGCTCTCTTTTCACCCAACACAAAAAGACCAGTAGAAAGTCCATCCGCAATCATTGTATTTTTAGCAATAACGGTAATTGACGCTAAGTGATGTTGAACTGGATAGCCTGTCGTTGGATCAATTTCATGCGTAAAACGTTTACCATTTTGTTCGAAGTAATTACGGTAGTCGCCTGATGTAGCCATACCTTTATCATATAATCCAACAACACGTTGCACAGCACGTTGGCCATTATACATCGGATCTTCAATACCAATTTCCCAAGGAATACCTCGTTCATTATTTCCTTCGGCATGGATCTCGCCCCCGATCTCTACCATATAATTTTTCACGCCAAGGGAAGCGAGATATTCTGCTACTTTATCTACCCCAAATCCTTTAGCAATGGAAGAGAGATCGACATAAAGTTGCGGAACCGATTTTTCGAGATAATATTGATCACCTTTTTTGAAAACTTTTAACTTATCAATACCAACCGTCTTTAAGGTTTGGGCAATTTTTTCTGCACTTGGTTCAGTATCAGAACGCTTCGTTGGTCCAAAACTCCAAATATTGACTAAAGGTCCAACAGTGATATCCAATGCGCCATCAGTAACTTTATTTAGGTGCATTGCAGTTTCGACAACTGTTGCAAAATCTTTCGAAATTGGAAACGGAGTGTTTATTTCTCTAAATTGATTAAAGCGACTAATCTCAGAAGAAGGAATAAAAGTAGACATTTGCTGATTCACTTCTTTTAGGACTTCATCAATATTTTTTTGCACCTGTTGTGAATTCATCGCAAGCTTATCATCAATATACTTAATGTGATAAGTCGTTCCCATAGTACGTCCAGATAAACTCACCTCATCTTTCTGTCCTAATCGACTAAATAAAGAGTGAGCAAAAATAAATGCAAATCCAAAAACAAGTATGCCAAGGATTGCTACTTTTATAGTTCTTGCATGATGTGGTTTAATCAAACTCATAAAATAAAACGCCTCAATTTTCGATAAATTTTATTATATTTATCTAAGATTTAATAACGGTGAAGGCGGTCAGAACTAGCCTGACCGCCTGTTTATATCAACGCAGATTATTAAGCGCCGAAATTATCTAATAAGATATTTTCATCTTCTACGCCGAGATCTTTCAGCATTTTAATAACAGATTGTGTCATGATTGGAGGTCCGCACATGTAGAATTCACAATCTTCTGGCGCTTCGTGATTTTTCAAGTAATTTTCATAAACTACGTTATGGATGAAGCCTGTATAACCATCCCAGTTATCACCTGGTTGAGGATCAGACAATGCTACATGCCATTCAAAGTTAGGATTTTCTTCTTGTAATTTATTGAAATCATCTTCATAGAAAATCTCACGTTTAGAACGCGCACCATACCAGAAGCTAATTTTACGTTTAGAGTGTAAACGTTTTAATTGGTCAAAGATATGTGAACGCATTGGCGCCATACCTGCACCACCACCGATGAATACCATTTCTGCATCAGTATCTTTTGCAAAGAATTCACCGAATGGACCAGAAATTACTACGTCATCACCTTCTTTCAATGACCAAATGTATGATGACATTTGACCTGGTGGAACATCAGGATTATTTGGTGGCGGAGTTGCAATACGTACGTTAAGCATGATGATACCTTTTTCATCTGGATAAGATGCCATAGAGTATGCACGCATAATTGGCTCATCAACTTTAGATACGTAACGCCATAAATCTAATTTATCCCAATCTTCACGATATTCTGGTGCGATATCAAAATCTTTATAATAAACAGTGTGTGGTTCTGCTTCAATTTGGATATAACCACCCGCACGGAATGGTACTTCTTCACCAGCAGGAATTGCCAATTTAAGTTCTTTGATAAATGTTGCTTTGTTATCGTTAGAAATAACTTTGCAATGCCATTTTTTAACACCAAAGACTTCTTCTGGCACTTCAATTTTAAGATCGTTTTTCACGCTAACTTGGCAAGAAAGACGATATCCTTCTCGTGCTGCTGCTTTTGAAATTTTTGTAAGTTCTGTTGGTAAAATGTTACCACCACCCTCTTCAACGCGCACAACACATTGACCACAAGTCCCTTGACCACCACATGCGGATGGAACAAAGATTCCTTTTCCTGCAAGAGCACCAAGTAATTTGCCCCCTGCTGGCACTTGAATAGTTTTTTCAGGATCGTGATTGATTTCAATCGTCACATCACCGGTACTTACTAATTTTGATTTTGCGAACAAAATCATAATCGCAAGCACTAGGATGATGATCGTGAACATCGCGATACCTAAAATGATTGACATCTCCATTTAGTATCACTCCTTAAATTATAATTTGATGCCTGAGAAAGACATAAATCCGATTGCCATCAAACCTGCAGAAATGAAGGTGATACCAAGTCCGCGTAATCCAGCCGGAACATCGGAATATTTCATTTTTTCAGTAATCCCTGCAAGCGCTACGATTGCTAACATCCAACCTAAGCCTGCACCAAAACCGTATACAATTGATTCTGAGAAATTGTAGTCGCGTTGTACCATGAATGATACCCCACCGAAAATTGCACAGTTTACTGTAATTAACGGTAAGAAAATACCAAGTGCATCATAAAGTGCTGGGAAGTATTTATCTAAAATCATTTCTAGAATTTGTACTAACGCAGCGATTACACCGATAAAAGTGATGAAGTTTAAGAATGTTAAATCAATTCCTTTAACTAACGCACCGCTTTTTAAGATATAGGTATAAACCAATTGGTTTGCAGGTACAGAAATACCTAAAACGATGGTTACCGCGATCCCTAAACCAATCGCAGTTGAGATTTTTTTGGAAACAGCCAAGAAGGTACACATTCCCAAAAAGAACGAAAGTGCCATGTTTTCGATGAAAACAGATTTCACGAAAAGGCTAAGATAATGTTCCATAAATTATTTCTCCACCTGTTCTGGTTTTAAGGTACGAAGACCCCAAATAATAAAACCAATAATAAAGAATGCACTTGGCGCAAGTAGGAATAAACCATTGGTTTGATACCAACCACCATTTTGAATAGTTTGGAACACAGTCATGCCGAAGAATTTACCTGAACCTAGAAGTTCACGAATAAATGCAACAGCTAAAAGCATAGCACCGTATCCTAGACCATTACCAATACCATCTACAAAACTTTCTACTGGACCTGATTTCATTGCGAATGCTTCCGCACGACCCATTACGATACAGTTAGTAATGATCAAGCCAACGAATACAGAAAGCTGTTTTGATAAACCGTACGCATACGCACGTAATAATTGGTCAACCAAAATTACCAATGATGCAATAACTGTCATTTGAACAATAATACGAATACTGTTCGGAATGTAGTTACGCAAACAAGAGATAAAGAAACTTGAGAAAGCAGTAACTAAACTTACCGCAATCGCCATAACAAAAGCAGTCTCTAATTTTGTAGTAACCGCCAATGCAGAACAGATACCAAGAATCTGCAATGCAATTGGGTTATTATCAATAATTGGAGAAAATAATAATTTTTTGAGTGAGGTCTTAGCCATTATTTAAGTTCCCCTTTTCTAAAATGATTTAAGAAAGGACCGAAACCATTAGGACCGAACCAGTAACTGAATGTACCTTGAACACCATTTGATGTTAAAGTTGCACCTGTTAAGCTGTCGATACCGTGTTCACGTCCATAAACAGGGTTATTTGCAGCACCTTTACCTACAACAATTGCAGATTGACCTTGTGCATTAAATAATTGTTTTCCAACAAACTGTGCTTGCCATTTAGGGTTTTCAATTTCCCCACCAAGTCCAGGAGTTTCCCCTTCATCGTAATAAGTAATACCTTTTAAAGTATCACCATTTGGTGCAACAGATACAAAACCATACATTACAGACCAAAGTCCATTACCGTAGATTGGAAGTACCATTTGTTGAAGTTGACCGTCTTCACCTTTAACAAGATAAATTTGCGCTAATTTAGCACGAACACGAATACCAGCTTTATCTAAATCTGCTGGGATCGGTTGGCTAGTTTTTGGATTCTTAGCAGCTGTAATTGCATCAAAGCCAGCTGGGCATTGTGCATAAGTACCGGCATCTAAGTCAACGCAACGTGTTTCAATTTTCTTAGCAAAAATTTCACGTACTTGTTCACCTGTAGCATCTGCAGGTAACAAATGAGCCACACGCAGGATACTTTTTTGTTTATCTAATTGTTTTTGTTCTTCTTGTTTCGGTTTTAACAAAGTTGCTGAACCCGCAACGATTACAGAACAGATTAAACTTAATAGGATAACAACTGTAATTGTTCCGCCGAAACTATCTTTATTAAACTTAGCCATTGCGAACTCTCCGACGTTTAATATTTGCTTGAACCACCGCATAGTCAAATAACGGTGCAAATAAGTTAGCAAATAAAATCGCTAACATCATACCTTCTGGATATGCTGGGTTAACTACACGAATTAGTACACACATAACGCCAATCAGTGCACCATACCACCATTTACCTTTATTGGTGAATGAAGCTGATACAGGATCTGTCGCCATAAAAATAGTACCTAGTGCGAAACCACCTAACACTAAGTGCCAGTACCAAGGCATTGCAAACATTGGATTTGTTGTAGAACCAATCCAGTTAAACATACTTGAAGTTGCGATCATACCGATAAGAACACCGGCAATAATACGCCATGATGCAATACGAGCGAAAACGATAATACAACCCCCAATAATAAGAGCCAGAGTTGAAGTTTCACCGATTGAACCAGGAATACTACCTAAGAAAGCATCCATCCAGTGAATAGGTTGACCAGTTGAAACGTGTTTAAGCGCTGCTTGACCACCTTGTGCCCATTGAGAAAGCGCAGTCGCACCAGAATAACCATCTGCTGCAGTCCAAACTAAATCACCAGAAATTTGACCTGGATATGCAAAGAATAAGAACGCACGACCCGCTAATGCTGGGTTGATAAAGTTACGCCCTACCCCACCGAATACTTCTTTCGCAACAACAACACCAAAGGTTGCTGCTAATGCTGCTTGCCAAAGTGGTAATGTTGGAGGCACGATTAATGCAAGTAAGATTGAGGTTACAAAGAAACCTTCATTTACTTCGTGTTTACGTACCATTGCGAATAATACTTCCCAGAATCCACCAACAAGGAAAATTGTGATGTAAATAGGAAGGAAGAAAATTGCACCGAGTGCCATTTTTGCGCCGACACCAGCATCAGGAGATAAAATACCTAATGCGTTCGCTAATGCAAAATGCCAATCGTTAGCAACGTTTAATGCGATATTGTGTGCAAAATCGCCCACATGTAATGCAGAAAATGATTGGAGACCAACATTATACATCCCGTAGAACATTGCTGGGAATAATGCAAGCCATACCAATACCATCATACGTTTGGAATCAATTGCGTCACGTACATGTGATGCACCTTTTGTTACCGTGCCTGGTGTATATAAGAAGGTTGCAGTTGCTTCATACAACGCATACCATTTTTCAAACTTACCACCCGGTAAAAAAGCTGGTTCCATTTTTTCTAAAAGATGTTTTAGACCCATTTTTTTAGCCATCCTTCTCAATTTGTTCTAATGCTTGACGTAGAAGTGGAGCATATTCAATTTTACCTGGACAAACGTAGGTACATAATGCTAAATCTTCTTCTTCTAATTCCAAGCAACCTAATGCTTGTGCGCTGTCTGTATCACCAGATGCCAAATCACGTAATAAAAGTGTTGGAAGGATATCTAATGGCATTACACGTTCATAAAGACCAATTGGAACCATCGCACGGTAAGCACCATGTAAAGAGGTCGTCATGTTAAATAATTTTTTACGGAAGTGACCAACTACAGTACGAGTAATAGAATATTCATTCGCACCTGGCATGATCCAACCTAAAAATTCTTTATTATGATCTTCTTCAATTACAGATACTTGTAATGCATAACGTCCTAAATAATTATGTGGACCTTCCGCTTTAGTACCACTTAATACTGAACCAGAAATAATACGGTTAGTACCTGCTTTTAATTCCCCATTAGTCAATTGAGAAAGATTCGCACCTACAAATGTACGCACTAGACGAGGTTTATTAACTTGTGGACCACCTAATGCGATAACGCGTTGAGATGATAATTCACCCGTGGTGAACAATTTACCAATAGCAATAACATCTTGATAGTTGATATACCAAACTGTTTTATTGGTACCCACTGGATCAATAAAATGAATATGCGTACCTGATAGACCCGCAGGATGTGGACCTTTAAACTCATGTACATCTAACCATTTTGCACTTACTGCAGGAATATTAGCACCGGCTGCCTTACATAAATGTAATTTATCTGTTTCAAGCTGACCAAGTACTTTTAACCCGTTTACAAATGCATCTTTTTCTTCATTAATGATTACTGTTGGATCTGCCGCTAGCGGATTAGTATCCATAGCATTAACAAAAATAGAATGTGGAATTGCATCAATAGCTGGTACTTTACCGAATGGACGTGTTCTTAAAGTAGTCCATAAACCAGACTCTTGAAGATTTTTACGTACATCATTATCAGTTAAAGAATCCAGTTCATTTGCTGAATATTTTGCAAAAGTAACCTGTTCATTACCTTTAATTTCAATAACAACAGACTGTAAAACGCGCTTTTCACCACGGTGAATTGCAGTAACTTTACCGCTTACAGGTGCAGTGAAAAGAACACCAGGGTTCTTTTTATCTTCAAATAGAACCTGACCTTTTTTCACTTCATCGCCCTCACGAACTTTCATCGATGGGCGCATACCTATATATTCTTCACCAAGCAAAGCAACTTCGCTAACAGCATTGCCGTTATGGATTACTTGTTCTGGCTTCCCTGCGATAGGAAGATCCAAGCCTTTTTTAATCGTAATCATATTGTTTGCACTACTTTTCGTTAGTTAAAAAAAACAGCTACGATGATCCCATCGCAACCTCGTCTTGAGCTAGCGCTTAGGCTCAAAAGTACTCGCCTAAGCAAAACATAATTAAATAATACTCAAATTCTTTTTCGTCGAATTTTCTATTTCAAAAATTCAAAATTAACTGAATTAATTTTTGATAAAAATCAAGACGCACATTTTAACCAAATAAATGCTTTTTTTCTACTTAGATTGAACTTTTTTAGCGAAAGAGAAAGCAAAATATCCCAATACGATTTTTAAGTTCGTTATTTCCTATCAAACAAGATAGAAATATCCAAAAAATTTTAACACGCCACAATTTATTGAAAAATTTATTGCTTATTGCAATTTTTTTTGTATTTTTATTGTGTGTAATTTATACTTTTTTTACATTAACTTGATATAGATCTATGTTCTTTTTATAGATTAATCCGTCTTTGTATAAAATAATTTAAAAGGAGCTTTATTTATTCAATCTAATTTTTGGATACTTACTACTCTTTTTGGGTATATTTTATATACTAAACAATATAATTAATAATTTTTAAGAATTCACCTTTCGCATCCTCAATTAATCGATCGTAAGGGTAAATAGCGTTAATCTAGAATTGCTTATTATTCAATAAACTATAAAGCGACTAAAAATAAAAATTAAGGAGGATTCCATGAATCCAAATTGGGCTACTTATGAGGGTATTATAAAATCAATGGTCAAACCTGCTTTAGGGTGTACTGAGCCTATCGCTGCAGCCTTTGCAGCTGCAACAGCTCGGGAAATGTTGTCAATGCCTCCTCTTGACATTAATGTTTATGTTTCTGATAACCTTTATAAAAATGCAATGGGCGTCTTTGTGCCAGGAACTGGCAAAATGGGATTGGCCATTGCTGCAGCTGTTGGGGCATTAGGAGGTGATGCCACCAAAGGCTTAGAAGTTCTAGATAAAATTGATAAAGCTATTGTTCAAGATGCCCAAGTGCTCATTGATAACAATAAAGTTCATATTGCACGCAAAGATGTAGATGATTTTATTTATTGCTTAGTAGAAATGACCGATGGTAAGGATCACGCAACTGTAGAGCTAAAAGGTGGACATACACAAATTTTATGTAAGAAATTAAATAATAAAATTATCTTCCAACAAAATAAATGTGACAAAAAATCAACTGGTTCAATTTGTCAGGGTATAGACATTTCTTTTGAAAAAATTTATGACTATGCTACGCACGCTAATCTGGAAGATATTGAATTTATCTTAGAAGCCTGCAGACTAAACCATGCCTTAGCACTAGAAGGACTGTCTGAAGACTATGGACTTTGTATCGGTAAAACAATAAAAACAAGCATAAAATCAGGCATATTGAACCAAGATTTTGCCAATAAAATTCTTATGTATACAGCGAGCGCATCTGATGCTCGAATGGGAGGCGCTACTCTACCAGCAATGAGTAATTTTGGTAGTGGAAATCAAGGTATTACCGCTACTTTACCCGTTTATCTGACTGCCGAACATTATGGGAACTCTCAAGAACAACTCGCAAGAGCTCTCATTATAAGCCATCTAGGAGCGATTTATATAAAATCCTTTTATCCTCCTCTTTCAGCCTTTTGTGGAAATACAGTCACTGGGGCAGCTACAGCAGCAGCTATGGTTTACCTCGCAGGCGGATCTTATGAGCAAAGCTGTTTTGCCGCACAAAATGTATTAAGCGATTGTGCAGGAATGGTTTGCGATGGCGCCAAATCCACCTGTGCAATGAAAGTAAAAACCGCAACAAGTGCAGCTATTAATGGATTTTTAATGGCACTTCAATATAAAGAAGCGCATAATCTGGGAATCATTGGAGATTCATTGGAACAGACTATACGTAACGTTGGAAGGCTAATTACACATGGTATGGCTGAAACAGATCATACTATCATTGAAATTATGTCAGAATAATGGAATAAATAATAAAAGAGAGCAACATTGAGGTGGGCTTTAGGTACACAACCTTAAAGCTCGCATCGATTAATAAGAAATAAATATTATTTTACTCGCACAATCTATGAAAATATTAACTCCGCAAGATGAAGAAATCCTTGCTACTTTAGACAATGTCGTCACTGCGATCGCTAATACTTTTGGAGAACATACCGAGGTTGTTCTACATAGTTTAGATATTCGCCATCCTTCTATTATAAAAATAGTAAATGGGCACGTTACGGGACGAACCGTAGGTGCCCCGATCACTAATTTTGTCTTAGATAAATTAGCTAGAAAAGAAGATCTTTCCCAGCCCTATTTCACGAAGTCTCCCAAAGGAAGAAATTTACGTTCAACAACAACCATTATCCGTAATCCACAAGGGGAGGCAATAGGTACGCTGTGTGTGAATATCGACCTAGATGCACCATTTCAAGAGGTTATTCAACCTTTCGTTTTACCGACAATCGAACCTCAAGAGAAAAAGACGAATATTGAAATATTCGCAAATAGTCCTGAAGATATGCTGACAATAACAATTGAAAACACCTATCAAGAAATCACACTAGATAAAGCGATTAGCGCTGGTAAAAAGGCACGTGCTCTAGTACATAAACTCGCAAATCTAGGGGTATTTAATTTCAAAAATAGCCCACAATTAGTGGCTCAAATAACAGGAATCTCAACCCATACCATCTATCGTCACCTCAGAGATCGATAATTCCTGCTATTTTTTATTTACTCGCACCTAAAAAGCAAGGAAAGGTGAGATACAAAGTAGAATCCCCGTCGCAATAATAAGATAAAGCGCGATGCCCTTATATTTATATAAGGCAGGAACTTTATAGGTTAAATATGCGGGTATTAAACATCCCACTAATCCAAAGATCGGACTACAAATTGATGTAAAGCTCAGTACAGGTGCGTTTAATACAATAGCACTCCAAGAAAGTAAAATAGTAAAAAGAATAATGCCGTAACGCACATAAGTGGGATTAATTTTATCCTCTGATATAAGACGTCTTAATCCATTCATCGCTAGACCTTGACATGCTTCCCGAAATCCCAAGTATACTCCAAAATATGCTGTCATCACGGCAAAAACATTCAATATTAAACTTAATAATTTTAATGTATCGCCATTCATTCCTTGAGCAACAAGTGCCAATGCAGAAATATTTTGTTTATACGCACTTACTGCTTGGGCATGACTAATAGCCAAGGTAAAAGAAACAGCATAGAAGAACACTACAGTAAACAAAATAATAAAGGCAATCCGCATAGCTCGCATGGCTTTATATCTCGCAACAGCAATAGATTTTTCACGACTCCGATACGAGATCACCATCGGACTTAAACTTTGAATAAATAGAATGGAGGTTAACGTAAATGGCAACATGACAACGGAATTTTTTAACAGTAATGGCGTATCAGGTATTGCACCGATATTACTTAAATTCCACTTACTTACCATTAATAATCCTAAAACGGCTACTACGCTAATTTTGGTTAAAACCATAAAAGAAGATATTCTAAATAGAAATTTTTCTCCTTGCGATGCCAATGTCACCAAAATACAAATTAATACTAATCCATAAAATGGATTTTCTGACCATAAGGTTTTAGTCAAACCAAAACTTTGTAGAAAAGATGCAGTATCATTAGTGATAGCAGTTGAATAAACAAATACCCAAATTAACAACATTAAAAAATAGAGTAATCCTAAAAATGCTCCCCAGTTCTTGCCTAAATATCCCGCAATTACGCTTGGGTAATCTTCACATTTTGGCGAGGTTGCTAAGGTATTGATGAATAATCGTTGAAAAAGATAAATCGCTGGGTAGCCTAATACGGATGACAATAAGAACACCCATAACCCCATTAAACCCACTTGCACAGGTAAAAACACAATACCCGCACCAATAGCCATTCCAATACTTAATATGATCCAACCCCAATCTGTACTATCAAAACGGATTGCTTCTTTCCATTCAATACTATTTTTATCTGGAATACTATCTTGCAATTCCTTATGAGTGATTCCCATATACCCTCCAAATTATTTAATTTAATAAAAATAAGATAGTTATAATGATTATATTTTTTACACTGTTATCTAAAATCCTATCGACTAAATAGAAATTTATATTTAGTCGAAAGAATTATACGAAACTATCACACTTTTATTTATGGGAGAGATCACACTTTGCTGAATTAATATTCAATTACTTTTTTACGGAATGATTTATTTTTTTAGGAATGCTAAAATGAAAAAAGGCCGCTATTAAAGCGACCTTTCAGAATTTGGCTCCTCCTGCTGGACTTGAACCAGCGACATACGGATTAACAGTCCGCCGTTCTACCGACTGAACTAAGGAGGAATAGTGGTGCCTCGAGGCGGAATCGAACCACCGACACGGGGATTTTCAATCCCCTGCTCTACCGACTGAGCTATCGAGGCAACGTTGCGTATCAGTGTTTTTAATTACTGCGTAACGTCTCAACGGGGCTTATTAAACGATTTTTCAGTGCCTAAGTCAACAATAATTTTAAAAAAAATCGTATTTTTTTATTGTTTGAATAATTTATGATCTTAATGTTTATATAATAAACTTTAAGCGAGCATTTTTTATATATCTTTTGCAAAGCCCCATCGGTTTTTTTATATTTTTATTAAATTTTCCTACGCCACTTTCACTGCTTTATAGTGACAAGTTGGATTAAGAATTTCATTTCTTGCTGCAATTATCTGCAATTCATACAATTCAGACTGTGAAGTTAATCTCATTACTTCATTAACCGCGTTCGCAGTATGCTCAAATGCTTCAATATCTGATTTTCCATTTAATAAATTTGCTAAGAAAATACCAGAAGTAAGATCGCCAACCCCAACAGGCTGTAATTTAAAAGTATAAAGTGGGCGCGTAATGTGCCAAATACCATCCGTGGTCCCAAGTAACATTTCGAAAGTATCTTTTTCTTTCCCTACATTACTTAAATGTTTTACTAAAACTTTTTTAACGCCTTTTGCAAGAATAGTTTTTACTGCAGCAATCGCTTGTTCAAAATTTTCTACGGGTTGTCCACTAATAACTCGAAGCTCTACAAGATTTGGCGCAAGAATATCCGCCTGAGGGACAGCCAACTCACAAAGTGCTTCCTTAACCCCATCTGCCACAATACATCCTTTATCAGGATGTCCCATAACAGGATCACACAAATAAATCGCTTCTGGATTTGCTTTCTTCACTTCATGAACTACGTCAACAATCTCTTGAACTTGTTCTGCAGATCCCATATAGCCCGATAACACTGCGTTACAAAGTTTTAATCGATCAATACCAAGAATTCCTTGAACAATTTCACCAATAAGTCCTTGAGGTAAAACCTCACCTTTCCATTTACCATATTGCGTATGATTTGAAAATTGTACGGTATTTAATGCCCATACATCTGCGCCAAGAAGTTGCATAGGGAAGGTTGCAGCCTTATTACCCGCATAACCAAATACAACATGTGATTGAATAGATAAAATATGCTTCATCGTTTTCTTCCTCATCGTTAGAAGTTATCCATAAAAATAAAGTGCGACATAATGTCACACTTTATTTTCATCCAATACTTAACAGTATCCGTAGTTCATCAATCGTTGATAACGTCGTTCTTGTAAAGTATTCGTATCTAATTGACGTAACTCAGCTAATTCTTTAATTAGGCAGGCTTTTAAATTTTCAGCCATTTGTTTGTGATCTCGATGGGCACCACCTAATGGTTCTGGGACAATATTGTCAATCAATTCAAGTTCTAATAATCTTGGTGCTGTAATACCTAATGCTTCGGCTGCGGTTGAGGCTTTATCAGCGCTTTTCCATAAAATAGATGCACACCCTTCAGGAGAAATCACAGAATATGTGCTATATTGCAACATATTAACCGTATCACCTACCCCGATCGCTAACGCACCACCTGAACCACCTTCTCCAATAACAGTACAAATTACCGGTACCTTTAATGTCGACATTTCACGTAAATTACGTGCAATTGCCTCAGCTTGTCCACGTTCTTCTGCACCAACACCTGGGTAAGCTCCTGGTGTATCAATAAAGGTAAAAATAGGCAAATTAAAACGTTCGGCCAATTGCATTAAGCGAAGTGCCTTTCGATAGCCCTCTGGCGCAGGCATCCCAAAATTACGTGCAATTTTATCTTTTGTACAGCGCCCTTTCTGATGACCAATAACCATGACAGGTTCACCATTTAAGCGCGCTAAGCCACCCACAATTGCTTTATCGTTAGCAAAGGCTCTATCGCCTGCCAATTCTTGGAAATCAGTAAAAATTTCTTTGATATAATCCAAAGTATACGGACGATTTGGATGTCGAGCTAATTTAGATACTTGCCAAGCATCTAAATGAGAAAAAATTTTCTGCGTTAATTCAGTACTTTTTTTCTGTAAACGCGCGATTTCATCATCTAAATCTAATTTTTCATCTTTATGAGTTACATTGCGTAAAGCATCAATTTTCGCTTCTAATTCGGCAATCGGTAGCTCAAAATCTAGGTAATCTTGTTGCATTTTATCGTCCAATGTCAAAAAAAGTGCACGCACTTTAGCAAGATTTTTGTGCCTGTGCAATGATTTAGCAATATGGTTAAAAAACAATCTAATTTATATCATCATAGCTTTTTCTATACAGAAAAGAAATCTTTTTTCATGCTTTATAAAAAGTTTTTTATTTCACTTATAGATCATGTAACTTTCGATTTTAAATTAGAGTTTTTCTCCTATTTATGGCATACTCGACCGTTCTTTAATCTAATGAGACAAATAATGCGAATTTTACACACTATGCTTCGTGTCGGTGATTTAGACCGCTCCCTTAATTTTTATCAAAATGCGCTAGGTATGCGTTTATTGCGTACTAGTGAAAATCCAGAATACCGTTATACCCTTGCTTATCTCGGGTATGGCGATGAAGAAAATAGTGCTGTTTTGGAATTAACGTACAATTGGGATGAAAACCAATATGATCTCGGTACAGGATTTGGGCATATTGCAATTGGTGTGGATGATATTTTCGGATTCTGTAAAAAGGTTGAACAGGCAGGTGGAAAAATTACTCGCGCACCTGGTGCAGTAAAAGGTGGGCGTACGGTTATTGCTTTCGCCGAAGATCCAGATGGCTATAAAATTGAATTTATTGAAAATAAAATGGCACAAGCTGGTTTAGGAAATTAAGGAATCCCAATGACTGATCAACTAAATGAAGTACCCGCTGAAGATGCAAATCTTTTAAAAAATCGATTCCGTGGATTTTTTCCAGTCGTTATTGATGTTGAAACTGGTGGTCTCAATGCTAAAACAGACGCATTACTTGAGATTGCTGCTATTACCCTTAAAGTCGACGAAAACGGGATGCTTTGCCCAGATAAAGTTTTCCATGCACATATCTCGCCATTTGAAGGGGCAAACCTTAATCCTGAGTCACTAAAGATTAATGGCATTAACGTTGAGGATCCATTACGCCAAGCCATTGATGAGGGTGACGCGTTACGCGAAATGTTTAAACTTATTCGCCATGAGCAAAAAGCTGCTGGCTGCCACCGCTCCGTCGTTGTTGCGCACAATGCGACATTCGATCAAAGTTTCTTGATGGAAGCTGTAGAAAGAGCTGGCGTAAAACGTAATCCATTCCATCCATTTGCCATTTTTGATACGGCAAGTATGGCAGGATTAATGTTTGGTCAAACTGTTTTAGTTAAAGCCTGCCAATGTGCGGCAATTCCGTTTGATCATAAACAAGCTCACGGTGCCCTATATGATACAGAACGCACAGCAGAACTTTTCTGTTATATGGTTAATTATTTAAAAAATCTTGGCGGTTTTCCACATACGCCAATCTGTAAATAATTTTGATTACGCCCCGATTTTCGGAAAAATTTATTGTTTTACTAGACATCAAAAATATTTACGGGTATATAGTGAATAAATTTTTAATTTAAAGGAATTATTTTATGCCATCGGCAGATTTATATAGTCAAAATTTTCAGGCGCTGCGTTGCGATTTTGTAATTAAGGTAAATCAGCAATGCGGCTATCCCCATCATCTTTTGTCATTCCATTAGACCCCCTTAGCAGGTCTAGCGTAGTAATTTTCTCTAAATTATTATTTTATTTTCAATAACTTATTCATATTTTAATACATATTATAAGGATAAAAGATGCTACTTTTTAATCCAGTAATACTTTCTATTATCGTATTACTGATACTCAGTTTACTACGCGTAAATGTCGTGCTCGCTTTAGTACTTTCCGCGTTACTCGCAGGTTTTACCAGTGATATTGGTATTACCAACACCATCAATACCTTCGTAAACGGCTTAGGGGGGGGTGCACAAGTTGCCATGAACTATGCAATTCTTGGTGCTTTTGCTGTTGCAATCTCTCGTTCTGGTATCACCGATTTACTTGCTTATAAAGTTATTCACCACATGGGAAAACGCCCTACTGGTAAATCCGTGGCTTATCTTAAATATATTTTATTAGCAATTTTACTGGCTTTTTCTATTTCATCTCAAAACGTGATTCCAGTACACATTGCATTTATTCCAATTATGGTACCACCACTCATTTCCATTTTTAACCGCTTAAAATTGGACCGTCGTGCAGTTGCCTGTGTGCTTACCTTTGGTTTGACTGCGACTTATATGTGGTTACCTGTTGGATTTGGTAAAATCTTCATTGAAAGCATCCTCGTAAAAAATATTAATATCGCGGGTGCACCTTATGGGTTGCATACTGATGTGAGTCAAGTAACTATGGCAATGACTATTCCCGTCCTCGGGATGTTATTAGGGCTTCTAGTAGCGGTATTTATTTCTTACCGTAAACCTCGTCACTATACCAGTACGGTAGAAGCACCATCGCTAGAAGTGATTGATCGTCAAATTAAAAGTATTAAAAAATCACATGTCATTATTGCGTTGGTGGCAATTTTGGTTACCTTCTCGCTACAACTTATTACTTCCTCGACTATCATTGGCGGGGTTGCAGGATTGGTGATTTTTGGACTTGGTGGTGTATTTAAGCTAAAAGAAAGTAACGATATCTTCCACGAAGGTTTAACCTTAATGGCAATGATTGGTTTCGTTATGATTGCAGCATCGGGCTTTGCAGCGGTAATTAATGCAACGGGCTCAGTCCAAACTTTAGTTGCGGCATTAAGCCACGGAGTTGGTCCACACAGTAAAGGTCTTGCAGCATTCTTGATGCTAATAATCGGGCTATTCATTACTATGGGTATCGGTTCATCTTTCTCAACCGTTCCTATCATTACCTCCGTGTATGTGCCTCTTTGTATTAGCTTAGGATTCTCTCCACTCGCCACAGTGGTGATTGTAGGGGTTTCTGCTGCCTTGGGTGATGCGGGTTCACCAGCCTCTGATTCCACCTTAGGACCAACATCTGGTTTAAATATTGACGGCGAACACGACCATATTTGGGATACCGTAGTACCAACATTTATTCACTACAATATTCCATTACTTGCTTTCGGTTGGATCGCGGCAATGACACTTTAATTCAATAAATACAAGGGCAATTTTGCCCTTGTATCTTAAGATGCACTATGAAAAGAGAACAAAAGCTTATTAAACGTCGCCCCATTCCAATGGGGGATAAAATTTGTGAACATCCCCTCCTCGATCGCATTTATCGTGCTCGTCATGTCAATACAAGTGTAGAGCTCGATCGATCTTTTGGAAAATTGCTTCCACCAAGTCTATTCACGGAGATTGGAAAAGGCGTGGAATTACTGATTGAATCCCTTGAACAACAATCTAATATCATTATTGTTGGCGACTTTGATGCGGACGGTGCCACAAGTACCGCACTAATGATGGATGCACTTTCTCAACTTGGTTTTAAAAATCTAAGTTACCTGATTCCAAACCGCTTTGATCAGGGCTATGGATTAAGTTTAGATGTGGCTGAAATGGCTGTTGCAAGCCAAGCAGGTTTAGTCATTACGGTTGATAATGGGATTTCTTCACTAGAAGGGGTCGCTTTTCTAAAACAACACAATGTCAAAGTCCTCATCACCGATCACCATCTTCCTGGTGAAAATCTTCCCATCGCTGACTGTATTATTAATCCCAATCTTCAGGATTCTACTTTTCCATCTAAGGCCTTAGCAGGCGTTGGTGTGGCATTTTATTTAATGCTGGCAGTGCGCGCGAAATTACGAGAATTAAAAAAATTCGACCAACAATCTCAACCGCATTTTCTTGATCTACTCGATCTGGTCGCCCTAGGGACAATTGCTGATGTGGTTCCACTTGATCAAAATAATCGTATTCTTGCCTTCCAAGGATTAGGTCAAATCAAAAAAGGACATTGTCGTCCAGGAATTCAAGCCCTTATTGAAGTCGCACATCGCAATCGTGAAAAACTCACCGCAGCAGATTTAGGATTTGCGATTGCTCCTCGCTTAAATGCTGCAGGACGATTAGATAACATGTCTGCAGGGGTTGAACTTTTACTATGTAAAGAGATGGAAAAAGCACGTGCATTGGCTTATGACCTAGATGCATTAAATCAAGCACGTCGTGAAATAGAAAGTGGCATGAAAGAAGAAGCGCTTAAACTGTGCCAAAATATGCCTAACTTTGAACAAGGTTTACCGTATGCTATTGCACTTTATCAAGCTGATTGGCATCAAGGTGTGCTTGGTATTTTAGCCTCTCGTATTAAAGATAAATATCATCGTCCAACGATTGCTTTTGCCGAAGAAAAAGAGGGAATTTTACGAGGGTCTGCACGCTCTATCGAAGGCATCCATATCCGTGATATTTTAGAACGTGTAAACTCACTTTACCCTGATATACTCGTTAAATTTGGTGGACATGCTATGGCAGCTGGCTTAAGTTTGAAAACAGAATATTTATCTGAATTTCAACAAGCATTCAATCAAGTCGTAAAAGATTGGGTAAAAGATGATTCAATGCAAGGTATTGTTTGGACGGACGGTGAACTCCCTACGGATTTACTTTCAATTGCTACAGCGGAATTAATCAATCAAGCAGGTCCTTGGGGACAAGCCTTTCCCGAACCTGTTTTCGAAGGTGAATTTAAAATATTACAACAACGCCTATTAAAAGATGCTCATTTAAAATTAATGGTCGAGCCTAAAAATGGGGGACCGTTGCTTGATGCCATTGCTTTTAACGTTGATCGTAACCTTTATCCAGATTTATCATTGAAAGAAGTCCGTCTTGTCTATAAATTAAGTATTAACGAATTTCGTGGGCAACGTAATCTGCAGCTCCTTATCGAGCATATCGAACCCCTTCACTAACAAGGAAAATTATTTATGAAAATTGGAATTATCGGCGCAATGCCACAAGAAGTTGAAATTTTAGCGGATCTTTTAGAAGACAAAACCGTAACTAAAATTGCTAATTGCACCCTTTATCAAGGAAAAATCGGCAATAAAGATATTGCATTAATGCAATCTGGCATCGGTAAAGTAGCTGCAGCAATGGGCACGACCCTCCTTTTAAATATTGCGAAACCAGATTTAGTCTTAAATACAGGTTCAGCAGGTGGCGTGGGTGAAGGCTTAGCGGTTGGTGATGTGGTAATTTCTACCGAAACCGTTCACCACGATGCGGACGTAACTGCATTCGGCTATGCGAAAGGTCAACTCCCTGCATGCCCTGCTCGCTTTACATCGGATGAAAATTTAGTAAAACAAATCGCCACAGTTGCAGAAGCACAAGGTCAGCATATTAAGTTTGGATTGATTGCATCTGGTGATAGCTTTATTCAAGGTGGCGATGCACTTATGCAAATTAAACGTGACTTCCCTGAAGTTCTAGCAGTAGAAATGGAAGCGGCGGCAATTGCCCAAGTTTGTGGCGCTTTTGCAGTACCTTTTGTGGTTGTTCGTGCTATTTCTGATGCGGGCAATGGCGAAGCGAATATCTCTTTTGAAGAATTTTTACCAATTGCCGCAAAACAATCTTCAAAAATGGTGTTAGCATTACTTGAAACCCTCTAATCTTTTTATGAAATAGGAGTTCCTTATGGCCGATCCACAAGTAAAATCACCAATGGATAGTTTAGATTATCTTACGGTTATCATTTATCGTCTTGGTTATGTATTAGCAACGATTATGGTTCCGCTGTTACTGGTTAAACATTCGCATCCATACTACGTTGGCGTACTGATCGCAGCAACAATGCTTGCCTCTAGTGTTCATCTATACCTTAAAAATTATCGTATTCTTTTCCAATATGCGATGTGGGTGGGGCTTATTCTTGCCGTTACTCATCACCATTGGTTGGCACTCGGTGCAGCTTTCTTTGTGATTGGTGGATTATGCTTTAAAGAGTACTTCTGTTTCAGAGTGTTTGGATTAAATTATCAACCCATTTTTATGGCGTTATTGTGGTTATCACTCGCCTTACATTGGCATGTAATCAGTTATATCCTTACTGTTATTGTGACAGTGCTTTTACTGATTTTAACTATCCAAAAATGGCGTATGCCGCTTCACTTTGATATTGGTGATAAAAGCAAATATCAAATCTAAATAAATCACGCCCCGATTTTCTGAAAAATTTTTACGAAAATCGGGGCGTGATCGCTCTTAACGAAGATGATTTTGCATAAATTCTTTTACATAGGGGGTAGCTGGATGTTCTTTAAGAGATTGAAAATTCCCCTGTTGCTCAATCCTTCCTGCTTTCATTAAAATAACACTATCGCTTAAATATTCCGCTTCATCAAGATCATGTGTGACAAATACGACATTCTTTTGCCACTTATTTTGCAGTTGTAATAAAAGATCTTGTAGGCTACGACGATTAATTGGATCGAGTGCTGAAAAAGGTTCATCCATTAATAAAATGGGCGTATCGCATGCAAAAGCGCGGGCAATCCCTACCCGTTGTTGTTGACCGCCAGAAAGTTCGGCCGGTAACCGCAAGCCATAGTCGCTTAATCCAACCTCATCTAACCAATGGCGCGCTTTCTCCAAGCGTACATTTTTCTGTTCTCCCATCACTTTAAGCCCATAAGCAATATTTTCTAAAACATTTAAATGAGGGAAAAGTGCAAAATGCTGGAACACCATGCTTACCTGAGTTTGTCTAAAATGTTGCAACGATTTTTTATCTAGCAACGCAATATTTTTATCGTTTACCCAGACTTCACCTGAGGTCGGTTCTAGTAAGCGATTGATATGACGCAATAATGTGGATTTTCCCGAACCAGATAATCCCATAATACAATGAATCTGCTGGGACGGTAACGTACAGCTAATATGATCTAATGCAACGGTTTTCCCAAATATTTTCGTGACATCTTTAAACTCTATTTGTTGCATTCGGCATCTCCATACGTTGTTCTTCTTGATTTAGTAATGGGGCATATTGGGCACCATAGCCTTGCGTAATGCGATCAACAATAATTGCCAAAATAACAATTGCCCCTCCTGCTTGTAATCCTAGTCCTACGTTAAGTGTTTGAATAGCTTGTAGAATAATTTGCCCAAGCCCTGAAGCACCAATCATTGAAGCGACCACCACCATTGATAACGACATCATTACTGTCTGATTTAAACCCGCCATAATTTGAGGTCTAGCCGTTGGTAAAATAACCCATTTTAACATTTGCCAAGAAGAGCTTCCGAAGGCATATCCTGCTTCTAGGAGTTCCTTGGGAATATCGCGAATGCCTAATACAGTTAAACGGATAAGTGGCACAATTGCATACACAAGACAGGCAAAAATTGCCGGTACTTCACCTAAGCCGAAAAGCATTAAGACTGGAATGAGATATACAAAACTTGGCATCGTCTGTGCGACATCTAAAAGTGGCAATATTATGCGGTAAAGTCGAGGTGTACGGGCAAATAAGATACCTAACGGTATACCAATGAGTACTGTTAATCCAATGGATACAAACATTAGCGCAATAGTTTGCATGGAGGCCTGCCATAAGCCAAAACCACCAATTAAATATAACCCGATAGCTGAAAATAAGGCGAACACAATACGTTTCGTGCTATGCCACCCCAAAATCATGGTAAATACAATTACCAACCACGCGGGAATTTTTAACAAGGTATGGCTTACCGGATTTAAGATATCTTGTTGTAAAAAACGGCTTAATTCTCGAAAAACACTACCATAACGTTTTACCACATCTTGTAATCCCTGGTTAAAATCACTTTGCAATGACCATTGTGGAAAAAAATGACTTTCAACTTTTTGTTCCATGCCTAGCTGTTCTTCAATTCGTTGGGCAATAGGATGTGGTACCCACTTTTGCCATTGAGTAGGATATTTTTTCAAAAATAGAATCGCTTGTTCTTCTCCAGTACGATGATATTTCGTCATTTCATAAATTTGCTGATTCATCTCATGCAAATTGAATTGCACTTTACTCATCAACGCCAGCAAATTCGGATAATTTTTTGCAAATTGGGTCGACACCCCTACCGCTAATTGCGAAACAGGAAAATCAGAAATACAGGTGCTTTTACTATTAGGATTAAGCATTTCTTGCCAACATTTTGCATCATACGGCGGAAATTTTAAGGGATAAACATCGTAATTTGCCATTAATCCCGAAGGTTGCCAATAATAAAAAAGAATCGGCTTTTTCTGTGCGTAATAAGAGGCAATCTCACTATCCATCGCCGCACCCGTACCAGGGTGCTGATTAGTAAATAATTTGTCTAGATGGAAGTTCTTGAGGAGATGACTATTAAAAATTTCACACGTCCATCCCGTTGGACAATTTAAAAAACGCCCTTTTTGAGGATTTTGCGGATCAGGAAAATCTTTTGCAAATTTAGCTAAGTCTTGAACTGTCTTTAACTGGGGATATTGCTCATGCATATACATCGGAATGTACCATCCTTGTACCGTACCACCTTTCAAGGTATC
>SAMEA104404098__coassemble_20_pt1 | contig 28714 bp, 26 predicted proteins | sample SAMEA104404098__metabat2_low_PE_002 | metagenome-assembled genome bin SAMEA104404098 (sample SAMEA104404098) | Balaenoptera acutorostrata | reverse complement strand
AAAGGTCGTGGCGGTTTCTTTAGCCGTTTAGTGCGTGGTTTAGTCAAAACTAAACAAAATATCGGTTCAGGTTTTAAAGGGTTATTTAGCGGTAAAAAAATCGATGATGATTTGTTTGAAGAATTAGAAGAACAATTATTGATCGCAGATATTGGCGTACCTACAACCACAAAAATTATCAATAACTTAACCCAACACGCTAGTCGTAAACAATTGAAAGATGCCGATCTGCTTTATCAACAACTTAAACAAGAATTAAGCGATATCATTGCGCCTGTTTCTGCCCCACTTGAAATTGACTCAAGTAAAAAACCTTATGTCATTTTAATGGTTGGTGTGAATGGTGTGGGTAAAACCACAACTATCGGGAAACTTGCTCGCCAATTCCAACAACAAGGTAAATCAGTGATGCTTGCAGCTGGGGATACTTTCCGTGCAGCGGCTGTCGAACAATTACAAGTTTGGGGCGAACGCAATAATATTCCTGTTATCGCACAAAAAACAGGTTCTGATTCTGCCTCTGTTATTTTTGATGCGATGCAATCGGCTGCGGCAAAAAATATCGATGTGCTTATTGCGGATACCGCAGGTCGTTTACAAAATAAAGATAACTTGATGAATGAGCTTAAGAAAATTGTGCGTGTTATGAAAAAATATGATGAAACTGCACCACACGAAATTATGCTCACCCTTGATGCAGGTACAGGTCAAAATGCGATTAGCCAAGCAAAACTCTTTAACGAAGCGGTTGGCGTAACTGGGATCAATATCACCAAACTTGATGGGAGCGCAAAAGGTGGGGTTATCTTCGCTATCGCGGATCAATTTAAACTCCCAATCCGCTACATCGGCGTCGGCGAACAAATCGAAGACCTCCGCCCATTCAACGCCGAAGAGTTTATTGATGCGTTGTTTGAAAACGCATCTGAGAACTAATTAAGGTTATCGCCTCCTCAAAACCACGCCCCGATTTTCATAAAATTTTATGATTTTTAGGGCGTGGTTTTATTTTTTCATTATTTCCTCCTCGGTATGACCAGTTAATTATTAATGGCTATTTTGTTTTTTTTTTGTACAATTCGCGCGCTTTATTTCTTATGAGCTAAAAACAATCAATTTATTAACGAGGAAAATATGAAATTAAAAACTGTATTAAGCGTTGCATTACCGATCGTAGCGACTACACTTTTAAGTGCATGTCATAGCAATATTGAGGGGAAATATATTAATCCCGCTAATCCCCAACAAAAATTAAAAGTTTTTTACACAAAAGATCAATGGGGTATCAATGCTGGTGAGCCCTTCTATGAGATGACAGAAACTATGCCATGTAATTATCGTCCAAGCACTATCGGCGTAAATATAGAAGATGACACATTAAAAAACGTCAAAGATGATGAGGTTATGGGTAAAATTGATGGTGATAAGATTACTATAGATTGGCGCGGTTGCGCTATTACTTATGTAAAAAAATAAGTCTGCACTTTAATAAACCACGCCCCAAAAATCATAAAATTTTATGAAAATCGGGGCGTGGTTATTTTGGCTTTCTTAAATTAAGAAAGTATCGGCTTATAGGATAAAGCGGCTTAAATCTTCGTTTTCGACAACGAGGTCAAGGGCGTCGGTGACGTAAGCGCCATCAATTTCTACGCTTTGACCATTCATTTCGCTTGCGTCGAAAGAGATTTTATCCATGAGGCGTTCCATTACAGTGTGTAAACGACGTGCACCGATATTTTCGGTTTTTTCATTTACATGGAAGGCTGCTTCTGCGATTTTCTTGATTGCATCTTCGGTGAAAGTAATGCTCACACCTTCTGTTGCCATTAATGCTTGGTATTGTTCAGTTAATGACGCATTTGGTTCGGTAAGGATGCGTTCAAAATCTTCTGCAGTTAATGCTGAAAGTTCGACACGAATCGGTAAACGACCTTGTAATTCAGGGATAAGATCAGATGGGCGTGACACTTGGAACGCACCTGAGCAGATGAATAAGATATGGTCAGTTTTTACCATGCCGTGTTTGGTGTTTACAGTGGTGCCTTCAACTAATGGAAGTAAGTCACGTTGTACACCTTCGCGTGATACGTCTGCACCGCTATATTCGCCTTTTTTACAAATTTTATCAATTTCATCAATGAAAACGATACCATTTTGCTCTACGGCATCAATGGTTTTTTGTTTTAATTCTTCTGGTTTGATAAGTTTTGCTGCTTCTTCTTCGATTAATACTTTTAACGCATCTTTGATTTTCATTTTGCGTTTTTCAGTTTTATCTGAAGAAAGGTTTTGGAACATAGATTGCAGTTGGCTTGTCATTTCTTCCATGCCCGGTGGGGTCATGATTTCTACGTTCATGCCTTGCGAAGCAACATCGATTTCGATTTCACGATCATCAAGTTGTCCTTCGCGTAATTTTTTACGGAAAACTTGGCGTGTTGCGTTATTTGGATCAGTGCTTTCTACATTACCCCATTGATCTTTCGCTGGCGGTAATAATGCGTCAAGAACACGTTCTTCAGCAAATTGTTCCGCACGCACTTTATTTTTTTCAATTTCGTGTTGGCGAACAAGATTCATGGCACTTTCGGTTAAGTCACGAATAATACTGTCCACTTCTTTACCTACATACCCTACTTCGGTAAATTTGGTCGCTTCAACTTTGATAAATGGTGCTTTTGCTAATTTTGCTAAACGGCGTGCGATTTCAGTTTTACCCACACCAGTTGGACCAATCATAAGGATGTTTTTTGGGGTCACTTCATGACGTAGTGGTTCTTGAAGTTGCATACGGCGCCAGCGGTTGCGAAGTGCAATGGCAACGGCACGTTTTGCATTTGCTTGTCCGATGATATGTTTATCTAATTCGGAAACGATCTCTCTTGGTGTCATTTCAGACATAATTCTATCCTTTTTTCTCGAGTCCGTTTTGATACGTTCTCTTTGTTATGATGACTTTTTATAATAGTAAACCGATTTTGCAAGGCATTTTTAGCCCCGTTCATCAAAATCGGTCATTATTGTTATGGTAATTCTTCAATCGTGAAGTTTGTGTTAGTGAATACACAGATATCGCCCGCAATTTTTAAAGATTTTTCTACGATTTCACGAGCTGATAGATCGGTATTTTCTACGAGTGCACGAGCAGCTGAAAGTGCATAGTTACCACCTGAGCCGATCGCTAAAATTTGATCTTCTTCTGGCTGTACTACGTCACCGATACCGGTAATGATAAGGCTTTCCGTTTCGTCTGCAACGATCAACATTGCTTCTAGTTTACGTAAAGCTCGGTCAGTACGCCAGTCTTTTGCAAGTTCAACAGCACTTTTTAATAAGTGTCCGTTATGCATTTCTAGCTTACGTTCAAAAAGCTCAAAAAGTGTAAACGCGTCTGCTGTACCCCCTGCAAATCCTGCAAGGACTTTCCCTTTATACAAGCGTCTTACTTTGCGTGCATTACCTTTCATGACGGTATTACCTAAAGAAACTTGTCCATCGCCACCTACGACGACTTTACCATTGCGTCTAACGCTGACAATTGTTGTCATTTGTTTATCCTTTTTATTATAAAACGTTTTACTGATATGGGGATAAATGCGGGTGTTTCAAGAGAAAGGGGATAAAATTTCTTATAGGCTCACACAAGAGCACGATTTTTGAGCATAAAAAAACAGGTCATAAGACCTGTTTTTTACTGAAAATTCAAAACTTATTTTTGAACTTTACCTGGTAATTCGATTGATTTAGCAGGTTTGATTAAGTAGTCTGGTAAGTGTTCTACTTTATCACAGTTTAATTGTTGCATTACTTGTAAGAATTCGCGTTTCAAGATTTGAGCAACTTGGTCACCACCTTTCTTACCTAATGCACCAACACCGTACATCCAAGCACGACCTAAGAAACAGAATTCAGCACCGCTTGCGATACAGTTAGCAATATCTGGACCACTGCGCATACCACTATCCATCATAACGGTCATTTTGCCTTTTAATACGTCTAGGATTGGTTTTAAGGTTGCGATACTTGATGGACCAGCATCTAATTGACGACCACCGTGGTTAGACACGATAACACCGTCAACGTTAAGATCTAATGCAGTTTGTGCATCTTCTGGACTCGCCATACCTTTGATAACGATTTTACCTGGCCAAATGTCTTGAATACCTTTAATACGATCAACAGTTAATTTACCATCAAAGAAGTCATCCATGAAGATACCTAATTGACGAAGGTCCATACCTTTGTTCATGTATTTTTCAAGAGTTTTGAAGCGTGGTAATACGCCATTTTCTAGAGTTTCGATTGCCCAAGTTGGTTTAGTTGCCGCATTTACAATGTTACGGAAGTACATTGCAGGTGGCATACCAAAACCGTTATAGATATCTCTAGGACGGTAACCGAAGGTCGGTACGTCTGCTAATAAGCAAAGTACGCGACAGCCGTTATCCCATGCACGTTTTAAGATATCTTTACGGTATTCGTCGTTTTTAGGGTAGTAAAGTTGGAACCAGAAACGACCATCAGTAATTTTCGCACATTCTTCAATGCTCATTGTAGTTACAGTTGAAAGCATGAATGGAATGTTGTGTTCTTTTGAGGTTTTCGCAAGAATTTCAGGGCTATTTGGCCACATTAAACCTTGAAGACCAACGGCACTGATACCGAATGGTGCATCATAAACTTCGCCAAATAACTCTTTTTTCATTGAAGATTCACGGTAGTCAGTCATGTAACGTGACAATACTTCTACTTCGCGAATTTCCGCAGTATTTTTGTGAACGTTGATGTCTTCGTTACAACCTTCAGTTAAGTAGTCGTAAGAAAAACGTGGCATACGTTGTTTAGCGCGACGGCGTAAATATTCAACGCTAGGATATTTCACATTAATATCGAAACTCATAATCCTCTCCTTATGTATAAAAGGATTGTTAAATGATGATAACCTGCCGACTTTTGTCGGCAGATATTTTAAAACAAACTCCTACCATTTATGTAAATTTAATATTTAAAAACGGCGGGTTACGGATGTTAATTTTACATTATTTTTACATTTTGCCAACTCTTTTTTCATTAATTACACATGAAAAAATAGTGGGATTATTGTTAATGCAACAGCCGCTGCGATAATACCGTAAACAATCATTGGAACGATTGTTTTCTTAATGATAGTACCTTCTTGATTATCAATATTTAATACTGAACTTACCGCTACGATATTATTAATACATACCATGTTACCCATTGCACCACCAACAGATTGTAATGCAAGAATTAAGGTTGCTGATAAGCCTGTCATTTCAGCTGTTGATAATTGAACACTACCAAATGTTAAGTTAGATACAGTGTTAGATCCAGAGAAGAATGAACCGATAGCACCTAAGTAAGCAGCAAATAATGTCCAGTAATGACCTGTAGCTTCTGCGAAACTTTTACCAATGATTTTAACCATTGAATGATCACCACCAACTAACATTAATTTAACCATGATTAATGCGCCTACTAATGCTAAGAATGGGTTACGACTTTGTTGTAAACTTTCTTTAAAAATAGCACCAGTTTGTTTTGCTGAAATTGCAAATACCGGTACTGCGATTAACACTGTGATTACAAATGGAATTAATGCTGGTACATATAAAAGTTTGTAGCTAGAAGTAATATCAGTACCGAAGATATGATTTAAACTTAATACTAAACCTTTACTTACATCGAAGTAACCTAAAGAGCCTAATTGTACCCCTACCCAATGTGTTGCATCGTTTAACATTCCTTTGAATGGAAGTTGTTTAATACGTGTAATGATAAGGATAAAAATTAATAAACCTGTAGGGAAAAGTGCTTTACTTAATGCTTTACCTGTTACAGCACTTGCTTCAGTGTGGCTTTCATCTTTTTCAAGACCCCAACCTTTATTAGCTGCCCAAACAGAGATAAATAGACCTACAGCACCACCTACTAATGCAGGGAATTCATAGTTTACAAATGCAATTAATACGTAAGGAATTACACAAGCGAAAACACTGATGTAGATAAATACGATATTTTTGCGAATTTGTTGCCAGCTTACGATGAAACGTAATGCCATTACAGGAATCACAATTGATGCGAATGCGTGGATGATTGCACTAATTGCCCCAACTTGTAGAATTTCATGTGTTGGAAGATTTAATGGTGCAAAACCGAACCAAGTTGGTGTACCTACTGCACCGAAAGAAACGGGAACAGAGTTCATCACAAGCGCAAGCATTGCTACGCGTAATGGTGGGAAACCTAAACCAACAAGAATTGGTGCAGCGATTGCTGCTGGGGTACCGAAACCACTCGCGCCTTCAATCATGAATGCAAATGCCCAACCGATGATCATCAATTGTGCGACTGGATTTGGATTGATGTGCCCTAACCACTTACGTAATGTATCTGTTACACCAGAAACATCACAGAAGCGGTTAAATAAAATTGCACCGAAGATAACAGTAATCGGTGTTTGAACAGCGATTAATGCTGACATGATGTTCGCACTAACAGTTACGATATCGGTTTTAAAATAAACCAATTGAATAATCAAAATAACTGCTGCGATCCATGGAAGTGCAACATAAGAAGGCCATGCCTTACGTTTTACCATTAAATAAATGAGTAAAACAATCGGAAAGATACTCAAAAAAAGTGCCATATAAGCTCCATTTAATAGTTAAAGATAAATAAAAAACTAACTGGGCGAGATTGTAATCCATTTTGTAAGTTTAGTGTAATGCAAATGTTAAAAATGTGATTATAATCACAGAAAAATAACGCCTTTGCTGATAATTCTGGCAATCTCAAAAATCAGAATAGAAATTTACTTTTAAAATTAAAAAGTTAGAAAAATTTATATTCATATTGTTCTATAGTCTAACTTATCCCCTATTTTGATAGAATTTACTTAAAAAGTACTAAAAAATGTAGGGGTTTAACTGTTTTTTCTACTCTTCTATATTCCTTTGTTATTTTGTAATAACGGGGCGCGAAGTTTAACAAAATTTTTTAAAAATGTTAAAAAAAATTTGCCTATTCTCCATGAAAAAAATAGGCAAATTTACTTTGATTTTAACTTTTTAATAAAACTTATTGTAATTTTTGCGTTAAATCAAGGACTTCTTTGATTTGTGCTTGGGTGAGTTTACCTTCATTCACAAAGCGTACTTTCCCTGCTTTATCTAATACAACGATAAGGCTATCTTCTGGTTTAAGATCCCATGCTTTTTTAACAACACCCTCATTATCCATGACTACTTGGGTTCCTGGGTGATCCTTTTTACCGTTATTTACCGCACGTTGGATTAAGAATCCCGTACCAAACATTTCATCATCACCATTAATAATCGTTGTTGTTTGGTAGTCTTTTGGATTTAATTTTTCTTTTCCAAGAAGCACCATTAAATCGTTATTCATTTTTTGTGCGCTTACACGTCCCGCAATATGTTGCAGAACGCGTACTTTCCCTTTTAATTCTTGGCTATACCAAGGTTTGTGACCAATTTTGCCATCGTGTAAAGTCACTTCGCCAGAATCAGTTACTGTTACTGCCGGTAGAGGCTGATTAAGGTGAATATTATTTGCTTGTGCTAAACCTGCAAAAAAAAGCACGCTGCTTAACAATAACTTTTTATTCATTTTTCGTTTTTATCCTTTATAAAGTAGTGAGTAAAAATTTCATCTAAATGAGATACTAGCGTTGCTTTGCCGGCTAGATCCTCATTTTCCCATGCATTTAATAATACTTGTTTATTCATTTGCTGAGCAAGCGTTTGGGAGAGCGGTAAATACGTTAAATGCCATGGTTCTCGCCCAAATAAATATTGTTCAGGTAAATTAAGAAAACAAAAAGAAAATCCGAATTTCGGGGCGTGATCTTTTAACCATTCAGTTAACGTATAAAAATAGCCACCTAATTCGTATTCCCACGGTTCTAATTGTAACGCTTTTCCTTGAGGAAGTAAGTCAGGATCATAAATATCTATTTCCGTTCCCCAGTGATGACGACTCAGTCCTGGTAATGCAGACCAACGTAAAATTGCTTGGCATTTTTGCCACTCATCCATTTCAGCTAGCTCGATAGGTGTACTTGTATCATCATGAACCTTGCGTTGTCCAGTAAATTTCGCATTCCAAATCGCTTTTTGGCGCTCAAAATCACGAAAACTGCTCGCTGGTTGTAAATTAAATCCTGCTTCTTTAGCGGCCTCTTGTAATTTTTTAAACGCTTCGGCTGCTTCGGGTTGCAAATAATGCCCTTCCGCTGAGAGCGCATGTAAATGTGCGCGTGTTTTTCCCGTTAAAACCGCTTCTTCTTGCATATTGCCTCACTTAATCAATAAATCTTCTAAAATTAATTGATAGATTTTTTCAAGCTGGATTAAATCTTGACAAGATGTCCATTCATTTACTTTATGAATCAAGGCATTTATCGGACCTAACTCAACGACGTCGGCGCCCGTTTGTGCAATAAAACGCCCATCTGATGTGCCACCAGTTGTATTTAATTCACTATCTACTTGTGTAACACTTTTTACAGCAGATCTAACGGCATCCGTAAAACGCCCTGGCGCGGTAAAGAATGGTTTTCCTGATAAATGCCACTTTATTTCATATTTTAACCCATTCTCTTTTAATAAGGTTTCAACAACGTTTTCTATAATTTCATGGGTAAGATCAGAGCTATAGCGGAGATTAAATTGAATATCTACATAAGGTGGAATTACATTCGTACTGCCCTGCCCCGCATGAATATTAGTAATTTGTAAACTGGTTTTCGGGAAAAATTCATTTCCTTTATCCCATTCATAATTAACCAGTTGATTTAAAAAAGGTAATGCACGGTGAATAGGATTCTCGGCTAAATGCGGATATGCCACATGCCCCTGTATGCCAAAAATACGGAGGTAGCCGATTAAGGAACCACGGCGTCCATTTTTAACAACATCTCCTAGTTTTTCCGTACTACTCGGCTCTCCGACCAAACAATAAGTAACAGGTTGCTGTTTTTCCATCAGCCATTCTACCACTCGCTTGGTCCCGTTTTTACCACTATCTTCTTCATCGGAAGTGATAAGAAATGCGACCGTTCCTTTATGATGAGGGTATGCGGTTACAAAATTTTCTGCAGCCACAATCATTGCTGCAAGAGAGCCTTTCATATCGGCAGCTCCTCGTCCAATTAAACGATCTCCCATAATTTTGCCCGAAAATGGGGGCGTGTCCCATTGGGATTCATCGCCAACAGGGACCACATCTGTATGCCCTGCAAATACGAAAACTGGCTCACCCTGTCCATGCGTTGCCCACAAGTTATGCGTATCATCAAAATGCAAAGTCGTAATATCAAATCCTTTATCGCGTAATCGTGTTTTTAAGATTTCCTGACATCCTTCATCATTTGGACTAATACTTGGTCGTTTTATCAACATTTGTGCGAGGTCAATGGTCGGACCCATCCCATTATCTTGCATATTTTATTCCTTAATATTTGAGCATACGGTAATTTTATCTGTTCTAAATCAATTTATGACATAGAAATTTACTACTTTACACACACTTTGCGTGTTTTTTACTCAGACGTAACATAATTAACATTTTATTTTTAGATCATTACTTATAAAAGGTGTCGCACTTTCTGAGTTTTCGTACTAGAATAGCAACCCGAGTACTTAAAATTAACTTTATATTTACATTTGCTAAGTTTTGACGTTAATTTGTACAATTATTATTCAGTTTACTCCACCGTTTAATTTTTTAATTAAACATATCATTAACTTTTTAACAAAAAAGGAAAAGACTATGTCAGATACATTAAGAAATGACGTAGATCCAGTCGAAACTAAAGATTGGTTATTAGCTATTGACTCAGTTATTCGTGAAGAAGGTACAGAAAGAGCCCAATACATCATCGAACAACTTATGCAACACGCACGTTCACAAGCTGTTTCTCTACCTTCTGGTCTTACAACAGACTATATCAATACCATTCCTGTTTCAGAACAACCACAATATCCAGGTAACTTAGACTTAGAAAAACGTATTCGCGCTGCGATTCGTTGGAATGCGGTAATGATGGTTCTTCGTGCATCTAAAAAAGATTTAGAACTCGGTGGTCATATCGCAACTTATCAATCTGAAGCAACTATGTATGAAGTTGCTTACAACCATATTTTCCGTGCACGCAACGAAAAAGATGGCGGTGACTTAGTTTACTTCCAAGGTCACAGTGCGCCAGGTATGTATGCTCGTGCATTCGTTGAAGGTCGTTTAACAGAAGAACAAATGAACAACTTCCGTCAAGAAGTTCATGGTAAAGGTCTTTCTTCTTACCCTCACCCTAAATTAATGCCTGATTTCTGGCAATTCTCTACCGTTTCTATGGGTCTTGGTCCATTGAACGCAATCTACCAAGCTCGTTTCTTAAAATACTTACATAACCGTAACTTAAAAGATACTAGCGAACAAACCGTTTACGCTTACTTAGGTGACGGTGAAATGGACGAAGTAGAATCACGTGGTGCTTTAGCATTCGCTGCACGTGAAAAACTTGATAACTTAGTATTTGTTATCAACTGTAACTTACAACGTCTTGACGGTCCAGTTACTGGTAACAGCAAAATCGTTCAAGAACTTGAAGCTAACTTCACTGGCGCTGGCTGGAAAGTTATCAAAGTTCTTTGGAGCAGCAAATGGGATGCATTATTCGAAAAAGATAAGAGCGGTAAATTAATGCAACTTATGATGGAAGTTGTAGATGGTGACTACCAAACTATTTCTTCTAAAGATCCTGCATACATGCGTGAACACTTCTTCGGTCGTTACCCAGAAACTGCTGCATTAGTTGCAGATATGACTGATGAAGAACTTTCTACTTTAACTCGTGGTGGTCATGACCCACTTAAAGTATTCGCAGCATATAAAGCAGCGAAAGAAGTGAAAGGTCAACCATGTGTTATCCTTATGCACACTGTTAAAGGTTACGGTATGGGTGCTGCGGCTGAAGGTCGTAACATTGCTCACCAAGTTAAAAAACTTAACATGGACAGCGTTAAACATATCCGTGATTTCTTCAACATTAACTTAACTGATGAAGAAGTTGAAAAACTTCCATACATCACATTCAAAGAAGATTCTGAAGAATACAAATACTTACACGCACGTCGTAACGAATTAAAAGGTTATGTACCAAGCCGTTTACCGCGCTTTACACAACAATTAGACGTTCCTGCGTTAGAAGAATTCTCTCAATTATTTGAAGCACAAGCTCGCCCTATCTCTACGACTATGGCGTTCGTTCGTACTTTAAATATCCTATTGAAAAAACAAGGTCTTGGACAACATATCGTTCCTATCGTAGCGGATGAAGCTCGTACATTCGGTATGGAAGGTTTATTCCGTCAAATCGGTATCTACAACCCGAACGGTCAAACTTACGTTCCACAAGACCGTGATCAAGTAGCTTACTATCGTGAAGCAACTGATGGTCAAGTTCTACAAGAAGGTATCAATGAACAAGGTGCAACAGCATCTTGGATCGCAGCAGCAACATCTTACTCTGTAAATGATGTGCCAATGATTCCATTCTTCGTTTACTACTCTATGTTTGGTTTCCAACGTGTTGGTGACTTAATGTGGTTAGCGGGTGACCAATTAGCACGTGGTTTCATGATCGGTGGTACTTCTGGTCGTACAACATTAAATGGTGAAGGTTTACAACACGAAGATGGTCACAGCCATATTCAATCTTCAATCATTCCTAACTGTATCTCTTACGATCCAGCATTCGCATTTGAAGTTCCAGTAATCATCCAAGACGGTATCCGCCGTATGTATGGTCCAGAACAAGAAAATGTTTACTACTACATCACAACCTTAAACGAAACTTACGATCAACCAGCAATGCCTGAAGGTGCTGAAGAAGGTATTCGTAAAGGTCTTTACAAATTTGAAACTGTTAAATCAGAAGGCAAAGAAAAAGGTAAAGTTCAATTACTTGGTTCTGGTGCAATCTTACGCCACGTTCGTGAAGCTGCTCAATTATTGGCTAAAGACTTCGGTATTAGCTCTGATGTTTATAGCGCAACTTCATTTACTGAAGCTGCACGTGAAGGTGAAACCACTGTTCGTTGGAACATGTTACACCCAACAGAAACTCCACGTGTTCCATACGTAACTCAAGTAATGAACGATGCACCTGCTATCGTTGCAACTGACTACGTGAAACTATTCCCAGAACAAATCCGTGCATTCGTACCAACTACAAACTACACTGTATTAGGTACTGACGGTTTCGGTCGTTCTGACAGCCGTGAAAACTTACGTGAACACTTCGAAGTGAACGCTCACCATGTTGTAATTGCTGCACTTTCTGCACTTGCTAAAGAAGGTAAAGTTGAAAAACAAGCTATCGCAGATGCAATTGCTAAATATGGTATCGATGCAGACCGCATTAACCCACTTTACGCATAAGTCGGGTTATTCACGTAACCTCTTTTAACCCAAAGGTGAGCATTTTTATGCTCACCTACTAACAAGGAAAATAAAAATGACAAAACAAATCGATATTCCTGATATTGGTAGTGACGAAGTAACAGTAACGGAAGTAATGGTAAAACCAGGCGACAAAATCGCAGTTGACCAATCTGTTATCAATGTAGAAGGCGACAAAGCATCTATGGAAGTTCCTGCACCAGAAGCAGGCGTTGTAAAAGAAGTTCTCGTAAAAGTGGGCGACAAAGTTACAACTGGTACTCCGATGTTAATCCTTGAAGGTGCAGACGCAGCAGCTGCTCCAGCACCAGCTCAAGCAGCCCCTGCTCCAGCGGCAGCAGCACCTGCAGCATCAAAAGTGGTTGATGTTTGCGTTCCAGACATCGGCGGTGATGAAGTTAACGTAACTGAAATTATGGTTAAAGTTGGCGACACTGTTGCTGAAGAACAATCTTTAATCACTGTTGAAGGTGATAAAGCATCTATGGAAGTTCCAGCACCAATCGCAGGTACTGTTAAAGAAATCTTAATCAAAGTAGGTGACAAAGTTTCTACTGGTTCTTTAATCATGCGTTTTGAAGTTGCAGGAAGCGCAACTGATGCAGCACCAGCTCCAGCAGCACAAGCAGCAGCACCTGCAGCGGCAGCAACATCTGCAATCAAAGATGTAAATGTTCCAGACATTGGTGGTGATGAAGTTAACGTAACTGAAATCATGGTTAAAGTTGGCGATACTGTTGCTGAAGAACAATCTATCATCACTGTTGAAGGTGATAAAGCATCTATGGAAGTTCCAGCACCATTCGCAGGTACTGTTAAAGAAATCTTAATTAAAGTAGGTGACAAAGTTTCTACTGGTTCTTTAATCATGCGTTTTGAAGTTGCGGGAAGCGCACCAGTTGCAGCACCTGCTCCAGCAGCTCAACCAGCAGCAGCGGCTCCAGCTCCAGCGGCAGCACCAGCTCCAGTAGCTCAACCAGCAGCGGCAGCAAGCGCATCTGAAGTTGAATCTGCAAAATCTTTCGCACACGCAACTCCTGTTGTTCGTCGTTTAGCACGTGAATTTGGCGTTAACTTAGACAAAGTTAAAGGTACTGGTCGTAAAGGTCGTATCATGAAAGAAGACGTTCAAGCTTACGTTAAAGCAGCTGTTAAAGCAGTTGAAAGCGGTGCAGTAGCAAGCGGTAAAGCGGACGGCGCAGGCTTAGGTTTATTACCATGGCCAAAAGTTAACTTCAACAAATTCGGTGAAACTGAAGTTCAACCATTATCTCGTATCAAAAAAATCTCTGGTGCAAACTTACACCGTAACTGGGTAATGATTCCACACGTTACTCAATGGGATAAAGCAGATATCACTGGTCTTGAAGCTTTCCGTAAAGAACGCAATGCATTCTTAGCGAAAACTAAACAAGACGTTAAAATTACTCCGCTTGTTTTCATCATGAAAGCAGTTGCGAAAGCACTTGAACAATTCCCACTATTTAACAGCTCATTAAGCGAAGATGGCGAAAGCGTTATCTTGAAAAAATATGTAAATATCGGTGTTGCTGTTGATACACCAAACGGTTTAGTTGTTCCTGTATTTAAAGATGTAAACAAAAAAGGCGTTCTTGAACTTTCTCGTGAATTAATGGAAGTTTCACAAAAAGCACGTCAAGGTAAATTAACTGGTAGCGACATGCAAGGCGGATGTTTCACTATTTCTAGCCTTGGTGGTATCGGTGGTACTCACTTCACTCCAATCGTGAATGCACCAGAAGTTGCTATCTTAGGTGTTTCTAAATCAGATATGGAACCTGTATGGAACGGTAAAGAATTTGAACCACGCTTAATGCTTCCATTATCATTATCATACGATCACCGTGTGATCGATGGTGCTGATGGTGCGCGTTTCATCACATTCTTAAGCCAAGTTCTTGCTGACTTACGTCATTTAGCAATGTAATAAATATTATTCAGTGGGCACTCTATTTGCCCACTTCTACCCAACAAATAGGCGAAATTTAATCGCAAATTATTCGAGGTAAAAAATGAAAGAAATTAAAACTCAAGTTGTTGTACTCGGCGGTGGTCCTGCTGGTTATTCAGCGGCATTCCGTTGTGCTGACTTAGGTTTAGAAACCGTTATCGTTGAACGTTTCTCAACCCTAGGTGGTGTTTGCTTAAACGTAGGTTGTATTCCATCTAAAGCATTATTACACGTAGCAAAAGTTATTGATGAAGCAAAATCTTTAGCAGCTCACGGTGTGGTATTCGGCGAACCTAAAACTGATTTAGAAAAAATCCGCTCTTGGAAAGATAAAGTAATCGGTCAATTAACTGGCGGTTTAGCTGGTATGGCTAAAATGCGTAAAGTTCAAGTTATCAATGGTTATGCAAACTTTGACAGCGCGAACAGCATGATCGTTACAAGCCCTGAAGGCGAAACTAAAGTAACTTTTGATAACGCAATCATTGCTGCGGGTTCACGTCCTATCCAATTACCATTCATTCCACATGAAGATCCACGTATCTGGGATTCAACAGACGCGCTTCGCTTAAAAGAAGTTCCTAAGAAACTTCTTATCATGGGTGGCGGTATCATCGGTCTAGAAATGGGTACAGTTTACCATGCGCTAGGTTCTCAAATCGAAGTAGTTGAAATGTTCGATCAAGTTATCCCTGCTGCGGATAAAGACGTTGTTCAACTATTCACTAAACAAATCAAAGATAAATTTACCCTTCTTTTAGAAACCAAAGTAACTGCGGTTGAAGCGAAAGAAGATGGCATCCATGTATCTATGGAAGGTAAAAACGGCGTTGAAACTCGCGTGTATGATGCTGTACTTGTTGCGATCGGTCGTACACCAAATGGTAAACTTATCTCTGCAGAAAAAGCAGGTGTAAACGTTGATGAACGTGGTTTCATCCGTACTGATAAACAAATGCGTACAAACGTACCTCATATCTTCGCTATCGGTGATATCGTTGGTCAACCAATGCTTGCTCACAAAGGTGTTCATGAAGGTCACGTAGCTGCGGAAGTTATCGCAGGATTAAAACACTTCTTTGATCCAAAAACTATCCCATCTATCGCTTATACTGAGCCTGAAGTTGCATGGGTTGGTAAAACAGAAAAAGAATGTAAAGCAGAAAACATCAACTACGAAGTGGCTAAATTCCCATGGGCTGCATCAGGTCGTGCAATCGCGTCTGACTGCTCAGAAGGTATGACTAAACTTATCTTCGATAAAGATTCTCACCGCATTATCGGTGGTGCAATCGTTGGTGCTAACGGTGGTGAATTATTAGGCGAAATCGGCTTAGCAATCGAAATGGGTTGCGATGCAGAAGATCTTGCATTAACTATCCACGCTCACCCTACTCTTTACGAATCAATCGGTTTAGCTGCAGAAGTATTTGAAGGTTCTGTAACTGACTTACCAAACGCAAAAGCGAAAAAGAAATAAGTTGATTCCTATGGAATAAATAAATCCCATCCACGTGATGGGATTTTTTCTGTAAATGAAATAGATATGATCTAATCTCATTGAATTTAAAATGCCATAACTTGACAAAAAAGTTATGCCTCGTTTTAATAAAAGAACGTTACTTCAACGTACTATAACAAAGGATAACTAAAACCGTGATTATTGTTTATGGTTTAAAAACAAAAATTCAGCCTCGCAAACAACAACTAATGGATATTATCTTCCATTGCTTACATCTTGAATTAGGCATTCCTCCCAAAAAACACGCATTGCGTTTTATTGGGCTTGAAGCAGAAGATTACTACTATCCTGAGGGTCGTACTGATGACTTTACGGTTATCGAAATTAACCTCATGCAAGGACGTACCGAGTTTACTAAGAAACGCTTAATAAAAATGTTATTTAGTGAATTAGAAGATAAACTAGGCATCTCTCCGATTGATGTTGAGATCACGATAAAAGAACAGCCTGCCCATTGTTGGGGATTCCGTGGAATGACGGGAGATGAGGCTCGGGACCTAACGTACAGTATCGAACGATAAAAAATGCGGTATTTTTTGTTTTTTGAAAAATACCGCATTTTATATCTATTTATAATACGAAGTGAGAATGCCTATGTTTAAAAATATTATTGCGGCACCTGCAGATCCTATTTTAGGGCTTGCCGAAGCATTTAAAGCAGATTCCCGTCCAAATAAAATTAACCTTGGAATTGGTGTTTACAAGGATAATGACGGAAATACACCTATTTTAAATAGCGTTAAACAGGCCGAAACAACGCTTTTAGCAAATGAAAATACCAAAAGCTATTTACCAATAGATGGGCTTCCACAATATGATGTACTTACACAGACACTTTTGTTTGGAGAAAATGCTGAAGTAATTCAATCCGCGCGCGCGAAAACTTCTCAAGCCGTAGGAGGCACAGGGGCTTTACGTATTGCGGCAGAATTTTTAAAACATCAAACACCTGTTAAAAAAATTTGGATAAGCCACCCTACTTGGCCAAACCACCTAGCTATTTTTGAAGCGGCAGGTATTGAAGTAGCAGAATACCGCTACTACGATGCCGACCATCACTGTTTAGATTGGGATAATATGCTTACCGATCTTAGCCATGTTCAACCTGGCGATGCCGTGCTATTCCACGGTTGTTGCCATAATCCAACGGGTATTGACCCAACGCCTGAGCAATGGCAACAACTTGCGACTCTTTCTGCTGAACAAGGTTGGTTACCTGTTTTTGATTTTGCTTATCAAGGTTTAGCGAATGGGCTTGAAGAAGACGCGTTCGGCTTACGTTGTTTTACTAAGTGCCATAAAGAACTGCTTGTCGCAAGTTCATACTCTAAAAACTTCGGGCTTTACAATGAACGTGTTGGTGCCTTTACTCTTGTTGCAGAAAATGCTGATATCGCACAGCGAGCACAAAGCCAAGTAAAACGAATTATCCGTACGCTTTATTCTAACCCACCTTATCACGGGGCGGCATGTGTAAAACTCATTCTCTCAGATCCTACAAAACGTCAGATTTGGGAACAAGAGTTGACGCATATGCGCGAACGCATTAAAACTATGCGCCAACAACTCGTATCAGGTTTAGCACGATACGGTGCTAAAGAGAATTTTGATTTTATTCTAGAACAAAACGGGATGTTCTCTTTTAGCGGTTTATCTCCAGAACAGGTAGAACGTTTAAAAGAAGAATTTGCCATTTATATTGTCCGTTCTGGACGCATTAATGTGGCAGGCATAACCCCAAATAATATCGACTATCTTTGCGAAAGTATTGTAGCGGTTCTATAATAAGCACGCCCCAAAAATCATTAATTTTTATGATTTTTGTGGGCGTTTTCCTCCGTTTTTACTCTATTAAATCACGCAAGCTACTATCCGATAGGCTAATTATTTTATAGAATAGCCCCCTTTCCCTAGAAAACCGTTTTATTTCTATTCTAGAAACCTGGAGAGTTTTTGGTCGTTCTCCTTTATTTATGCGGTTTGACATAAAATCTATGGTATAATTTTACTAATTTTTTTGTTGGTATTTTTTATGAACACACGTTGGACAATTTTTTTAGGTATTATTGCTGCTATCGTTTTCGGATGGTTTTATCATCTTAATCAATTAGCGAACCCTCAGTCACTTATCTTGTCTGATAAAAAGGGAGAGTTAAATACGCCAACCTATATTGGTGAAAATATGCGAACCCTCGCCTTTAATAAAAAGGGAGAAAAAGATTACGAAGCAACTGCACCGAAAGTCACCTATTTTCAACAAGCAGGCGTAACACAATTTCAATCTCCTCATCTCGTGTTGTTCAGTGATGATTCAGCTAAAGTTGTACCGGCATGGCAAATTACGGCACAATCTGCTGATTTAAAAGATGATGTTGTCACTTTAGACAACGACGTCCGTGTACTTAACTTACAGCCTGATCCAGTAGTAAAAACGCTTACAACAGAAAAAGCGTTTGTTAATCTAAACAATGGTGACTATCATTCGCCGACAACAACGACGATTACGGGTCCACAACTTACCGCTGTGGGAAAATCTATGTCAGGGAACTTTAAACAACAACAAATTACCTTAGAAAATCAGGTCGATACACATTATGAATTTAAACAACCGTAAATCTATTATCTTACCGCTTGTCCTAGCCACAACCGTCCTCGCGATGGCACCACAAGCTTTTGCGCTAAAAGATGATACACGCCAGCCGATTAATGTGCTTTCTGATAAGCAATCATTAAACCTTGCATCATCACAAGCTGTATTTACAAAAAATGTTTACATTACACAAGGTTCTATCCAGATTAAAGCAAGCAAAGTTATTGTCACTCGTCCAAAGGATAAGAAAAAGAGTGAAACACTTGATGCTTATGGCGCGCCAGTTTATTTTCAACAAACGCTTGATGATGGAAAAGTCGTAAAAGGCTCGGCAGATTTTGTTCATTACGATTTGAAAACTGAATTTATTACGCTTATCGGACACGCTAAATTACGCCAGGCAGAAAGCCAAATCGAAGGACGTAAAATTACATATGACGTGAAAGATCAACAACTTAAAGCTGATGGTTCAACTCAACGTCGTGTTCGTACAATTTTAATTCCATCGCAACTTGATGATGCGAAACATGCTAAACCAGTAAGAGAAGAGCCAACGCCAGTTATTAACTTTAATACGCGAGCGCCACTTACTCAAACAGCAGATGTACAAAAATTACATAGTGCGCAAAAAATGGATGAGCAATCTACATTGCCCGCACAAATGACATCGTCACAACAAAACTAAGCAAGGAATCATTTATGGCCACTCTTTCGGCACAACATTTAGCCAAAAGTTATAAAGGACGTCAGGTTGTTTCTGATGTAAGTTTTAATGTTCATTCTAATGAAATCGTTGGTTTACTTGGTCCAAATGGTGCCGGTAAAACCACCTCTTTCTACATGGTAGTTGGGCTCGTTAATAACGATGCAGGCAAAATTTTCATTGATAATGAAGACTTAAGCCAACTTCCAATGTTTAAACGTGCACAAGAAGGTTTGGGGTATCTCCCGCAAGAGGCATCTATTTTCCGCCACCTTTCCGTGTATGATAATCTTATGGCTGTTCTGGAAATCCGTAAAGAATTAACACCGGAAGAACGCCGTAAAAAAGCCGATGATCTTATCGACGAATTTAATATCGGTCATATCCGTGATAGCCTAGGGCAATCACTGTCTGGGGGCGAACGTCGTCGCGTTGAAATCGCACGCGCATTAGCGGCTGATCCAAAATTTATCCTGCTTGATGAACCGTTTGCAGGGGTTGACCCAATTTCTGTTATTGATATTAAAAAAATTATCCTCGATCTACGTAATCGTGGATTAGGCGTTTTAATTACTGACCACAATGTACGTGAAACATTGGACGTTTGTGAACGTGCATATATTGTGAGTGCAGGAAAAATGATCGCGACTGGTACACCGGATGAAATTCTAAATAATGAACACGTAAAACGTGTTTACCTCGGTGAACAGTTTAAACTTTAATTAGAGAACTTTATTTTGTTATTTACACAACTACTAACTTTAGAGAATATTCGCCAAGGGATTACGTGTGCAAGTAAAAAACGTACCTTTGAAATCATTGGACAAATTCTTGCACCAGAAGCGGATATTCCACTCGAACACGAAGATACCGAACGCCAAGAAGAAGATATTGCGAAAGAAAAAGAAATTTGTTGTACAGATTGCCTTTTTACGCGTGAAAAGATCGGAAACTCAGCGCTAGGTAACGGTATTGCGATGCCAAAAGGTCGCTTACCTCAAGGTACAAAACCGCTTGCAGCTTTTTTACAACTCACTAGCGGTGTAGATTATGATGCGCCTGATCATCGTGATGTCGACTTGATTCTCGCCATTCTTATTCCAAACGATATGTGCGCAGAATTTTCACCAAAATTACAAGAAATCGCAAAACGCCTCGTTGATAAAACACTTTGTAAAAAATTACGTGCAGCACAAAGTGCAGAAGAAATTTGGCAAGCGTTTAAAGAAAGTGATATTCAATATCTGGAGCAAGCTACACTTGATCCAGAATTTGATGAAGAAGATGATGATAACGCTGAGGAAACCGAAGCGCTTAACTAAATTAAATAGGGGGGAGAATATGAACATTATTATTGTTAGCGGTCGTTCTGGTGCAGGAAAATCTATCGCTTTACGTGCATTAGAAGATATTGGCTATTATTGTGTTGATAATCTCCCACTGGAGCTTTTGCCACAACTCGTTGAGATGGTTGGTAAAAATCAAAAATCCGTCGCAATTAGTCTGGATATCCGTAACTTACCGCGTTGCCCAGATACCCTTACGGAAATGATTAAGCAACTTGAGCAAAAAAATCATATCCATATCGTCTTTTTAGATAGCGATCGTAACGTATTGATTCGTCGTTATAGCGATTCACGCCGTAGTCACCCTCTTTCACAAGCTCAAGATTTGTCGCTTGAAAAGGCAATTGATGAGGAATACACCTATCTCCTTCCTCTTCGCGAACAAGCTAATTTGATTATTGACACGTCTAAACTTTCTGTACATGAACTCGCAAGACAATTACGTTTATTTGCAGTAGGCAAAGATGATAAGGAACTTAAAATTATTGTTCAATCTTTTGGTTTTAAATATGGTCTACCTTTAGATGCAGACTACGTCTTTGACGCACGCTTTCTTCCTAATCCACATTGGATTCCAGAATTACGTCCACACACAGGCTTAGAGAAAGAAGTTCAAGATTATTTAGCTGCTCAATCCGAAGTACAAGAATTTCTACATAAAACAGAAGCGTACTTAACGGAATGGTTACCCATGTTAGAGGCCAATAACCGCAGTTATTTGACCATTGCAATTGGATGCACAGGGGGAAAACACCGATCTGTTTATCTGGCTGAAAAACTCGGTGCTTATTTCAGAACATTAGGAAAACGCGTTAAGGTACAACACGCCGCGCTTGAATTACCTAATAAGGAAGCCTAATTTAGGCTTTCTCTTGCTTACCATGTAATGCTTTTAGAATGGAACAATTGGGATTTTCATCACCATGACAGCCCGCATAGAGATGGCGTAAAATACCAAGCATTTCTTGTAATTGAGTAATTTTTTCTTCAATTTTTCCAATCTGCTCTGCTGTAATTTCTTTAACTTCACGGCTCGTACGATTGGAATTATCGTTTAGCATCAGTAATTGCTTAATCTGCAGTAATGAAAAATCAACTTTTCTCGCATTACTAATAAAAATTAAACGGGTGAGATCGTCTTCTGTATAAATTCGATAGCCACTTTCTGAACGCTTGGCATGTGGGAGCAAGCCCATTTTTTCGTAATCTCGAATCTGTTTTGCGGATAAACCACTTCGTTTGGCGACAGCACTAATATTCATATTTACCTCAAAAAAATAGGACATCAATTACACCTCGTCCTTGATGCCCTAACTAAAACAATTATAAATTTGCGAGTGCTTGTTCAAAGGTATGCTTATGCGCAAGTAAATCTGCTTTCGTCAATGCGAAAACACCTAAACCCCCATTACGTAGTTCAACCCAATTAAATGGTACGTCTGGGAAAATCTCCATTAATTCAAGCATACTATTCCCTACTTCACATACTAAAACCCCATTATCGTTGAGGTAATCACTTGCTTTAGCGAGAATTTCTTTTGTAATTGTTAAACCATCTACACCAGAACCTAATGCAATATCGGGTTCATTGTGGAACTCTTCTGGCATATCAGCTAAATCTTCTTCATCCACATACGGTGGATTTGTCACAATGAGATCGTAGCCATCGGTCAATAGGTTTTGGAATAAGTTTGATTGTAACGGAAAAACGCGATCACCTAATTGATAATGCTCAATATTAATTTCCGCAACATTTAACGCATCAACCGAAATATCTACCGCATCCACTTCAGCCTCAGGGAACGCATTTGCACATGCAATCGCGATACAGCCACTGCCTGTACATAAATCTAAAATACGTTTAGGTTCCTGAGAAACTAATCCTGCGAATTTATCTTCAATCAACGCACAAATTGGCGAACGAGGCACAATCACACGTTCATCTACATAAAATTCTAAACCACAGAACCACGCTTTATTGGTTAAATATGCCACTGGAACACGTTGCGAAATACGTTCAACCACAAGCTGAATTAACTGATTTTTCTCTGATTTAGTTAAACGTGCATTAAAAATATGTTCCGGCGTATCTAAAGGTAAAGATAAGGTAGACAATACAAGGTGAAGCATTTCATCCCACGCATTATCACTGCCCTGCCCAAAATAAATATCAGATTGGTTGAAGACCGTATAGCCCCAACGCAAAAAATCTTGAATAGTATGTAAATCTTGTGCGACATGATCTGCATAAATCTGTGCAACAAGTTCATCATTAAATGATTGCATAAAGATCCTTTATTACTTTATGATGCTAAAAATAAGACGCCTTTATACCACAATGCCATAGGCGTTTTAAGTAAAATTTTATAGAATTAACCATAATATCAGCTATCCGCTTGCAATCCAATTATGTCAACACACAATCAAATTCAAATTCTCCGCCAACATATTCAACAATGGCAAAATCAATTTAGCCATGAATGCGAACAAACCATTCATATGCCGTTTGAAATTGGACTATTTAGCCAAAATTTTGAAACGCTCGGTTATTACTTTGCTGAAATTATGCGTAATATCGATTATCTTGCCAAAGTAAGCACAGACGATATTCAAAAAGCCAATTTTATCAGTGAAAAAATTATTAACCAATGTGCTGCCCTACGCGAGGCAACACAACGCCAATTCCGCACCACGCCTATTAAGAAAGCCCCGCAAAGAGTGAGTGCAGAACGTGAGGCACTTTTAAAAAGGATTAATGCCCTACCGCCACGGGAACGGCTAGAAAAATATTACGAAGGATTAAATGCATTAAATGCATTGATTGAAAAAATCCAAGATCAGCTTGCACATTGTCCTCCACAGCAGCAAGCACAATTACAAAAAAATCTGGAATATCAACAACAAAGACGGCAAAAAGCTTTGTCTGCGATTGATAATTTAGAAGAATTTTTAGCAAGCAAAAACTAAAAACACGCCCCGATTTTCGTAAAAAATTTTCAGGAAATCGGGGCGTATTATCTTAAACATAGAATTATCGACGGAAAAGACGTGAAAATAACCCACCTTTATCGCTATTTTCACCAAATCGACGATGAATTTTATCCACCAACGATCCCGTTAATTTTTCATCTAAAAGCGGTTGCTCAAACATAATTTCGCACGCTTGATTAATATCAGATACCGCCCATAATGAAAATTCATTATCTGCCACTGCTTGTTGCAATTCAGCGGATAAACTTAATTGTTCGAGTGTGGCTTTTGGAATCATCACCCCTTGCTTACCCGTTAGCCCACGGGCTTTACAAATTGCGAAAAAGCCTTCAACTTTATCATTCACTCCACCAACAGTATGGACACAACCGAATTGATCAATTGCACCCGTCACCGCGATTGATTGTGGTAATGGCTCATCCGCGAGGCTACTCACTAAACTCAAGAAACAAGCTAATGAGGCACTGTCGCCATCAATTTCCCCGTAAGATTGCTCAAACGCAACCGTTGCCGAGAATGGTAATTGGGCGGGTAAGTGTAAAACGTTGGCAAGACAAGCTTCTGCGATCATGAGCCCTTTACTATGGACGTTCCCTGCGAGTTCATTTTTTCTTTCGATATCAATAACTTCACCATCACCAAATTGGACAAGGCAACTAATTCGCACGGGTTCGCCAAAGGTTTTGGGTACGCCTGCATATTCCACCACTGACAAGCCATTAATTTGTCCGACAACTTCACCTTTTGTGGCAATATAAACCTGATCTTGCAAAATCGCTTGATAGGATTGTTCTCGAAGCTGACTTTGTTGTTTGTCTTTATGGATAAAATATTGCTGCAACATTTCCGCCGTTAAAATATCTTGTGCTTGTTTAAAAGCACTTTGTTGGAAAATTTTAGTAATACTCCACGGCGAGAGGCTGACCCAGTTTTTACTTTCTGTTTCGCGAACAAATTGTTGATATAAAAGATTAATAGCATCAGTATCAATACGTTTTTCTTGGGCGTCCGCTAAACATTGTACCCACCAGAACCATTTATTGGCATTATCATACTGCGTTAAATTAATGATTTGCTCTAATTCGGAATAATCCGCAAGGTGGTAAAGATTTAACTCTGCGTCATGGAAATTCGCTAATTCTTCACGCGTTCCGAATAAAATGACTTTTAAATTTAACGGATAATCAGCAATTTCGTATGGGAAATAACCTTGCATATCTTCCCCTTGCCATACAAAATTTTGTGTCACAAGGAGTGATTTTAATCGTTGCCACAAGCGAAAATTATTTAAAAACTCCGCGACATTGAGCATCAATACGCCACCGCTCGCCTCTTGCACCATGCCGAGCTGAATGGAGCCTTGCTGATGTTTTTCATCAAAATACAATTTACCAAAAAGGCGGGCGCTATCAATATAAAGTCCCGTTACGACTTTCGGCGCCTGCGGTTGGGTGGCACGCGTAAAGACGGTTTGTCCCGTTTCAGTACGTTCAGATTGATAATAAAATTTATCGATTTTTGTGGCGTGATTTTTTTGATAAAACGCTTCAATAAAACCTTCCACAAAAGGCGCATACTCCGCCATATTCTCCGTTTGTAAAACTAAAAGGCGTTGAGTATCGAGTTGTAAAAATTCTTCTAATACCTGCTTACTTTGCGATTGAAAAGAAAAGAAATTCAATTCATTCGGAAATTCTGCCAATGGAAAATCTTCAATGTTTGGCGCGAGATCCGCCACATTCAGTTGATAACGATGACGCCCCTGCGCCTTCGCTGTCTCTTTCTGTTTATCCACACTTGGTGTCTTCATGCGCTTTCTTCTTAATCATCTTTAAAATTAAACGCGACATTATGGCACATTTTTTGCTGTTGCGGGCAATTTCTCTGAGATTTTATAAAATACTGTCTTAGATCATTGATTTCTTGGAAAGAGTTTTAGAGAATAAAATTTTCGCTCATTTTTTGGAGTATTTTTTATGCAAAGAGTTTATGAAGTAAATCCAAAAGGCAGTATGGATCAACTTTCCCATTTAGAGGTTGAATCGCTCGCTAAAACCGCCAAAAGCCCGCTGTATCAACTTTACCGTAACTGTTCACTTGCAGTGCTTAATTCTGGTATTACCACAGATGATAGCCGTGCTTTATTAAGCCGATACGAAGATTTTGATATTGAACTCTTACGCCGTGAACGTGGCGTCGCCCTTGCACTTTATAATCCGCCAGAAAGTGCCTTTGTGGATGATAAAATGATCATTAATATTCAATATCATCTTTTTGCTGTACTCCGAGATATCCTCTTCGTTCATATTCTTAAACATCGTACAAATCCATGGGATATTCAAGATAGCCGTTATTTAACGAATCAAGTTTTTGATATTCTGCGTAACGCACGGGCTTTGCTCAGTAATGTAAAACCGAATCTCGTTGTTTGTTGGGGCGGTCATTCTATTAATGAAGTAGAATACGCTTACTGCCGTGCTGTAGGTTGCGAACTTGGTTACCGTGAACTAAATATCGTGACGGGGTGTGGTGCGGGTGTCATGGAAGCACCAATGAAAGGTGCAGCGATCGCTCATGCAAACCAACGCTATAAAGAAAGTCGTTTTATTGGAATTACGGAGCCATCTATTATCGCCTCTGAAGCGCCAAACCCGATTGTGAATGAATTGGTTATTATGCCGGATATCGAAAAACGCCTTGAGGCTTTCGTGCGTCTTGGGCATGGTATTTTAATTTTCCCAGGTGGTCCAGGCACATTTGAAGAGTTCCTTTATGTATTGGGCATTAAAATGCATCCAAAAAACCAAGATCTCGTTTTACCCCTTATCTTAACGGGTCCTAAAGAATGCGAAGGTTACTTTAATGCGATTAATCAATTTATGGTGGATGTATTTGGTGAAAATGTACGTCAATATTACGATATTATTATTGATGATCCGAATGCGGTAGCCAAAGCAATGAAAAAAGGTATTGAAGAAGTCACATTGCAACGCCAAGAGCGCAATGATGCGTATTGCTTTAACTGGTCACTTTATGTAGAAGAAGCATTGCAAAAACCTTTCCATCCAACCCATGAAAATATGGCTGCGCTTAATCTGCATCTTGATCAACCTGAAATGGCATTAGTGGCAAATTTACGCCGAGCCTTCTCAGGAATCGTTGCGGGTAATATTAAACCTGCTGCACAAGATGCAATTGCGAAATATGGTAAATTTAAGCTTCATGGTGAAAGTGCGCTCATGCGTAAAATGGATAAATTATTGCGCGCCTTCATTCAACAAGATCGAATGAAACTTCCAACCGGTACGCCGTACGAACCGTGCTATGAAATCGTGCATAACCACTAAAAAATAAAAAGGGGAAAGCAAATGCTTTCCCTCTTTTTTTCCCCGCTTTTCTCTATTTTTATTGGTTAATTGAAGCATTTGTCGCTGTAGCCGACCGCCGAAAATAAGAAAAGAAACCGCTAAAAATAAGAAATGCAAAAAATATTGTTTTCTTGATTTAAGCGGTTTTGTTTTACCTTAATTTTTACGCTCTTACTTTCTCTCCTCCGAAGGATTTTAATAAAAGCTCAGTTAAGCGACTTAATGTTCCTGCCATTAAAATAAAATCAGCTTCTATTCGCTGATTGATATCTTCTTTATCAATATCCGCATTTTTGTCACGTAATTCATCAGCAAATTTTAAACGTGCCATTGTCGCGTCATCTTTTAGAATAAAGCTTACGTGTTCGTCCCAATCAAGGGCGAGTTTTGAAATTGTTTTACCTGATTGTAAGAAAGCAATGATTTCATCTGCACCAAGATCTTGTTTCTTACAGCTAATCACCGCTTCATCAGCACCGCCCTTAATTTCCGCAGTTTCTTCAACCGTTACCCATTGTGGAACTTCATCTTTTAAAATCCAATAACGCATCACTTCGCTCATATCGTTAGCAAAAGTTAAAGGCACAACAGGAAGGGAACCTAAGCTTTTACGCAATAGTGCCAATGCGTCTTCGGCACGTTTACTCGATGCACTATTTACATAAATTAATTGATTTTCCGTATCCACCCAAAGTGTTGTGGTTTGATTTTTACTAAAGGCACGCGGTAATAGAGTTGCAATCACGTCTTCTTTTAAAGATTGTTTTTCTAATTTACGTAATTTGCGTCCTTCTTTCTTCTCAATTTTAATAGCTCGTGCATCTAATTCCTGCTTAATTACTGCGGTAGGCAGTATTTTTTCTTCTTTTTGTACTTTTAGTAAGATATTTTTACCGTTTTGAAGATACAGTGCATCACTATTTTGAAAAGGGCTACACCAGCCAAAATGAGAAAAATCATTTGGGGTGCATGGATAAAATTTTTCTTTTTCTAAGACAGCCTGTAAATTAGATAAGTCTATTTTTTTGGTTAAACGGTAGATCATTAAATTTTTAAACCAAACCATAGTAGCTCCTTGATTATTTAAGTGTATAATTACATAATGGACTAGTTTTAACTTTTTCGCTTTTCAAGTCCTTTAAGGAAAGGCTAAAATTCCCCCTATCACGCCTTATAGTCGTAAATTTCTCTACACTTCTTTATTGATAAGAGTGATTGTGTACATGCAATTTCATTACTTATTATTAAGGAGTTAAGATTAAGATGAGTGCTTTAAAACTATATCCTGAAAATAAATTTAATATCCCCGTTAGCACGTTAGTTTTTGAAAAATTAATGACCAAATTTCGCGTTGTTTTCAATGGGAAGGAAAGCAACTGTACCATGTGGCAAGCTTGTATTTTTAATGATTTCGTAATGAAAATACAAATAGCTAGCACATATTACTTTTTTCTTGAAAGCCAGCTAGAGCAACTTGAAAATGAATTAAGTAGGCTGGATAACCTTCCCGAAGCTATTCCAGCCGAATAAAGAAAAGCCCTTATAGGGCTTTTTTTAAAACTTATAGACTAAATTATCCTCGTATTTTACTTGATGATTTAAGCACGCTTGTAAAGAAATACGAGATACATTTTCAAAACTTCTAAAATTATCTTGTTTATTTTCAACTAGATAATCAATAAAGCGAATAAATTCACTTTTTGTTGAGCTAAAGA
>SAMEA104404098__coassemble_19_pt1 | contig 30112 bp, 15 predicted proteins | sample SAMEA104404098__metabat2_low_PE_002 | metagenome-assembled genome bin SAMEA104404098 (sample SAMEA104404098) | Balaenoptera acutorostrata | reverse complement strand
TTGCTAATACGTTAGTGATAGCTGCAGTTAAAGTTGTTTTACCATGGTCAACGTGACCGATTGTACCAACGTTAACGTGCGGTTTAGTACGTTCAAATTTTTCTTTAGACATTTCTAATGTTTCCTTAATGATTAAGACTGTGGCACATACTATGCCACAGTTTTTAAAAACAAGTAATTATTTTTTACGTGCTTCGATAACAGCTTCAGCAACGTTTTTCGGAGCTTCAGCGTATTTAAACGGTTCCATAGAGTAAGAAGCACGACCTTGAGTTTGTGAACGAAGGTCAGTTGCGTAACCGAACATTTCTGAAAGTGGTACTTCAGCATCGATTTTAACGATGTGTTCGTTAGCTTCTTGTCCATTTACCATAGCACGACGACGGCTTAAGTCACCAATTACGTCACCAACATATTCTGGTGGAGTTTCAACTTCAACTTTCATAATTGGTTCTAATAATACTGGGTTAGCTTTTGCGAATGCTGCTTTAAATGCTAAAGATGCAGCAAGTTTAAATGCTAATTCAGATGAGTCCACATCGTGGTATGAACCGAAGTGTAAGCGTACACCAACATCAACTACTGGGTAACCTGCTAAAGGACCAGATTTAAGTTGTTCTTGGATACCTTTGTCAACTGCAGGGATGTATTCAGTTGGAATTACACCACCTTTGATTTCGTTAACAAATTCGTAGCCTTTTTCGCTTTCTGGATCTAATGGGTATAAGTCAAGAACAACGTGACCGTATTGACCGCGACCACCAGATTGTTTTGCGTGTTTACCTTCAACGTCGTTAACACGTGTGCGGATAGTTTCACGGTAAGATACTTGTGGTTTACCGATGTTAGCTTCCACTTTGAATTCACGTTTCATACGGTCAACGATGATGTCTAAGTGTAATTCACCCATACCAGAGATGATAGTTTCACCAGATTCTTCATCAGTGTGTACACGGAATGAAGGGTCTTCTTGTGCTAAACGACCTAATGCAAGACCCATTTTTTCTTGGTCAGCTTTAGTTTTAGGTTCAACAGCAACAGAGATTACTGGTTCTGGGAATTCCATACGTTCTAAGATGATTGGTGCATCTTGAGTACATAAAGTGTCACCAGTTGCTACGTCTTTAAGACCGATAGCAGCTGCGATGTCACCTGCACGAACTTCTTTGATTTCTTCACGTTTGTTAGAGTGCATTTGTACGATACGACCAAAACGTTCACGTTTTTGTTTAACTGAGTTAAGTACAGTATCACCAGAGTTAATAACACCTGAATATACACGGAAGAATGTTAAGTTACCAACGAATGGGTCAGTTGCGATTTTAAATGCAAGTGATGCAAATGGTTCATCATCGCTAGCGTGACGTTCATCTGGTTCGTCAGTTAAAGTTACACCTTGAATTGGTGGAACGTCTGTAGGTGCTGGTAAGTAATCGATTACCGCGTCAAGCATTGCTTGAACACCTTTGTTTTTGAATGCAGAACCGCAAGTTACAAGGATGATTTCAGTGTCTAATACACGTTTACGTAAACCACCTTTGATTTCTTCTTCAGTTAATTCATCACCGTTTAGGTATTTTTCCATTAATTCTTCAGAAGATTCAGCTGCTGCTTCAACTAGGTTTTGATGCCATTCTTCACATGCTTCAACCATGTCTGCAGGGATGTCTTCGTAAGTGAAAGTCATACCTTGGTCAGCTTCATTCCAGTTGATTGCTTGCATTTTAACAAGGTCAACAACACCTTTGAAGTTGTCTTCAGCACCGATTGGTAATTGAAGAGGAACTGCGATACCGCCTAAACGAGATTTGATTTGTTCAACTACGCGTAGGAAGTTTGCACCAGTACGGTCCATTTTGTTAACGAACGCGATACGTGGAACATGATATTTGTTAGCTTGACGCCATACAGTTTCTGATTGAGGTTGTACACCACCTACCGCACAGTAAACCATTACCGCACCATCAAGTACACGCATAGAACGTTCTACTTCAACTGTGAAGTCAACGTGTCCCGGAGTATCGATGATGTTGATACGGTGTTGTGGGTATTGTTGTGACATACCGCTCCAGAAAGCAGTTGTTGCCGCAGAAGTGATAGTGATACCACGTTCTTGTTCTTGTTCCATCCAGTCCATAGTCGCTGCACCGTCGTGAACTTCACCGATTTTGTGACTTACACCAGTATAGAATAAGATACGTTCTGAAGTGGTTGTTTTACCTGCGTCGATATGAGCACTGATACCGATGTTACGGTAACGCTCAATAGGGGTTTTACGAGCCATTCGTTCTTCCTTTCTTTGGGATTTAGTCTTATAAAATAAAACTAAAATTTTATATATGGATAAGGCTTCATCACAGATGCTGAGATGAAGCCTAAAAGCTTAATCGCTAACTGATTACCAACGGTAATGAGCAAATGCTTTGTTAGCTTCTGCCATGCGGTGAACGTCTTCACGTTTTTTAACCGCTGCACCTTTGTTTTCAGACGCATCTGATAATTCGTTAGCTAAACGTAAAGCCATTGATTTATCACCACGTTTGCGTGCTGCATCCACAATCCAACGCATACCTAGTGCGTTACGACGTACTGGACGTACTTCTACTGGCACTTGGTAGGTAGAACCACCAACACGGCGGGATTTAACTTCTACTGTTGGGCGAACATTTTCTAATGCGATTTCAAAAGCTTCTAAAGGTTCTTTACCTGTACGTTGAGCTAATGTATCTAGCGCATTGTAAACGATTTTTTCAGCGATAGATTTTTTACCATCTACCATTAAAACATTGATAAATTTAGCAAGTAATTCTGAACCGAATTTCGGATCTGGAAGGATCTTGCGTTGTCCAATAACACGACGACGTGGCATTGTAAATTCTCCGTATTTATATTTCAGGATTGTCCAAAACTCAATATGAGAAATTTCTCAAAACTGGAGTTTAGGGTTTATATAGTTAATAAGCGTTTGGCCTTACTTAACGGAGAACCATTAAGCTTTAGGACGTTTAACGCCGTATTTAGAACGTGCTTGTTTACGATCTTTAACGCCTGCACAGTCAAGTGCACCACGTACGGTGTGATAACGCACACCCGGTAAATCTTTAACACGACCACCACGGATAAGCACAACACTGTGCTCTTGAAGGTTGTGACCTTCACCGCCGATATATGAAGTTACTTCGTAACCGTTAGTTAAACGAACACGACATACTTTACGTAACGCTGAGTTCGGTTTTTTAGGTGTAGTAGTGTATACACGAGTACACACGCCACGTTTCTGTGGACAAGCTTCCAAAGCAGGAACGAGGTTTTTTGCAACCTTTTTAACACGCGGGTTGCGTACTAGCTGGTTGATAGTTGCCATTAAAAAGCTCCAGTTTAATTGTTATTCATAAAAGAATGTATATTTATTAAGCCTATCTAAAAAAGATAGACGGGGAATTCTATTATTCTCATTTTGTAATGTCAAGAAATATACCAAATTTCTATGACAACTCAGCGTTAAATTAATGTACGCTTCCCTTCATTTTAGTCAATTTTTCTTTATCAAAACTATAATGTTTACCACAACATTCACATTGCATATCAATGGCACCATTACGTTCCGCTAAAATACTATCAATTTCATCATCACCTAACATAAGAAGTGCATTACCTGAACGTTCTTCTGAGCAGCCACAGAAGAAAGTAACATCTTCAGCTGGATAAATTTCTACGGTTTCTTCATGGAATAAGCGATAAAGCAATTCTTCTGCGGTTAACGTGAAAAGTTCTTCTTTTGTTGCAGTGGCAGCAAGCGTAGCTAAATGTTCGAAGTCATTTTCTGTGCCTGTACCATCCGGCATCACTTGTAACAATAACCCTGCGGCTACTGGTTTTCCATTTTCTTCACCGGTCATGATGACAAGTTGCGTTTCTAATTGTTCAGAGCGTTTGAAGTATTCTTCTAAGCAACCAGTTAACGTTGGACGGCTCAATTCCACAATTCCTTGATAGCGTTCACCTTCTTGAGGGGCAATCGTAATCACTAATACCCCTTTGCCGATCATCTCTGCTAAAGACATGTCATCTTTAATGTCACTTTGCAAACGAGCAACCGCACGAAGTTGTTGCTGATCATTTCCGTTTACTACTGCTAAACTTAATGGTCCATCGCCTTGTAATTGTAAAGTGATATTTCCTTTAAATTTCAAAGTCGCTGTTAATAAAGCCGTTGCAACCATCATTTCACCCAATAAATCCTGAACTGGGCGTGGATATTGGTGCGTATTCAATGTTTCATCAAATGTTTTATTTAAGCGAACCCATTCCCCGCGGACACCACGATCTTTAAATAGGTAACGGTATAATTTGTCGTTATCTTTCATGTAATCTGTCATAATTTTCTCTCATATCTAAAGGTTATTGATGAGACTTAAACTCGATAAGTTCTCGTCTTTCTTTTTTGGTTGGTCGACGCTCTGGATTTGGCATGCTCAACGCGCCATATTTCCGAGCTTCTGCAATTTGTTCACGTTTGGTTATACTGGCTTCAGTTTCTTTATATAATTTTTGTGCATCGGGAGCAGGTCCACGTTTTTCGGTTACGCCAAGAATAATAATTTCTTTTTGTACATTTCCCTGGGATAAACGAATACTATCCCCTACTTTCACCTCTTTATTAGGTTTTACACGCTGTTGGTTATAATGAACCTTCCCACCATCTATCATAGCTTTAGCTAAACTACGTGTTTTATAAAACCGAGCAGCCCATAACCATTTATCTAATCTTACCGTTGGCTGAGCCGCGTTATTTTCGAATTCTTTTTCACTTTTTTGCATATTTCTCATAATAATTTGCTCACAAAACCGTTTTAAATCGTAATTTTTCTAATTTCTTTCCAAATTTTTCAGCAAATTTAGATTTATTTTAATTTTAATTTAAAAAAATAGGCAATATATTTGACATTATCTTAATTTCATTATAATACTTTCCTAATAGCGATAAATAAAACTTAGGAGTTTTCCGTGAAAACCGCAACACAAGCAACATTACAAGCCCCCAGTACCAGGGAATTAACCCTGCGTGGCATTATTCTTGGGGCACTGATTACGGTCATTTTTACTGCTTCAAATGTTTACCTCGGCTTAAAAGTGGGGTTAACTTTTGCTTCTTCAATCCCTGCTGCTGTAATTTCTATGGCAGTATTAAAAATGTTTAATGATTCCAGTATCTTAGAAAATAACATGGTACAAACCCAAGCCTCATCAGCTGGTACACTATCATCCGTTATTTTCGTTCTTCCTGGTTTGCTTATGATGGGCTACTGGCAAGGTTTCCCATTCTTACAAACTTTACTCATTTGTACCGCTGGGGGGATTCTAGGGGTAATTTTTACCGTACCACTTCGTCATGTAATGGTAGTTAAATCAAATCTTCCTTATCCAGAAGGCGTAGCAGCAGCAGAAATTCTTCGTGCGGGTAATCCAAAAGAAGGCGAAGGTGACAGCGGCATTAAAGAGATTGTTGCGGGTGGTTTATTAGCGGCAGTTGTCAGCTTCTGCACAAATGGCTTACGTCTTATTTCAGACAGCGCAGGCTACTGGTTCAAAAGTGGAAGTGCGGTATTCCAAATTCCAATGGGCTTCTCGCTTGCCTTATTAGGTGCGGGTTACCTTGTTGGAATTGTTGGCGGTCTTGCAATTTTATTTGGTATTTTCTTAACTTGGGGTGTCGCCGTTCCTTATTTCACTTCAGTTCATGGTATTCCTGAAGGTTTAAGCTACATTGATTTTGCTCATGATTTATGGAAAAACAAAGTTCGCTTTATCGGCGTAGGTACTATCGGTATTGCTGCGATTTGGACATTATTGGTTCTTATGAAACCAATGGTTCAAGGTATGATTCAATCTTTCCGCGCATTAAAAGATAGTAATGTAGAAGTCACGGATGAAACCGAAAAAGACTTATCACCTCGATCAATGATTGGCATTATTTTAGCTGCGATTGTTCTCATTGTTTTAGCTTTATTCGACTTTATTCGTGAAGCACCAATTCCAGTTGAAGAATCAATTATTCTCATCGTTGCATGTACTGCACTTGCTGTATTGATTGGGTTCTTTGTTGCGGCTGCATGTGGTTATATGGCTGGTCTTGTAGGTTCATCTTCTTCTCCAATTTCAGGGATTGGGATTATTTCGGTTGTTATCATCGCATTAACCTTAATGCTTATTGGTGAATTTACTGGCTTAATGGGAAATCCTGCTGGGGAAAAATTCCTCACTGCCTTAACCATTTTTACAGGTTCAGTAGTCGTAAGTACGGCCGCTATTTCTAACGATAACCTTCAAGATCTCAAAACAGGTCTTTTAGTTAAAGCAACGCCATGGAAACAACAAGTCGCTTTAATCATTGGGTGTATCGTAGGTGCGTTAGTAATTGCCCCAGTATTAAGTATTTTATACCATGCTTATGGTTTCACTGGCGCATTACCGCGTATTGATATGGATCCAGCAGAAGCGCTTTCTGCACCACAAGCAACCTTAATGACAATTATTGCTAAAGGGATTTTCTCAAGCAATCTTGAATGGACATATATTTATCTTGGTATTGGATTAGGCGTCATTCTGATTATTGTTGATTCATTAATGAAACGCGCATCTAAAAACCGCTTCGCATTACCTGCATTGGCAGTGGGTATGGGTATTTACCTTTCACCAGATGTCAATATGCCAATCGTTATTGGTGCGATCCTTGCATGGTTTATCAATCGCCACTTAACGGCCCATGCAAAACGTAAACAAGTTGACGCAGGTAAGTTACACTCAAAAGCAGAACGTTTAGGTACCCTATTTGCAGCCGGTCTTATTGTTGGTGAAAGCTTAGTGGGTGTATTAATGGCATTTATTATTGCCGCCTCTGTAAGTGCAGGTGGCTCGGAATCACCATTAGCTCTTGAGCTTTCTGATTGGCAAACTACTGGCGAGCTTCTTGGTTTAGGCGTTTTCATTATCGGTGTGCTAATTTTTGCACAACGCATCTTACGTGCGAAAAAAATGATTCGTTAATATCCATTTACTCAACACGACACCGCACTTACCTAGTGCGGTGTTTTTTTTATAACTTTTATGAAAAATCAGGAATATGTTATAATTCATGACAGCTTAATTAATCGTCATAATAGGTCAGGGAGTAATTTGTGCAGCTTACACAAAATTTAATATCAGAGGTCATTGATATCGCAGAGCAAGCCGGTCAGTTACTTTTAACGTTTTATTCCAAGTCGTTACATATTCAAAAAAAACAAGATCATACCCCCGTTACTGATGCCGATCTCTGTGTCAATCAGTTTCTTACAGCTCAACTTTCCAAACTCACCCCTGACATTCCTATTCTCTCTGAAGAATCTTGTGATATTTCCCTTAACGAACGCCAAAATTGGTCATATTACTGGCTAATTGATCCGCTAGATGGAACCCAACAATTCATTGACCACACAGGACATTTTGGAATTTTAATTGCCCTTCTTCAGAAAACAGATCTCGGTTTTCGTCCAATTCTTGGCGTTATTCACGCCCCGCTTTTCGGAAAATTTTATTATGCAATGAAAGGTCAGGGTGCATTTAAAAAAACGCCACAGGGAATTTCCCCTCTTTTACCTAAAAAATTTGATCCCAATGCAGTCATAAAAATTACTGCTGGATCAATTTCTACATGGAAAAAACTCCTACCTTACCTTAGTGCCAATTTCCGATACGAATTTATTCCTTACGGCTCAAGTGGTCTAAAGGCGACATTAGTGGCAGACGATATCGCAGATTGCTACGTCAGAATTGGACAAACTGGAGAATGGGATACTGCAGCCGCAGATATTATCTTGCAAGAAAAAGGCGGGATAATACTAGATTTTCACCAACATACGCCCCTTACTTATAATCAACGTGAGAGCTTGATTAATCCAGATTTCATCATGCTAAATAATCAGGATGAAGCATGGAAACAGATCTTTAACATTCCTATAAAAAACTCTTAAATCAATATATATTAACTATTATCATTTTTTTGCAAATCAACATATTATAAAGGTATCAGTACCTAAGAAAGGAATAAACAGGATGAAAACAGAACCTACTTGTATCGTTATCTTCGGCGCATCCGGAGATTTGACACATCGCAAACTCATTCCAGCGCTTTTTAATCTTTATCGTCTAGGACGCTTAGACGAACACTTTTCTGTTCTGGGTGTAGCAAGAACTAAGCTAGAACATGAAAGTTTCCGAGCAAAAATGCGCGATGTGCTTATCACTACTGAACAAGCCGATGGAGAAATTTTAGAAAATTTCTGTCAACATCTTTACTATCAAGCGATTGATACTGCCGACAGTCAAGATTACGCAAAACTCGTGCCAGTATTAAATGAGCTCCATAAAAAATACGAAACCAAAGGCAATACTCTTTATTACCTTTCTACACCACCAAGTTTATATGGCATTATTCCAGAATGCCTCGCCGCTCATAATCTAAATTCGGAAGCCCACGGTTGGAAACGCATTATCGTGGAAAAACCATTTGGATATGATATTGAAAGTGCGAAAGCGTTGGATATCCAAATTCACCGTTTCTTCGATGAACACCAAATTTATCGTATCGACCATTACCTTGGTAAAGAAACTGTACAAAATCTACTCGTTTTACGTTTCTCAAATGGTTTGTTTGAACCGCTTTGGAACCGTAACTTTATTGATTACGTAGAAATTACTGGTGCAGAAACCCTTGGCGTAGAAGAACGCGGTGGTTATTATGATGGTTCAGGCGCTGTACGCGATATGTTCCAAAACCATTTACTTCAAGTACTCGCTTTAGTTGCAATGGAACCTCCTGCAATTATTAATGCAGATTCTATGCGTGATGAAGTTGCAAAAGTCTTACATTGTCTTCATCCACTTAACGAAGAAGATTTACAAGACAACATGGTACTCGGTCAATATACTGCGGGTAAAATTGATGGGCATGAAGTTAAAGGTTACTTACAAGAAAAAGGGGTACCACCTGATTCAACCACAGAAACCTACATGGCACTACAAGTTCAAATTGATAACTGGCGTTGGTCAGGCGTGCCTTTCTATGTTCGAACTGGTAAACGTCTTCCTGCACGTGTTACAGAAGTGGTTATTCACTTTAAGAAAACCCCACATCCCGTTTTTAGCCAAAATGCACCTGAAAATAAATTGATCATCCGCATTCAGCCGGATGAAGGCATTTCAATGCATTTCGGTTTGAAAAAACCAGGTGCTGGCTTTGATGCCAAAGAAGTATCTATGGATTTCCGCTATGCAGATCTCGCCCAACCAAGTTTATTAACTTCATATGATCGTTTATTACTTGATGCAATCCGTGGCGATGCAACCCTCTTCGCGCGTACCGATGCCGTACATGCTTGCTGGAAATACGTTCAACCTATTTTGAACTACAAAGCAGCGGGTGGTCGTATTTATGATTATGAAGCAGGTACATGGGGACCAGAAGCGGCTGATAGACTGATCGCACGCACTGGTCGCGTTTGGGGACGCCCAAGTGGCAGAATGCTCAAAAAATATTAAGGAGTAAACTATGCTAGAAAATGTCGTTATTTTTCCTACTGCACAAGATGCCGTAGAAACGATTGCGAATGATCTCCTAACTTATAGTTTACAAGATCGCCCGGTACATATTTCGCTATCGGGTGGTAGCACACCAAAATTGCTATTTAAAACTTTAGCCACTGCGCCCTTTAATACCGCAATTAACTGGAAAAATTTGCATTTTTGGTGGGGAGATGAACGCATGGTTGCAGCTACTGATCCAGAGAGTAACTATGGCGAAGTCCAAAATCTGCTTTTCAATCACATTGAGATTCCTGAGCAGAATATTCATCGTATTCGCGGTGAGGCGGATCTTCATCAAGAACGTGATCGTTTTGAAACTGAGATCAAAGATACCGTACCAAATTGTCGCTTTGATTGGATTATTCTAGGAATGGGAGATGATGGTCATACGGCTTCCCTCTTTCCGCATCAAACAGATTTTGAAGATGAAGCGCTCGCATGCCTCGCACAACATCCTCAAACTGGACAATGGCGTATTTCCAAGACTGCCAAATTACTGGCATTAGCAAAACGCATTACATTCTTAGTCACAGGCGAGAAAAAAAGTAAAATTTTAGCGGAAATTGCAGAAGATAATCCGCGTGCTAAAAATTACCCAGCCGCTCAAATTCATAGTATTGAAGGAAAAACGGAATGGTATCTTGATAAACCCGCTGCGTTGGGATTAGAAAGCTATCTTGCTAAGGAAGAATAAATATAATTTTGCGTATTTTAACGCATTATCATTCATCAATTATCTCGTCATATGACGAGATAAGAGGACACACTAAAGAAAATTTAGTCATCAATCTAGGAGAACATCATGAACACAAAAAAAGGTGATATCGGCGTTATCGGTCTTGCGGTAATGGGTCAAAACCTTATTTTAAATATGGCAGATCACGGTTTTACCGTAGTTGCTTATAACCGTACCACCAGCAAAGTGGACGAATTCTTAGAAGGTCCAGCGAAAGATAACCCAAATATCATCGGTGCATATTCTTTAGAGGACCTTGTAAATAAACTCAGCGTACCACGTAAAATTATGTTAATGGTGCGTGCTGGTGAAGTAGTGGATAAATTCATTGATGCCCTTGTTCCGCTTTTAGACAAAGGTGACATTATCATTGATGGCGGTAACTCAAACTATCCTGATACCAATCGTCGCGTAAAAGAACTTGCTGAGAAAGGTATTCGTTTTGTGGGTGCTGGTGTATCGGGGGGTGAAGAAGGTGCACGTCGCGGTCCATCAATTATGCCTGGTGGTAATCCAGAAGCATGGCAATATGTTAAACCTATTCTGCAAGGTATTTCTGCAAAAACTGAAGCTGGTGAACCTTGCTGTGATTGGGTAGGTAACGAAGGTGCTGGTCATTTCGTTAAAATGGTTCACAATGGTATCGAATATGGCGATATGCAACTTATCTGCGAAGCTTACCAATTCATGAAAGAAGGTCTTGGTTTAAGCCACGAAGAAATGCAAGCCATTTTCCAAGATTGGAAAAAAACTGAATTAGACAGTTATCTCATTGATATCACTGCTGATATCCTTGGTCATAAAGATGAAGATGGTTCCCCACTTGTAGAAAAAATTCTTGATACTGCAGGTCAAAAAGGGACGGGTAAATGGACAGGTATCAATGCATTAGACTTTGGTGTTCCACTTACTCTTATCACTGAAGCTGTATTTGCTCGTTGCGTATCTGCGTTAAAAGATCAACGTGTTGCAATGTCAAAACTCTTTGATAAACAAATTACTCCAGTTGAAGGCGATAAAGCGCAATGGATTGAAGCACTGCGTAAAGCATTACTTGCTTCAAAAATTATTTCTTATGCTCAAGGTTTTATGCTCATTCGTGAAGCATCAGAAACCTTTGGTTGGAACATCAACTATGGTGCAACTGCCCTATTATGGCGTGAAGGGTGTATCATCCGTTCTGCATTCTTAGGTAATATCCGTGATGCGTATGCCCTTGATCCAGAATTGATTTTCTTAGGTGCTGATCCATATTTCCGTGCTATTTTAGAAAATGCTATGAAAGATTGGCGTAAAGTGGTCGCAAAATCTATTGAAACTGGCTTACCGATGCCTTGCATGGCATCTGCGCTTACTTTCTTAGATGGCTACACCAGTGCACAACTTCCAGCAAATCTACTTCAAGCACAACGTGACTACTTTGGTGCGCATACTTATGAACGTACCGATAAAGCGCGCGGTGAATTCTTCCATACTAACTGGACTGGTCGTGGCGGCAATACCGCATCTACGAAGTACGATGTATAGTATTGGTTACATGCTTACTTGTGCAAAGCAAACCGTAAGTTTAAACATTGCATAACTGGCAGTACAAGCAACCAAAAATATCCTCTAAAGCATGATTTCGCTTTGGGGGATTTGGAAATAAAATCACGCCCGAATTTTCATAAAAATTTATGATTTTTCGGGCGTGGTCTTTTTTATTTAGTGTGTTTTCCGCTTTAAAGGAAAAGACTAAACCAATTAATTAGGTTCTTTTTTGAAAAGACTTAAGATAAATAACACGGCTGCACCAATAACGACTGATGGACCTGCTGGCGTATCATAGAAAGCGGAAAGCAATAAGCCTAAGCAAACGGCAAGCATACTAAAAATCACGCCAATAAAAACCATATGTTCCGGAGTTCGTGCAAAACGACGTGCACAGGCTGCTGGGATAATCAGTAATGAAGTGATGATTAACGCGCCGACAAATTTCATACTTAATGCAATCGTGAATGCCGTTAATAACATTAAGATTAATTTCATTTTTTGGACTTTTACACCTTCTACTTGTGCAAGTTCAGGGCTGACCGTCATTGAGAGCATCGGTTTCCAAAAATAAATTAATGTTGCTAAAACAATCGCCACGCCACCACCAACTAAATAAACGTCTTGGTAATCCATCGCTAATAAATCACCAAAGAGATAAGCCATTAAGTCAACACGAACATTATGTAAAAGTGCTACCGTTACCACCCCAAGTGATAAACAACTATGAGCAATAATGCCTAACAATGTATCGACTGAAAATGTCGTCTTATGCTCTAACCACACCATGACAATTGCAAGAACCAGTGTTAACACTAAAATAGCAAAGTATGGATTAATATTAAAAAAGATTCCAAGCGCGACGCCGAAAATCGCTGAATGGGATAACGTATCCCCAAAATAAGCCATTTTTCGCCATACAACGAATGCACCAAGTGGCGCAGTAATAAGTGATAATAAAAGCCCTGTTAAGAGAGCTGGTAATAGAATTTGTAACATCTTTTTATCCTATTCTTGTACGCTTACTTTTTAGTATCAGTATGTACATGATGCGTTGTGCAGCAACTTCCTTTTTCTTCATCATCGCGACAAATATCACCATGCATGTTGTGGTGATGATTATGATGGTGAGTATATAAAGCAACATTGCGTGCAAATGAATCTCCAAAAAAGTGCTTAAATTTAGGATCGTTTGATACCGCTTCTGGAGTGCCTTGACAACAGATATGCTGATTAACGCATAACACTTCGTTAGTATCCGCCATAACTATATGTAAATCATGGGAAACCATCAAAACTGCACAATTTAATTTGCGTTGCATCGTATTTATTAGTTGATAAAGTTCCACTTGTCCGCTAATATCCACGCCTTGCGTTGGTTCATCTAATACAAGCAGATTTGGCTTATTTAGAATAGCACGTGCGATTAAAACACGTTGCATTTCCCCGCCAGACAGTTTCTGCAGGCTATTGTGTTTGAGATGCGATATGGAAAGTAACTCTACGACTTCACAAATATCTTTTTTCGTTGCACGACGGCTTAAAGCAAGAAATTTGGCAACGGTAAGCGGGAGGGTGTGATCAAGATAGATTTTTTGAGGCACATACCCAATGCGAAGATCTTTACTATAAATCACTTCACCTGAAGTTGGAGGAAGTAATTTGAGTAAAACTTTAAGTAAAGTTGACTTACCACCGCCATTCGGACCGACGATCGTAATAATTGATTGCGGATAAAGGCAAAAATTGATATTTTGTAACGCCTTCTTATGAGCAAAAGTAACATTAACATTCTTTAGCTCAACTAAAGGCTTTTGCTTTGTTTTATCAGACATTTTTTACTTGTATAACTCTTTAAAAATAGCAGTCAAAATAGCTTATTTTATTAGATTTAGCAAGTTAGAAACGAATTCCAACACGAATTTCCTAGCCTTTATAGGAAGTTGGTGATATTTTTACTACATTTACTTAGGTTTGAAATTATGGGTTCTCCCTCAAAAAAAACACAACGCATAGTCTGGAGCTCTATTGCCGTTATCGTTTCCTTGGTAGCGGGAACAGCACTTTATAATACCTACGGTGCACATACGACCGCAGGTAGCACGCTCCCACACACACTTTCAGCAAAAAATAGTATGCTTACCCCGATTTCTGATAAAGATCAGGATGACGCGACCGCTGCTCAATCAAATCAAATTAATGCCGATGATACCCCAGATAGTGATGATCTTTCTGTCGATGATATCAACGGTAAAGATGATGAAGTGGAACAAGTTGAAGACGTAAGTGATGTTGCTGACGAAGCATCTTTACCTGAAAATGCAAAAACAGCAATTAATAACTTACTTGATGCTACTGAACAAGCACGCCAAATTACAGAACAGTTTACTCATACCGTTCAAAAAGGCGATACTCTTTCAAAAATTTTAAGTGATTCCGGTTTAGAAGATCATATTGGACATCAATTAGTTAAACAATTCCCTGAATTCGAAACCCAATTGCGTCCAGGTCAAAAAATCTATTGGACTTTAAATAACGATGGTAAATTGATGTATCTCAACTGGTTACCATCTAATCGTGAAGAACGTATCTATATTCGTACACCTCAAAATACCTTTACTTCAAAAGTGATCAAACAACAAAGTGAATGGAAAACACAAATTCTTCACGGTAACATTGACCACTCTTTTGTAAAAAGCTTCCAAGATCTTGGTTTAAATAGTATTGCAGCTAACCAAGCATCAGGTGCACTTCAATGGCAAACTAACATGCGCCATTTACAAAAAGGCGATAAATTCACTATTGAAGTTTCTCGTGAATTTATTGATAACAAGCCTACTGGTCGTGCAGATGTTAAAGCTATCCATCTACGCACAGGCAAAACCGATTTCTATGCAATTCAAGCGGCGAATGGTCGTTTCTATGACGAAAATGGTAACTCAACCGGTAAAGGCTTTAATCGTTATCCATTTAACTTCGTACCGCGTATTTCATCACCATTTAACTTACATCGTCGCCATCCTGTTACTGGCGTTATTCGTCCACATAAAGGTGTCGACTTCGCTGTTCCAATGGGAACTAAAGTTCTTGCGACGGCAGATGGTGTTATCCAAAAAGTGGCATTCCAAGCGCACGGTGCGGGACGTTATATCGTTATTCGTCACAGCCGTAAATACCAAACCGTTTACATGCACTTGCATCGAATCTTAGTACGCGCAGGTCAAAAAGTAAAACGTGGTCAAGAAATTGCGCTTTCTGGTAACTCAGGTTTATCAACTGGTCCACACTTACACTACGAATTCCGTATTAACGGCCAACCATGGAATCCAATGAGTGTGAAATTACCAAATGTTGTTAATCTCATGACTGATAAACAACGTGCTCAATTCCTTGCTTTAGCGAAAAAAGTTAAAAAAGAATTGACGATTAGCAATAAATAGTTGTTTTTACTAAATAAAAAGGGCAATGTATTGCCCTTTTTTATACCAATTTTTCAGTCAAAAATAAAAAATCACGCCTCAATTTTCATAAAATTTTATGGAAATTGGGGCGTGATTAACTAGTCATTATCATCTAGCAAGTGGCAATCACGTTTACCAACTATAACCAATACCTACTGCACCCACTGTATTTTTTTGCGTATTGGTTGAACCACTAAAGCGAACAATCCATTTATTATTATCAGAAATCCGAGAATAACCAATCGCAATTGCAGATTGCCCACGGTAACGAGCAGTCGCTGCTGAAATTTGTGAACTACCCGCGCTAAAGGCTTGTGGTAAGGTTGCTAACGCACTTGCGGTTGCTGTACCCGCACTTGAATGTTTATCGACATCACTAATGCGGCTATCAATACCATCAAAACGTGTTGCAATATTACCTAATGCCTGATTTACTTGGCGAACATTCACCGCATCAGTTGGTGCAGTACCGTCAGCAATATTTTGTACGCGTACTGGTGCTTCTTTACCGCCTGCAACATGCGTACTAATTTTCACGCTAGGGGCCGCCCTACCTTTGCTAGTTTCAGTAGTAATTTTCACTTTAGCTTTGCCTGTTTTATCGGTAATTTCTATACCTTTAAAGGTTGGTTTATCTTTCATTTGTACTTGAATAGAACCATTGCCTTTATCATCTTTAGTATAAACCGTCGTGAGATTATCAGAGCTATAAGACTCATTTTGAGCTTTTTCTGAACCAACCACGAGAATAGTTGAGCCAAGTTTATGTTGCCCTTCACCTACGTTCCCACCGAAGGTTAAGCCTTTATGAATAGCATTTGTATTTGCTTCTACATTAACGTTGGTTTCATACAATTGAGAACCATTGACAGCATCCGTCGAATCTTTAGCGATATTACCTTTAGCCACATCTGTTACTTTACCGCCATTAACACTGATATGGTTATCTTTATTACTTAATGAAATCTTCGCACCATTTGCGCCATCCCCACCGCTGATAGATTGCATATGGGTAAGATTTGGATCAATATCGTAATAAACTTTACCATCTACATCGACACGTGCTTTGGTATTATGACCATCTCGGAAATCTAGTCCTGACTTCATGGTAACTGAATGATCGTTTGTACCATTTGCTTTGTAGGTAAGATTTGCAGATTTGGCCACTTTATCCCCGTCAATACTAATCGTATAAACTGGGTGTCCCTCATCATTACTTTCATCTACATGAACACCATCTAATCCCTTAACAATGGTTTTCTTCACAGCGATATCATAAACATCCCGAATTTGCCCTTCACTTGCGGCCATATTCTTACGATTTCCTGTACCCGTTTCATTTGTCACCGTCGTATTATTTAATCCATTAATTGAAGTAATGTCAGTAAGGTGGTCTTTTAAGTGAACAGTCAACGTTCCTTTATCCTTATCTGCATTCACCTCAATATTTTTCTTGTCGCCAATGACTTGAACTACACCATCATTACCACGGCTAAATTCATTTTTCTCACCATCATCACCTTGGAATTTAATCTTCACATCTTTCTTAATGCTATCTGCTACGTTATTAAGTTGATTAACATTTACGGCATCCGTTCCCTCTTTACCCGCAGCAACATTCTTAATTTGTACTGGTTTATTCACCGTACCCTTACCATCTGTAAGATTTAAAGTAGGCGTATTTTCAGCCCCTTTACCAGCAGTCATCTTCACTTGACCATCTTGACCACCTACAGTAACCGAATTTACGCCAATGTTATCTTGCAAGGCAAAGGTAAAATCAGCATTATTTTGAGAAATTTCCATATTTTTACCGGCTTTATAACGCATCATGTCACTCGGATGGATCATCATTGGGTGTTTTTCATCAGTCGTTACTGTTCCTGAGTAATGAACTTTACCGCCTTCAGTTGCGGTAGCAAGGACATTAAATCCAGAGCGGTTAATCGCTTCACCCACGGCTTGAACGGTTGTCAATTTCGTATAATCAGAGGCACGATACGTATCTTGAGCATGATCAAGTTCTACTTTTAACAATTTAATGCTTTCAGCTAATTTAGATTTCAATCCTTCATCATGTGGATTGGCAGAAAGATTTTTAACCGCTTCAGATACTGCTTTTGATGCAGTGGCTAATCTAGCCTCCGCGGCTCTAAATGCCTCTAGTGTCTTACTATCAAGAGTAACAGCAGCCCCTTTCGCCATTCGAACACCACCAGTTTCAACATTTACCCTAAATGGATCATAACGTGTGCCAGAGCCAATCACGAATGTATCGAGTCCGTTTTCAAGATGTGCATGATTTGCTTGAATAACATTTTTAAGTTGTTCAACATTCACCGCATCATGAGGATTTGTACCATCTGCCACATGAGTAATTGGTTTATCGCCCGCATTAATACCATTCTTATCAATGATAACTTGCGGCTTGCCATCAGATCCATTTACCGTAATACTACTAAAGTGAGGATCCTTACTTGTTGCAAAAGTAAATGTACTATCCGTGCGACTCACGCTCATATTGTCACCTGCGCTGAAAATGACTTCTCCACCCGATTTGATCATTTTACCTGAATCATCTTTTTGCCCAGATTTAACAGTAAAGCCCATTTTGCCAAGAGCACGGCTGAGTTTTTCGGCATCAACAAACTTATTCGCTGCATCCGCGTCAGTTAATGAAACCACCTTACCATTATCATTAACTAATGGTATATCCTCTTTTCTTACTTCAACGACCCATTTACCTTTATTTTTACCTTCAGTAGTTACTTGTGTCGCAGTGGTGGTATTGCTTGAAGCAAGTTCAGTATGTTTACCTGCATCTGCGAGTTCTTGTTTTGCGGTTGGGCTAAGATCTATTGTTAACGCTTTGGTATTATCTTTATCCTCTTCCACCCGTGTTACGATATCGCCATCTGTTGCACCTTTAACGACTATTGTTGTGTTAAGTTTTTGGCTGACAGTATGACCATCACCTGCTTTTAAGCCAAAGGTGCCGTTATCGACTAAGACGTGATGTACTTCCGCATTTGGAACAGGGGCGTTTGGATCGGCTTTGCCATCTTTGCCTGGTTTATACCATTCCCCTTTCTTCGTACCGTTTTCACCGTTGCCTTCCACAACAGGATTACCGTCTTTATCGACAGGTTCGCTACTAATGGTTTTACCATCCACATTGATATTAACTTTCACTTGGCTCACTTTACCATCTGAAGATGCTTCAACGTGGGTGCCTTCTCCATCTACAAAGTTAACCGTATCAAACGGTTTTACAAAGTCCACGGCTTTGCCGTTTCCTTGTAAATTCCAGCCTGCATTTAAAATATCACCCACAGTGCCTGCTTGGTGGGCAACTTTAGCAGGATCAAAATCATCAGGTAACTTACCACTTATTACTGGTTTATCAGTTGCTTTACTATCGGTTGGGGCAAAGTGATTATTTAAACCGTCTACAGAGCCGTAGGTTGTCTTATCACCGTCTTTATGAGATAAGTCTAACGCTTTATTTAAGCTAATTTCTAAAGCATCCCCACTCACCTTAGTAGTGATATTGTTATCTGCACCTTTCACTGTGATGGTGTGATTAAGTGGTTGAGTAATAGATTTACCATTTTGATCGGTTAAGCCAAAGGTGCCGTTATCAACTAAGACGTGATGTACTTCCGCATTTGGAACGGGGGCGTTTGGATCGGCTTTGCCATCTTTGCCTGGTTTATACCATTCCCCTTTCTTCGTACCGTTTTCACCGTTGCCTTCCACAACAGGATTACCGTCTTTATCGACAGGTTCGCTACTAATGGTTTTACCATCCACATTGATATTAACTTTCACTTGGCTCACTTTACCATCTGAAGATGCTTCAACGTGGGTGCCTTCTCCATCTACAAAGTTAACCGTATCAAACGGTTTTACAAAGTCCACGGCTTTGCCGTTTCCTTGTAAATTCCAGCCTGCATTTAAAATATCACCCACAGTGCCTGCTTGGTGGGCAACTTTAGCAGGATCAAAATCATCAGGTAACTTACCACTTATTACTGGTTTATCAGTTGCTTTACTATCGGTTGGGGCAAAGTGATTATTTAAACCGTCTACAGAGCCGTAGGTTGTCTTATCACCGTCTTTATGAGATAAGTCTAACGCTTTATTTAAGCTAATTTCTAAAGCATCCCCACTCACCTTAGTAGTGATATTGTTATCTGCACCTTTCACTGTGATGGTGTGATTAAGTGGTTGAGTAATAGATTTACCATCTTCGGCTTTTAAACCGAAATTTTGGTTTGACAGATCACCACCTGTCGAACCGCCTGAAGTCTTATTCGTGAGATCAGTTTCAATTCCTTCAAGTGCCTTTTTCAACTGCGCAACATTGACAGCATCGGTATCATTGTGCCCTGCGGCTAAATGTGTAATACGACGCGTATATTGATCAGACCCAATTGAAAGTTCACCTTTATTAGGATCCCAAATTATTGGACTTCCTTCATATTTAGGGCTTCCATCTGAGTTAAAACCAACAAAGCCACCCTGCGGTAATGCGTTAATACCCGCTTTAGAATCTGAGCCAATCGCAAGATTACCATCCTGTCCAGCTGTACCAACATAGGTATCTTTACCTATAGCAATTGCATTTTGAGTATCTACCCTCGCAGAAGTCCCAAGTGCGACACTGTCTTCACCGCTTGCAATTGAGGTATTCCCAAATGCAATACTTCCCGTATTCATTGCACGTGTATCCTTCCCAAAAACGATACTGTTTTCTGTTGTTGCTTGTGCTTTATAGCCAAAAGCAATTGCGTTCGTATTAGTTGACTGTGTACCAGTACCGATAGCAATCGCTTGTTCACCTGTAGAACTTGCATTCTGTCCAATAACAATACCGTTGGTATTTTGTGCATTAACCTGATAACCAATCGCAATACCTGCATTTCCATGAGTAGTTGCTTGGATACCTGCTGCTAAACTGTTAACTCCTTGAGCCCCAGCATGCGAACCAACAGGTCCATGGTTAGTTTGAGGATCTCCACCCTGCACTGGATTTTGATTAGTATCGTGTGCGTGAAAATAAATATCTGAAAAATTACTATTTCCGCTTCCACTGCTACCATTATTTTCTACTAGCGCTGCAATTTTTTTCAACTGTGCAACATTGACGGCATCGGTATCATTATGCCCTGCTGCCAGATGGGTAATGCGACGAGTTTCATTATCAGAGCCAATAGATACTTCCCCTTTATTAGGATCCCACGTACCAGTACCGCCTTGGTAATTAGCTTGCTGTCCGGTAAAACCAACAAACCCTCCTTGTGGTAAAGCTGCCATACCCGCTTTGGAGCCAACTCCTAGTGCAACACTACCATTTTGTCCTTGATTTCCAACTTCTGAATCTTTACCAATGGCGATCGCATCTTGAGTTTTTGCGGTCGCATTTGTTCCTATCGCTATCGTATGTTGATCATGAGCAGTTGCCTGCAAACCAAAAGCGATGGCCCCAATATTTTCAGACTTACTTTCTGTCCCAAATGCCATACCATTTTCAGCTATTGCTTTAGCTTTATTACCAAACGCAATGGTATTGGTGTTAAATGATTTAACCTCAGACCCAATGGCGATCGCTTGATTACCTATAGATTTCGAGTTTTGACCAATAACAATGCCATTTGTATTTTTAGCATTAACTTGATAGCCTAAAGAAATAGTCGCATTACCATTAGCAGTCGCATTTACCCCTGCGGCAACACTATGTGTCCCCATAGCACCTGCATGAGAGCCTACAGGTCCTTGGTTAGTTTGGGAATTTCCACCTGGTATGCGTTTTTGACTATCATCATGAGCATGGAAATATGTTTTTTCTGATGGACTTCCTCCGGTGCTATTACCTATCATTGATTCTACAACTTTTAATTGAGCTACGTTGACGGCATCGGTGTCATCAAGCCCTGCGGCAATATGTTTGATACGACGAGTATAATCATTACTACCTAATGATAATTCACCGACATTTGGCGTCCACGTTTGACCGTCTTTTTCTGAAGATTGAGGATGACCATAGCCGGCACCCTCAACTTTTCCCGTTGCACGTGCATGCACACCTAGTGCAATGGCACCCCCATCGGGATAAATGGGAGCCCTCACTCCATTTTTCATCTCATCTTCACTGAGATTGAAACCTGACGTTGCATCTGGACCAATGGCAATACCATTTTTTTGATAAACCTGACTTTCATTGCTACCAATAACAATTGCATTAGGTACACCAAAAACTTGGACGTGATCACCTATAGCGATCGAGGCGTAAGCATTCGTTAACCCCGCTTTGACCTTCATACAATTTTCTTTCATTTCTGGCGTCATAGCCTGCGGGTATTTACTATCACAATAATTGTATTTTTGCGTATTAAAATCGCCATTTGGTAAATAGTCGGGGAGATTACTCAAATCACCCGCAGTTACATTATAGGCAGAATCCACATGAGCAAAATTACCGATGGCAATCGCACCTTCTGCCGTATTCCGTAATACATTTGACTCATGTCCAATCGCAATACTATTTTGGCTGTAAGTTTGGGCATTTGTACCTAACGCTAAACCATTTTCATGTGAAGCCACTGTCTGATTACCAATCGCGATAGCATTATCGGTAGGTAAAGAATCTTGATGAATAAACCCTGCACCAGCCATACCTGAGCCAGCAACAGTCATACCACCACCAATAGCGATGCTATTTTGAGAGAGTGCACCTTTTTGTTGTAAAGCAGAAGCATTTGCAATTGTTTTTTGAAATTGTCCAATTGCAATGGCCTTAGCGGCGTCTGCATTTGCAAATTGTCCTACAGCTATAGATCCATTTTTCGTGGCTTTTGCGAAAGTTCCCATTGCAATTGTATTTTGTTCTTCACTAGAGGCTTCATTACCAATAGCAATTGCATTTTCTTCCCTAGCACTTGCTGCATTCCCCGCAACGATGCCTTGACCTTTATTCTGACCTAAATTGTATTGTGTGGTGGTAACATGCATTTCCTTTTGTGCACGCGAACAATTACTGTTAAGGCAATCCGAAAAACCATACGGACTCATTACTAACATTGATGCTATTACAGTAAGTTTCAAAATATAAGGATGGTTTCCTTGAGAGTAGCTTTTCACTTTGGTACGGCGTTTGGCAAGTTCACTACATACGATATAAGTGTGTTGGGTAGCGCTGTAGATAACACTAAAAATACGGTTCATATTTAGAGATCTCCTGATGGATGTGTTGCCTTTGTTTTATTTTTATACTTTTTGGCCATTTTCATAATAAAGAACGCGATCTGATAATCTTATCTATAAACTTATATAGAAAAATAAAAAAATACCCTTCCCAAGATTCTCGCATAGGCTTAATCTTGATCTACGTGGTTAATTTTATAATTAAAATACAGTAGTAAAATTCAATATTCAATATTTTTATATAAAAAAATACATAAACAATAAAAGTATATAACGGTGGTAAATGGAAGTTTTATAAGCATAAAACATAGATTTAAAATCTTGCTTTAAATTATAATTTACTGATTTTAAATATTATTTTTTATACCACTCTCTAATTAACCCACATTCCATACCTCTTTTTTATATAATTATTTATATAATTAATCTCATCCTTATTTTTGTCTGCTTTTAAAAAAAATGAGAGCAATCTATGTAAAAAATTTTTCGAAAATGGAAGCGTGATGAGAGTGATTTTTTAAAAGTTGCGATAGGAAAACTGGGAAGCATAATGGTAGAGGAAGACGTACCAAAATGCCTATGATGAATTCTAAATAAAAAATGCGGCTAATATGCCGCATTTTATTTTTAACCTAACTTTACCACTGGTAACCAAAGCTTGCACCGTAGTTGACGTCGGAACGGGTATTTACACTCGCGCCAACTTTAAATGTCAATTTATTATTGTCTGACGTTCTTGCATAACCGATAGCAACGGCTTGTTGGTTTTTATAACCTCCAATTGCTGCTGATACTCGGCTTGCCCCTCCTTGGTTCGGTTGTTGTAAGAAACCAATGGCTGTTGCTCCCGCAATACCTGCACGGAGATCTTTATTGTAATGTTCTACCTTATTATTCAATTGATTAATTCGGTGATTAACATTATTCATCCCGAGCCCAATGCCACGGAGTTTTTCATGAAGATATCCAACGTTTACCGCAGATTTTGGATTATTACCATCAACGTTATCCACGCTAATACCGCCATTTTGAATCACAACCGTTGGTGTTTTTCCATCCGCTCCTGCATGACCTTTGATAACAATTTTACCGCCAGTTATCTGTGCAGAACCACCATTACCATGCGTGTCAATACCGTGGCGATCAACCGTAGTGGAGCCGTTACCATCGCCATGATCAAAGGTTGCTTTTTCCATATGATCAAGTTTTTGATTCACATTAACTTTAACAACGCCGTTTGGTGCTACTTCGGCAGTCGTGTTATTACCATTCGTAAAATTTAATCCTTCAGATAATTTCACTGGTTTTACATCATCGGGTTCTTTACCATTCGCCTTATATGTAATGGTTTGATTTGCTAATGCTTTTGTCATATCGTTATGAATGACATCATCATGTTCATTAATCTGATTATCCACATATTGCTTAACCGCTTTTGCTTGAACCAGTTTTGAACTATCCGCATTAGCCCCTTTCATATTATCAATACCAACGTTTTTACCAAAGGTCGCCTTATCAGCAACATTGTCACCATTAACGTTAAGTTTTTTATCTAACGCTTTTTGAACATCGGCACCTGTCACTGCTTTGTCGGTATTATTTTTACTGATTTCACCGAAATGAACTTTAATGTCGTAAGTGGTTTGCCCATCTTTCGTCGTTGGAGTCACGTCGATACTACCATCTTTATTTTCGACGATAGAATGTTTACTTGCTAATGCTTTTACCTCTTTTAGCTGTCCGACATTAACCGCATCGTGGTCGCTTGTCCCATTGGCGATATTTCCGAGTTTAATTGGTTTGTTATTTGGGCTTACTAAACCAATTTTAGATGGCTCTACTGTATGTGCCAGTTTACCATTTTCATAAACCTGACCGTCAGTATGAATAACCGATCCTGCAGGGTAATATTTACCATTATGTTCGACCAATGGCTGACCTTTATCATCAACGTAACGCGTTAAACCATTGATTTTAATAGTACTTGTTGTTCCGTTTGAGCTTGTGACTACGGTAGTCCCTACCCCGTTTACAAAGTTTACGGTGTCATATGGTTTCACAAAATCAACCGCTTTGCCGTTACCTTGTAGGTTCCAACCGGCGTGTAGGACATCACCTACGGTTGCCGCTTGGTGACTATCCTTAGTTGGATTAAATCCAGTTGGTAATGAACCACTTGTTGCGGGTTCTGAACCTGTTTGACCATTTGGTACAAAGTGATTTTTTAATCCATCAATAGAGCCATAAGTTGTCGTTGTTTTACCGTCTTTACCTTTCGTTGTTGTAGATAGATCAAGGTGTTTGTTCAGATCAAAGTGAACTGTCGTATTACCATTTTTATCGGTTGTTTGGCTTACTGTAATATTGCCATTTTTACCGGTTAATTGCACTTTACCACCAGGATGAACAACCGTTGAGCCACTATCCGAAGACAAGCCAAAACCTGATTTATTAATCGCATTTGCGACACTTTGGGTAGTGGCAATTTTATCAAGACCTTTTTCATGATAAGCCTGCTGTGCATTATCTAATGCATCTTGTGCCTTCGCCAACGCATCTTTTGCTGCTTTCACTGCCGTTTCTTTTGCTGTTTTATCCTGCTCCGTTGTAGTAGCTAAAGCTTTTTCAGCATTTGCCAACGCAGCTTATTTTGCTTTTACATCATTTGCTGCATTTGATAATTTATCCGTTAAGGCTTTTACTTCAGCTTGTGGTACAACTTCTGCTTTACCTGTCGCATTATCGATTGTCACATCACCTGTCACCACGTTTACACGATATGGATTATCTTGTGTTCCCGCACCTGTAACTGTCGTGCTATGCCCATTTTTCAGTACCGTTGCATTGGCTTTGATGGTTTCATTTAGCTGTTTTACATTTACCGCATCATGAGGTCCTTTACCTTCCGCAATATTGCCGAGTTTTACTGGCTCATGCGAACCACTAGGGCTTGCAATCGTTGCTTTAGCTGGTGTAACTGGATTCAATGGTTGTGTATTTTTATCTGTAGGGACGCCATCTTTCATTGGAGTATCTTTTGGATAAACTTTGCCATCTTTACCCACAACCGAGCCATCAGGATAATATTTACCATCATGTTCCACCAACGGTTGACCTTTATCGTCTACATAGCGTACTAAACTATTAATTTGGATTGTGCTGGTCGCGCCATTTGAGCTTGTCACAACGGTTGTCCCCGCCCCATTCACAAAGTTCACTGTGTCATACGGTTTTACAAAATCAACGGCTTTGCCATTACCTTGTAAATTCCAACCTGCGTTTAGCACATCGCTAACGGTTGCTGCTTGATGAGAATCCATCACTTTCGGCAATTGGTGTGCAGACGTTTGAGCATTTACCTCAGGTAAATGATTTGCCAAGCCTCCAAGAGAACCATCATTAGCCACGCTACCATCTTTATTAACACTACCAAGAACAAGATCTTTACTTAATGTAAACGTTACCGTACCGTTATTATTGATTACCGTAATATTCCGGTGATCTTTACCATTAACTTTTACAGTTTTACCTTGTAAATTAACCGTTGAACCAGGTTTGACCAAAGAGCCATTTGTACTATCACCTTGTAATGTAAAGCCAGATTTATTAATTGCATCTGCCACATTTTGTACCGTTGCAACTTTATTTAAGCCCGCTTTATCCGCTGCTTTTTCTGCATCGGCTAATGCTTTTTCCGCTTTTGCAATCGCATCTTTATCCGCCGGTTTTGCCTTCTTAACATCATCTAAGGCTTTTTGGGCGTTGGTAATATTATCCTCAAGGGTTTTAGCCTCTTTAGGTGAAACATCACCCGTCACAATGCCTTTATCATTTACCTTAATCTCACCTGTCACAACATTTACACGATACGGATTATCTTTTGTGCCCGTACCTGTCACTGTCGTGCTATGACCGTCTTTAAGTACGGTTGCATTGGACTTAATTGAATCTTCAAGCTGTTTCACATTTACCGCATCTGTCGGGGCCGTACCTGTAGCAATACCGTGTAATTGCACACTACCATTTGGTTTACCGTTGCTTAGCGTAACGCCACCATCGCCTAGGCTAATCTTCGCGCCGTTACCTGCAATAGACTTCATGCCTGTTAATACAGATTTGATGTCATAAGTCACCACGCCATCTTTAGCAACAGTTGCAGTAGTATTAGTACCATTAGTAAAGTTCAAACCTTGGCTTAATTTAACGGTTTGTTGCGGTTGATTTTGATCTGTAGCTTTATTCGCAGAATAACCTATTGTTTGATTATCTAATGCTTTTTTAACCGTTCCACCTGTCACGATGCCTTTATCATCATTTGCCACTTGACCGTTAGTTACAACATTGACGGCATAAGTCTTGACATTCCCATCAGTACCAGCTGTTACTGTCGTGTTTTCACCATTAATAACTTTTACTGACTGTTGAGCAATATCTCGTACTACGCTTTTATCTAACGATACCTTAACTTGATCACCGCTAGCAGTTGTAGTCACCCCATTTTCACCAACAATATTGAATTTCAAACCACCTTTTTTAGAAAGGGTTTGTGCATCCGTATTAGTATTGTCGTCAGCACCTAGCTGAATTGTATTATTCTGCAGGCTACTAATAGTTTGTTTATTAGTCTCTGTTTGTGTTTTTACTGGATTCACAATTCGATTTACGTCATCGATATTGGCACCATTCGTGCCTGTATCCCCACCACTTTTTACATTGGTAATTTGTTTATCGCCTGCATCGATACCTTTATCACTAATAACCACTGGTTTATCGGTTGGATTTGTATCCGTTTTGCCACCAATAGTCACTTTGTCGAAGTTTGGCTCTTTGCTCGTTGCGAAAGTAAATGTAGAACCATTACGAGTTACATTCATGTTATCGCCAGCTTTGAAGGTAATTTCACCACCTGAGTGGATCATTTGCCCCTTGTCATTAGGCGTTGTCGTATTTTCAACTTTCGCTTTAAAGCCCATATGGTTTAAAGCCGTAGTTAATGACTGTGCATCAACAAATTTATTTGCCTCAGTTGATTGAGTAATCGCACCTGTATCATTATTAACAGAGATAGTTGTTTTATTAACTTCGACTTTCCATTTACCTTTATTTTCTCCATCAGCGGTAATCTGAGTGGCTGTTGTAGTATCGCTATTCGTTAGTTGCGTATGTTTTTGTCCTTCAGCAATCGCATTTTTCACCTTTTGACTAAGATCGATCGTTAAGGCTTTTGAATTACCAGTTTCAGTTGTAACTTTTGTAACGATATCACTATCTTTAGCGCCTTTCACCGCAATCGCTGAACCCAATTTTTGACTTAACTTATTCCCATTGCTATCTGATAGACCAAATTCTTTACTATCAATTGTTTGATCAACGTAGGTTTTATTCGCCGCATCACTACCATTTGTTGGAGTACCAACATTAGTAATTTTGTGATCGCCCGCATCAATACCATTTTTGTTAATGGTGATAGGTTTTTGACCATTATCACCATTAACTGTGATACCAGCTTTACCAATCGTTGTATTTCCTGCTTTAACAGACTCTAAGCCAGTTAAATTTTTCGCAAGCTGAATATGGATCTTACCGCCTTCAACATTGACGCCGATATTGTTATTAGTAAGATTACCTTTAGCGCCACCTACAAACTCAAGCATCTGCCCAAGATTTTTATGAACTTTGGTTTGTTCATTTTGGGCATTATAGTTATCACCCGCAAAGTTTAAGCCTTTAGCAGTAACTTCCTTATTTACGTTGGTAATTGAAGTATGTAAGGTATCGCCATTTACTAAACCTTTATTACCCGCCGTGTTTGTGCCGTCGCCTAAGCCATTTTGAAGTTCTTTTTTAGCATCAGGTGTATTAATGAGATTTTTCGCCAACTTAGAACTATCTAGTTTGATAGTAACATCACCATCTTTTAACTCTTTATTTTGGCTACTAATTTCTAAACCAGCATTACCCGCAACTTTAACTGTACCGATTTTATTTAAAGCGTCCTTGTTCTTAGTGATATTGTCTTTATTGGTGCTAATATCGCCTGCATTTTTCTCAGTACTTGCTTTATTCTTCGCAATATCGCCTTTATTTTGGGTAATATTTTCTGTATTTCCTGCTACCTTGTCTTGGATAGGTTTAATAGCCTTTTTCACATCACCAATATTTGCACCATTGGTTTCTGTATTACCGCCACTTTTAACATTTGTGATTTGTTTACCGCCAGCACTAATTCCATCACTACCAATAGAAACTGGTGGTGAGTTATCCCCTTCTTGTTGTGACTTACCGAAAGTAATTTTCGTCATGTCATTAAGTGTTTTAGCCACTTCAAAATGAATAGAGCCATCTGTATTACTGGTTGTTTTAATACTGTTGTTCACAGCGTCAGTTGCTCCGCCTGTTAACGATAGTACTTGATCTGGTGTACGTGTAACGGTTGTCTTATTATCACCTTGATATTGTGTGTGAATAATATTTTTCGCCGATGAAATCACGACATCAAAATTGCCCTTACCGTTAGTAGCTTGTTTAACTTCAACGGTTGTGCCATCTTTACCAATAAAATTCACTTGGTGTTTTGAAGCTACAGTACCGACTTTAGTGTCAGATTCGCCCTGTCCGATATTCCAACTACCATTATTAAGGCTAATAATTTGTTTTAACTGAGCAACGTTTACTGCATCCGTATCATCTACCCCTGCTGCAAGATGTTTAATACGGCGTGTATATTCTGGGTGCGCATGAATGGTATAAGGAACATTGTGTTGCAAGCCATCCGAACCTAATTCTGGTCGAGTTCCATGTACTTCCGCTTGTGCAGGCGAACCCAATGACAATTCACCTAATGTAGGTCGCCATACTGCCGAGGTATTTGTACTCGAAGTTTTGGTTGCTGGATCATATCCGCTGTTACCAATTAAACCTGTTGCCACCGCATGTGAACCCAATGCAATTGGTCCGTCCAATTTTTCACTCCCTGAGCTATTACTTCCCGCTAATGCATGAGTACCAATCGCAATGGCATCTTTCGTTGTAAAGGCTTGACTTGCTTTACTACCAATAACAATCGCATTCGGTGCACCCATAACTTGTACATCATCACCGATCGCAATAGAGCTTCGAGAAGTTCCAAAGCCTGGATAAGGATACTGTCTGACATCAGTGGTAGTTAAAGACTCAACATGTGCTTTATGCCCGATTGCAATCGCGCCTATTGCGGTATTTGAATAGACATTTGCTTGGGAACCAATCGCTAAACTATCATTTGCATAGCTTGCTGTACCTGTCCCCATTGCGATAGAATTTGTGTGACTGGCGAGTGTATTTTGACCAATAGCAATGGCATTTTCAAAATTACCACTTTCTTTTGCTGTTGGGACATACCCCGTAATTTGCCCAGTCCCTGCGGATGTATTTCCTCCCCCGATCGCAATACTATTACTAGATTGCGCACCATAGGTACCATTAGTGAAAGCCCCCATAGAAATAGCATTCGTTCCTTTTGAGTGTGCATATTGACCGATTGCAATAGATTTATTTCCCAACGCTTGTACATCAT
>SAMEA104404098__coassemble_18_pt1 | contig 30634 bp, 32 predicted proteins | sample SAMEA104404098__metabat2_low_PE_002 | metagenome-assembled genome bin SAMEA104404098 (sample SAMEA104404098) | Balaenoptera acutorostrata | reverse complement strand
CTGGAAATACATGACCCCCAGTGGAATCCAACGAGTTGCTCCGTTAATTTTATGTCCTATTCCTAGTGCAAGGAGAATTAACATACCCAGAGTAATGACAAATAAAGGTGCGTTAAGTTTCTTTTTCCATGTTTTCATTGGAATACAAAGTACAATGCAAAATAGGATAAAGGCTAAAATAACATTCTTAGTATCGCTTTTTAAAAAACGAAACATATCCGGATGGTGCGTTAATTTCTGCGCAGGTTTCATTGCGAGATAAGCAGGATCTAAAACCGAGGCAGAAAAAACAGCAATTAAACCGAGAAGTAGAAAAAAGATAAATAGCAACACCAAACCACGATCATAACTTGCATCAGGTGGCGTGATTTGGAACCATTTTTCATATTTTCGATAAAAATTGCGGAGCATATTCATAATTTTTTATTCTTTTGCTAAAGCTGTAAAAACATCACCACGTTCTTCAAAAGATCGAAATTGATCCAGACTTGCACAGGCAGGCGATAGTAATACCATATCACCTGATTTTATCTTATTTTTTATGCAAGCAATGGCTTCTTTCATTGTTGATACGTGCGTACTTTGCTCAGACAATGCAGCTAATGCTTGACCGTCTTGTCCAAAACAGTAAGTATAAATATTGGGTTTATTAAGATATGGCGTTAATTCATCAAAATTAGCACCTTTCCCATCGCCTCCAAGGAGTAAATGTAAATTACCTTTTAAAGGAGGTAGTCCCGCTAGTGCAGCAACAGTACTCCCAATATTGGTCGCTTTTGAATCATTTATCCATTGGACGCCGTCTTTGTCATGAACACATTGGAAACGGTGTGACAGTCCCGTAAATTCTCTAAGTGCTTGACGAATGGCATCTCGAGGAATATTTGCGCTTTCCGCTAATGCAATTGCAGCAAGGGCATTCATTTCATTGTGGCGCCCTTTAATTCCCATTTGATCGCAAGCAAGAATTTCTTCATCTCGAGCCATGAGATAACGTCTATCATTTTCTGTTTTAACCCAGTAATCACCACCATTTTCAGCAAAAACTTTGTCGAAAATTGGGGCGTCTTGAATGTAAGGTTCCCATTTTGTAAGTGGATCTTCTCCATTGGTAATCGCATAGCGGCAACGTTGATAAATTTTTAATTTTGCTTGGCGGTAGTCTTCTAAGTCTTTATAGCGATTTAAATGATCTTCGCTGATATTCAACACGGTTGCACCTTGAGCACTTAGGCTATGCGTGGTTTCTAATTGGAAACTAGAAAGTTCAAGTACATATAAATCACAGTTTTTATCCAATAAAGAAAGTGCAGGAATACCGATATTGCCACCCATACCCACATTTAAGCCCGCGGCTTTGCCCATTTCTGTAACCAGTGTTGTTACGGTACTTTTACCGTTTGATCCAGTAATAGCTAAAATGGGTTTTTTCGCAAGTTGGCAAAAAATTTCAATGTCGCCAACCACTTTTTTACCTGCTGAAATAGCACGTTGAATTTCTGGTGTTTTAAGAGAGAGCCCTGGACTTAAAACGATCAAATCACTTTTAAGGAGCCATTCTTCATTAAGACGACCAATTTCCACCGCAACATTAGTGGGGAAATTTTGGGGTAACGTAAACGTTTTACGGGTATCCATAGCAAAAATATTAGCTTGCTGTTTTTGTAAAAAATCAACGCAAGATAAGCCTGTTTTCCCTAAACCTACGACACAAATATTTTTATTTTTAAAAAGGCTTTTCATATTTTTCTCTCTTTTTGAACGTATTCATTTATTAACGTAATTTTAAGGTGATGAGCCCAAGAAGCACTAAAATAAAGGATAAGATCCAAAAACGGATAATAACGCGTGTTTCTGGCCAGCCTTTTAATTCAAAATGGTGGTGGATTGGTGCCATTCGGAAAATACGTTTTTTACGTAACTTATAAGATCCCACCTGTAAAATCACAGAGAGGGTTTCCACCACAAATAAGCCACCCATAATAACTAGCAATAATTCTTGGCGAACAAGTACAGCGATAATTCCTAACGCGCCACCTAATGCCAATGAACCAACATCGCCCATGAATACAAGGGCTGGATAAGTATTAAACCATAAGAAACCTAACCCTGCGCCGACAATAGCTGTACAGAATACGACCATTTCGGCATCGTATTTAATATAGGGAATATAAAGGTATTTTGCCCAATCAACGTTCCCCGTAGCCCATGCAATTAAACCAAATGCACCTGCAACGAGAATGGTTGGAACGATGGCTAATCCATCTAGACCATCTGTAAGGTTTACGGCATTACTGGTTCCCACAATAACGAAATAGGAAAGGACGATGTAAAATAGTCCTAGTTGAGGCATGTATTCTTTAAAGAAAGGGACGATCAAACGTGTTGCATCGGTATCTTTTCCCATTGCATAAAGAATAAAAACAGCAATTAATGCCACGACAGAAAGCCAGAAGTATTTCCAGCGGGCAACGAGTCCATCAGTGTTTTTACGCGTAATTTTACGGTAGTCATCTACAAACCCAATAGCCCCAAATCCTAACAATACAAATAATGACACCCAAATATAAGGATCGCTTAAATTCGCCCACAGTAGTGTTGTTACAGTGATAGCAAACAAAATCATAATACCACCCATTGTCGGTGTACCTTGTTTGCTAAGATGGCTTTGTGGACCATCATTACGCACTTCTTGTCCAAATTTTAAAATTTGTAAGCGACGAATCACTTTGGGACCGATCCATAGAGAAAGGAGGAGGGCCGTGAGGAGCGCCATAATGGCACGCACGGTGAGATATTGGAATACACCAAAACCAGTGTAAAAATGTTGTAAATAACTACTTAACCAAACTAACATGATAAATTATCCTTTAATGAACTAATGACATTTTCCATATGCATTGAACGAGAACCCTTTGCAAGCAAAGTCACTTTTTGCTGTTGACATTTTGATTGCACAAAAGGAATAAGAAATGCCATCATATCCTCTAGATTAATGAATGCTTTCCCACCACAAATTTTCGCAATACTTTGACTTTTTTCACCTAACGTGAATACAAAGTCTAATTGTGCATTTTTAGCAAATTCCCCAACTTGTTGGTGGCAGGTGGTACTATTTTCTCCAAGCTCTCCCATATCGCCTAAAACTAAAATTCGGAATCCTGGTTGCTCTTTTAGCACAGAAATCGCCGCTTGCATGGAAGCAACATTGGCATTGTAAGTATCATCGATAATAGTTAAATGATCGTTAATATCTTCAAAATACAGGCGACCTTTAACTTGCATTCGTTGGTGCAAACCTTGTTTCACATCATTTAAATTGGCACCCAATTTCATTGCAAGTGCTGTAGCGGCTAACGCGTTGCTTACATTATGAATGCCTGCATAGGGTAGATAAATTTCCATTGCGCCATCGGGTGTATGCAAATTAAAATTCGAGCCTTGCGGGAGAAGTTGAATTTCATCTGCAAAAAAGTCAGCTTGAGGATCTTTTATAGAAAAAGATTGGATCTCGCGACCTGCAATATTTTTTTTCCACAATGGGAGATCTTGGCAATCAAGATTGATCACCGCCGTGCCACTTTCCTTTAATCCAAGAAAAATTTCACCTTTTGCTTGAGCCACTCCTTGTAATGATCCGAAGCCTTCTAAGTGTGCATGGGCAAAATTATTAATGACTGCAATATCTGGATTTACAATTTTTGTTGTATAGGCAATTTCTTTTAAATGATTTGCACCGAGTTCAATAACGGCAAATTTTGTTTGTTCAGTGAGACGTAAAAGGGTGAGTGGAACGCCAATGTCATTGTTAAAATTACCTTGCGTAAATAAAACAGCCTCTTCACCTAACTTGAGGCGATTAGCGGTTTGTTGAAGAATAGAAGCTGTCATTTCTTTCACTGTCGTTTTCCCAGAGGAACCAGTGATTGCCGCGGTTTGTGGGGATAAGGTAAATTTTAACCATTTGGCTAATTTACCCAAAGCAAGCTTACTATTTTTTACAATAATTTGTGCAACCTGTGAGTCTTCAGGAATTTTACAGAGTTTTTCAACAACTAATGCACGACAACCTTGTTCAATTGCATCATTTACATAGCGATGACCATTAAAATTTTCGCCTTTCAATGCAAAAAAGATCCCATCAACGCACGGGATACGGCTATCTGTGCTGATATTATTTAGCGTGATATCACCTTTACCAATCAGCTCGCCGTCTAAAATTTCAGTTAATTTCTCTGTGGTAATTTTAATCATAACGTTTTATCTTCTTGATAATTTTTAACTACTTCTTGATCGGAAAAGTGCAGATACTCTGTTCCGATAATTTGATAATTTTCATGACCCTTTCCTGCAATCAAAATAACGTCATTTGGTGTAGCATGTGCGAGTGCGTATTCAATTGCTTGTTTACGATCATGGATAGCTTGCCAATGAGAGTGATCAGTTGGCATTCCTTCTTGAATTTCTAATAGAATCTGGGCTGCATCCTCAGTTCGCGGATTATCGTCTGTTAGGATAATCTGATCGGCAAGATCAGATGCAATTTGTCCCATAATTGGGCGTTTGCCACGGTCACGATCGCCACCACATCCAAAGATACACCAGAGTGTTCCGTGGCAGTGAAGGCGTGCGGCTACCAACGCTTTTTCTAGAGCATCTGGGGTATGTGCATAATCCACAATAGCTGTTGCAAGCCCAGTGTTGTTTAACATTTCCATACGCCCACAGACCCCTTTAAGCTGACTAGCTGTTTCGCACAATTGGGAAAGTGGATAACCTAGGCTTAGAAGCGTAGCGAAGGTTAAAAGAAGATTACTTACATTAAATTCACCAATTAATGCACTTTTAATAACGCCGTGCCCCCATGTTGAATTGAAAGTAATATCAACACCATTCGCATTAAATTGAATAGCGGTCGCATGGAGCCATTTCATCTGGTGTGGAACAAAATTGGGTTGACAACTTACTGCAATAGCATCATCAAATTGAGCAAGCCATGCTTTACCGATCTCATCATCCGCATTAATAATTTTATGCGGGCAATTAAAATCGCTAAATAATCGTCTTTTCGCACTTGCGTAGTTTTCCATCGTATGATGGTAATCTAAGTGATCTCGGCTTAAATTGGTAAAAATAGCGGCTTTAAAAGGTAAACCCGCAACACGATATTGATCGAGTCCGTGTGAGGACACTTCCATCGCACAGAAAGAGGCTTTTTCTTCGACAAATTGAGCAAGGCATTCTTGAATTTGTAATGGTGAACCTGTTGTGTTTTTGCTTGTGTGGAGATGGTTCAGTAATCCATTACCAATAGTGCCCATAACAGCACTACGTTCACCAAGAATATTTGCCCATTGGGCGAGTAATTGGCTAATCGTTGTTTTACCATTGGTGCCTGTTACGCCGACAAGGGTAAGTTTTTCAGCGGGATGATGATAAAAATTGCCACCGAGGGTGCTCACGGCTTGATTAAGGCGATAATAGGCGAAGCAGGGGGTATCGTTTTTGAAGATGAGATTAAGGTGTTGCTCGGGAATATCTGTTTCAAATAAAACGGCAGTTGCACCTTGGGAAATTGCATTATCAATAAACTCACGTCCATCAACTTGTTGCCCTTTTACAGCAAGGAACAAAGCACCTGAGTGCGCTTCGCGACTGTCAGAGCAAATTGAATGAAAATCTAAATCTAAATACGCCTCGATTTTCGAGAAATATTTTGCATTTTCAGACCCAAGTATGTGTTTAAGTGTTGCCATTTTAGCCTTCTTTTATAGAGATTAATTCACTTGTAAAGCGGTCGATTGATTTTTCTCATCAATATAAACCATTCGACGTGCAATTTTATTTTTATCATTGTCGCCTAAGCGATCTGGTGGCACATTCATTTCATGAAGTGCATATCCCATAATTTGAGAGAATACTGGTGCTGCGATTGCGCCGCCGTAGTATTTACCTGCAGTTGCGTCATCAATAAGAATAACAAGCGCAAAGCGAGGTTTTGTTAAAGGTGCAATCCCTGCTGTGTAGGAAAGATATTTATCACCATATTTTTTGCCGACTAATTTTTTCGCTGTACCTGTTTTGATACCAACGCTATAACCTTCAACGAGAGCATGTTTGTTTTTCTCCGCTACTTCCTCAAGCATATTTACGACTTCATGGGTGACGCCTGCTGGTAAAACGCGGGTTCCAAGAACGGGAGGATCAACTTTTGTGATAGATAAAGGTCGATAAATCCCGAAGCTACCTAAAGTTACATAAGCTCGCACTAATTGGAGTGGGGTAACGCTAATGCCGTATCCATACGCAATAGTCGCGCGTTCTAGCTTAGACCAATGTGGGCGACCATCGCTTGGATGGAATGGCATACGCCCTGATGTTTCACCTACTAAACCGAGATTTGTTGGTTGCCCAAAACCAATTTTATGGTAAGTTTCTCGTAACAGCCCTTCTGGCATGCGTAATGCAATACGACTTACCCCACGGTTACTGGAGTTACGTAAAATGTCATCTAAGCTTTGGCGATCACGTGGGGCCACGTCTTTGATTTCGTGTCCATCTAGTTTTAACGGTCCTGTATTAATAATTTCATTACGTTTTACATAGTGATATTGGAGTGCTGTAAGAACAACAAATGGTTTTACAGTAGAACCTGGTTCGAAGGTATCTGTAATGACACGATTTCGTAATGTTGCTGGATCTAGCGTGCTACGATCGTTCGGGTTATAAGACGGTACAGTCACCATGCCGAGAATTTCTCCCGTATTTACATCGGCTAATACGGCAGACCCTGACTTAGCCTTATTCATTTTCACGGCTTTCTGCATGGCTTCAAACATCATTGATTGTAATTTTTCATCGATACTCAGTACAAGTGTTGGGGCATCGTGTTTCTTGATATCGGAAACATCTTCAATCACCTTACCAAACATATCCTTGCGATACGTTCTTCGTCCTGCTTTACCGCGTAGGAAAGAATCAAAACTTTTTTCAACCCCATCAATACCTACACCATCAATATTGGTGTAACCGATAATATGAGCAGTTTCTTCACCATCTGGATAAAATCGACGAGAAGTATGTTCAAGCAAAACACCTTTTAATTTCAGGCTCTTGACGTAATCGGCCATAGTCTTCGATACTTGACGCGATACATACATAAAACGAGATTGTGGGTGACGTTCTACTTCTTTTTTTATGTCGCCATATGAGGTATCTAAAGCCTGAGCAAATGCTTGCCAATAGCGCTTACGATCATTGAGCTCGTTATTATCTAGAATTGTCTTAGGATCAAGAATCACGGCATACATTGGGACACTCACAGCAAGGAGTTTCCCATGACGATCGACAATAGAGCCGCGCTCTGAGAGTAATTTTTGTTCGCGTAGTGAACGACTATCTGCTTCTTTATTCAAAAATTTAGCATTAAAATCTTGTACATAAGTGGCACGAGCGACTAAGGCTGTTACACAGAAAATCAAAATCGCAATAATGAAACGGAAACGGGTCCCTAAAAAAGAAGAAGTGATTTCATCTTTTTTCTCATCACGTTTAGCACCAGAAGCTATTTTTACTGGCTTAAAACTCGGAAGTTTATGCTTTTTACGGTTTTTTTTGTTGATTTTTGCCATAGACTATTCCATCAATAAAACTTCCTGAGAATGTGCAACGGGTTGCATGTGAAGATAATTCTTTGCAATGTCCTCAACACGTGATTTATCAGAAAGCGTTGTTTCTTCTAAAGTAAGATTGACAGCTTCATGTGCAAGACTTTGATGCTGAAAAGTGAGTTTTCCTTTTTCCATGATCATCAGGCGCGTACCGTGAGTGATCCATACCGTCGCCAATCCCGTAATAAAAAGCAGGAGAGTTAATAAGAGAACGAACTTACTGCTTCTTCCGAGATCGGAAAAAAGGGTATTGAAAAGTCCAAAGGAAAACCACTTACGCATTTATAATTTTTCTCCAATACGTAAAACCGCACTTCTTGAACGTGGGTTTTGTGCAATTTCTTCTTCGGTCGGTTTAACTGCTTTTCCAACAACTTTTAGCTGTTGTTGACGATCGATTTCGCTTTCTCGAATTGGTAACCCTTTAGGAATATCAATGCCTTTGGCTTGTTTACGCATAAAATGTTTGACCATTCGATCTTCGAGAGAATGGAAACTGATAATGGACAATCGACCTTCTGGTGCGAGAACAGCAAGTGCATCTTGAAGCACTTTTTCTAATTCATCTAATTCTGCATTAATGTAGATACGAATTGCTTGAAAGCTACGGGTTGCTGGGTGTTTGTGTTTGTCTTTGAAAGGAACAGCATCCGCGATCAATTGCGCTAATTGTAAAGTACGTGTGAGTGGAGGAGTGTTGTTTTGACGTGCCTGTTGATTAAATGACACAATTGCTTGTGCAATGCGTTTAGCAAAACGTTCTTCACCAAAGGTTTTTAAAACCCAAGCAAGATCTTCGACTGAAACATTTTGGAGCCATTCGCTTGCAGATTGTCCTTGAGTGGTATCCATTCGCATATCAAGCGGCCCGTCTTTCATGAATGAAAAGCCACGTTCTGCTTCATCTAGCTGTGGGGAAGATACGCCCAGATCAAGTAAAATCCCATTGATTTTTCCAATAAGATTTTCTTTTTCACAGATTTGGTAAATAGAGGAAAAAGTATTGTGTTCGATTTGGAAGCGACGGTCTTGGATGCGTTGAGCTTCTGCAATAGCACGTGGATCGCGATCGATCCCAATAAGCCGACCGTTTTGTCCGAGTTTTGAAAGAATAAAGCGAGAATGGCCCCCACGACCAAAGGTACCGTCGATATAGATGCCATCTGGAATAATTGCAAGCCCGTCAACAGCCTCTTTGAGGAGAACGGTAAAGTGTGATTGAGAAGAAAATTTTGCCTGCAAGTCCATAGAAAACAACCTTTATACTTTTAAATACAGCACGCCCCGATTTTCAGAAAAGATTTTATGAATCGGAGCAATTAAAAATTCAGTAGGTGTTATAGTGAGAAGTTGGACAAGGCATCACTATTTGTTAAGTCTGTATTTGCAACTAATGCAATATCCTCTTGGATTTGTGTATTCCAAAGGGCTTCACTCCATATTTCAAATTTATTGAGTTGCCCAATGAGCATGATATTTTTTTCCAATTTAGCGTGTTGGCGCAATGGCCCACTTAATAAAATTCGCCCAGCAGTATCTAATTCACATTCAGTTGCATAACCTAAAATGATTCGTTGAAGACTACGTTGGATCGGATCGATATTCGATAAGGTTAACAATTTCTGTTCAATTATTTCCCATTCATTTAGGGGATAAAGCAACAGGCATGGTTGACGGATATCGACAGTACAAATACATAAACCTTGGCTTTTATCAATAATTTCAGCGCGATAGCGTTTAGGAATAGCGATTCGTCCTTTCGTATCCAAGTTAATTGCTGATGCGCCACGAAACATGATTTATGCCTCTTTTATAAAAAAGACAAAATAAACAACAAGTTGTCTTTATTTACAGATAATTTCCCACAAAACACCACTTTAAAACACTTTGTAAGTTTATTATGCTAGATAAAAAATTGCAAATAAATTCCCTAAAAAATGCAAAATTAATAATCTGTATGGGGTATTAATTTGGCTTATTTAGATTAATTATTAATCTAATTGTGAGCAGATAATAGAATTCACCAATTAAAATTATTCAAAAAAATGATTAAAATCATAAAGTAAATTTATGAAGGGAATTTTGAGATTGGAAATTATACAAAAAATTATAAAAAAATCGTGAGATTTACTCGGAGTTTAGTAAAGCTATGTTAGAATGCCTAGCTTGCCTATTTATTTAAGAAATTTGTATGACATTGGAACTCACCTTAGAAAACATTTGTATTCAACGTGGCGATAATCTACTTATTACTGATCTCTGTACACAGTGGAGATCTGGCGATTTTGTGCAGATTGAAGGACACAATGGGATTGGTAAAACGAGTTTACTGCGGATTATTGCTGGATTAGCAACCCCGAAACATGGAGAAGTGTTATGGCAAGGTGAAGAAATTCGTAAGCAGCGTGAAGAATATGCCGCAAATTTACTTTATCTTGGGCACCAAAGTGGTATTAAGCCAGAATTAACACCGTGGGAAAATTTAAAATTTTATCAACATGTTATGCCAAGCAAACAAGGGGATGAGATTTTATGGGAGGTATTGGATAAAGTCGGGCTCTTTGGGCGCGAAGATCTTCCCGCTGGGCAACTTTCCGCAGGGCAACAAAAACGGATTGGGTTGGCGCGATTATGGCTAAGTAAGGCGCCCCTTTGGATATTAGATGAGCCTTTTACAGCGATTGATAGACAAGGTGTACAAAACCTTGCTACGCTTTTTGAACAACATACTGAAAATGGTGGCATTGTACTTCTAACAAGCCATCAAGATATTCCGAGTCGCAAACTTTCCCGATTGAATTTGGAAAATTACCAGCACAGCGGGGATAATGAATGATTTTTTTACAAATTATTAAGCGTGAATTAAAAATTGCGACGCGTAAGAAAGCAGAAATTCTTAATCCATTATGGTTCTTCCTAATCATTATCACGCTCTTCCCGTTAGTGATTGGGCCAGATCCTAATTTATTAGGAAAAATTGCAACTGGCGTAGCGTGGGTAGCTGCTTTACTTTCAGCCTTGTTATCTTTCGAACGCCTTTTTAGGGATGATTTTCTTGACGGATCTTTAGAACAATTAGTTTTATTACCACAACCTTTATATGTTACGGCACTTGCCAAGGTTGTTGCTCACTGGTTATTAACAGGACTTCCATTAATCTTGCTATCTCCAATTGCTGCCTTACTCTTGTCACTTGAACAACCCGTTTGGTGGGCATTGGTTTTAACGCTCTTATTAGGGACGCCTGTATTAAGTTGTTTAGGGGCAATCGGGGTGGCATTAACCGTAGGACTAAGGAAAGGTGGGGTATTATTGAGCTTACTAGTTTTACCTTTGTTTATCCCAGTGTTAATTTTTGCTGCCTCTGTTTTGGAAGCAGCATCACTAGGATTACCTTATCAAGGGCAATTAGCTATTTTAGGTGCGTTTTTCGTGACAGCAATAACATTTTCACCATTTGCCATTGCTGCTGCATTACGTATGACACTTGATCAATAAATTAAAGGAACAAAAATATGTGGAAGTGGTTACATCCCTATGCAAAATCTGAAGTTCAATACGATATTTGCGGGAAATTTATTCCATTTTTTGCTGTCTTATCAGTTTTACTATTAGTTGTAGGATTATTCTGGGGACTCGCTATCGCACCTGCTGATTATGAACAAGGCAATGCATTTCGAATTATGTATGTCCATGTGCCTTCTGCTATTTGGTCAATGGGAATTTATGTATCAATGGCAATTGCGGGGCTTATCGCTTTAGTTTGGCAAATAAAGAATGCGTACATTAGCATGATTGCAATGGCACCAATTGGCGCTGTTTTTACCTTTATTGCTTTAATTACTGGCGCGATTTGGGGTAAACCTATGTGGGGGACGTGGTGGGTTTGGGACGCACGCCTTACATCAGAACTTATTTTATTCTTCTTGTATTTAGGTGTTATTGCACTTTATTCCGCTTTTCAAAATAGAGAAACCGGAATGAAAGCTGCTGCTATTTTATGCCTTGTGGGCGTGATTAATATTCCAGTTATACACTATTCTGTGGTGTGGTGGAATACGTTACATCAAGGCGCAAGTATTACAAGTTTTAGAAAATCATCTATCGCAGAACCAATGTTAATTCCACTTATTTTATGTATTTTCGGATTTTTAGCATTGTATATTTGGCTCACACTCGTTCGCTATCGTACAGACTTGCTTATAGCTGAACAAAAACGTCCGTGGGTAAAAGCATTATTACTTAAAGAAAAATAATCGAATAAGGAGAGAGGGGGCTTTATGTTTTTTCATTCTTGGTCAGATTTTATAAACATGGGAGGCTATGGCTTTTACGTTTGGCTTTCTTATGGGTTATCACTTCTGGCAATTATTTTATTAATCGCTGAAGAAAGCTGGCGACGCAAAGCATTGGTTAAAGAAATGCAACGTGCTGAACAACGTGAAAAACGCCAAAAAATGCGGGGGACAGTATGAATCCAAGACGTAAATCAAGACTCTTTTTCATCGTCAGTATTTTAATTGGGCTTGCGATTGCATCTGGCTTGGTATTATATGCCTTAAGACAAAATATTGATTTATTTTATACGCCATCAGAAATTATCTATGGTAAAGATCATAATCCATCTGAAAAACCGCATGTTGGACAGCATATTCGTGTGGGTGGAATGGTAGTGAAAGGAAGTGTAATTCGCGATCCGAATACATTAAAAGTGACCTTTAAATTAAATGATATTGGTCCATCAATTACCGTGCATTATGAAGGTATCCTGCCAGATTTATTCCGCGAAGGTCAAGGGATTGTCGCTCAGGGGACGTTGGTTGCGCCAACTGTATTAGATGCTACTCAAGTATTAGCGAAACATGACTCGAAATATGTTCCACCTGATTTAGAAAAACAAATGGAAAAAGTCCATAAAAATTATGGTGTTTCAAGTAGTGAACTTCAGGCAAACCCGCAGGACGTGAAATAATGGTAGCAGAATTAGGAAATTATGCCTTAGCACTTAGTTTTGCGTTGGCAATTTTATTGGCATTTTTTGCCCTTTGGGGAGCGGAAATTGGTCACCCTAGACTGATTAGTTTGGCACGCCCATTAGCGTATAGCTTATTTCTCACATTGACTTTCAGTTTTGGCTCGTTATTTTATCTCTTTGCCGTAAATGATTTCTCTGTGCAATATGTTGTTAATAACTCAAATACCAATTTACCATTAATGTATCGTCTTGCCGCGGTATGGGGTTCACACGAAGGGTCATTATTGTTATGGGTGTGGTTATTAAGTTTATGGACTGCCGCAGTGGCAACATTTAGCCGTAGTTTACCAAGAGAAGCTGTTGCACGTGTATTAGGAATTTTGGGGCTACTGTCTATTGGCTTTATTGCTTTTGTTATTTTTACCTCAAATCCTTTCCTACGAACATTCCCAGATTTTCCTGTAGAAGGGCAAGAATTAAATCCGATGTTGCAAGATATTGGTTTGATTTTCCATCCGCCATTGCTGTATATGGGCTATGTTGGTTTTTCTGTTGCCTTTGCGTTTGCCATTGCTTCCCTAATGACAGGACGGTTAGATACAGCTTGGGCGCGCTGGTCACGCCCTTGGACATTAGCTGCATGGATTTTCTTAACTCTCGGTATTATTTTAGGATCGTGGTGGGCTTACTATGAACTTGGCTGGGGTGGCTGGTGGTTCTGGGATCCAGTAGAAAATGCATCTTTAATGCCATGGCTTGCAGGTACAGCATTAATTCACTCATTGACTGTGACTGAAAAACGCGCAGGTTTTAAAGCCTGGACGGTGTTGCTTGCTATTCTTGCATTCTCTCTCAGTTTAGTGGGAACTTTCTTAGTTCGTTCAGGTATTTTAGTTTCGGTACACGCATTTGCATCCGATCCATCACGTGGACTTTATATTTTAGCCTATTTGGTCGTAGTCATTGGTGGCTCTTTAGCATTGTATGCATTAAAAGGGCACCAAATTCGTTCGCGTCAAAATGCAGAGCGTTTTTCACGTGAAACCATGTTGCTTTTAAATAACATTTTATTGATGGCAGCTTTAGCGGTGGTATTTATTGGAACGATTTTACCACTTGTACATAAACAGCTTGGTTTAGGATCAATTTCGGTAGGGGCACCGTTCTTTAACCAGATGTTCCTTATCATCATGATTCCATTCTCTCTCTTGCTGGGTATTGGACCATTGGTAAAATGGCGTCGAGATTCCTTCTCACGTTTACGTCGACCTGTAATCATTAGCTTAATTATTATGCTTATTGCTGGCTTTGCTCTACCTCCTTTACTTGGAGATAAAGAAAAAGCAACTGCAGTTCTAGGCGCAATGATGGCAGTATTTATTTTTATTTTAAGTGTTTACGAGCTTCTAGATCGTGCAACGTATCGCCATCACTTATGGCAAGGTATTCGAAAAATTTCTCGTTCCCATTGGGGAATGGTCATTGCGCATATCGGTGTTGCTGTAACGGTGTGGGGTATCGCCTTTAGCCAGAATTACAGCGTAGAACGTGATGTGAGAATGCGCATTGGTGATCATGTAGATGTGGCTGGTTATAACTTTACTTTTGACCGTATTGAAAATGAAAATGGACCGAATTATATCGGTGGCTTCGCAAAATTAACGGTTACCCGTGATGGTAAATATGTCACGACCTTACATGCGCAAAAACGTTTCTATACAGTAAGTAAAATGACGATGACGGAACCTGCTATTTCAGCAGGACTTACCCGTGATTTATATGTTGCTCTCGGTACACAATTTGATGATGGTAGCTGGGCATTCCGTTTATATTACAAACCATTTGTTCGTTGGATTTGGCTAGGTGGATTATTCATGGCATTTGGTGGCTTGCTCTGTATGGGTGATGGACGTTATCGCTTTGGACGTTTGTTAAAACGAAGAGATCAAAAGTAAGTAGAAAATAGAGAAAAGGGGCAAAATCTATTTCACGCCCCTATTTTCGGAAATATTTTTACAGGATATGGTATGAAAAAGCGTTATATTCCCTTAATTTTATTTTTACTCATCGCAATTGCCTTCTTGGTACAGCTTTTGCGTAACCAGCAGGGTGACGATCCGCGTGCTTTAGAAAGTGCGCTTGTAGGACAACCTATGCCAGCAAGTAATTTGCAAGGGTTGTGGGGCAAAAAATTGGATTACAATGAGCTCTTTAAAAATGGTAAACCAGTATTGGTAAATGTATGGGCAACGTGGTGTCCAACTTGCTTTGCTGAACATCAATTTTTAGATGAGCTTGCGAAAAGTGGTGTACCTATTGTTGGGGTAGATTACAAAGATGGCGTTGAAGCTGCACGAGAATGGTTACATAAATATGGCAACCCATACGAAGCGGTCATTAACGATGATAATGGTGTTTTAGGATTGGATCTTGGAATTTATGGAACACCAGAAACCTTCCTTGTGGACGGTAAAGGAATCATTCGTTATCGTTGGACTGGTAACCTAGATGCGGATGGTTGGAAAAATACGCTTGGTCCGCTTTATGAAAAATATAAAGCAGCAGGGGAGCATAAATAATGAAAAAAATATTGACTGTTCTTCTTGCCTACTTTTGTTTCTCAGCAATGAGTTGGGGAGCAATTGATGCATTAAATTTTAAGAATGTACAACAAGAAGATGCTTATCATCGTTTAACGCAAGAATTACGTTGTCCACAATGTCAAAACAATAACATAGCTGACTCAAATGCAGTTATTGCCCAGGATATGCGTGGTAAAGTATTTAGTTTGTTGCAACAAGGTAAATCTGAAAAAGAAATTATCCATTACATGGTTGAACGTTATGGTAATTTCGTTACCTATAATCCGCCAGTGGAAGCATCTACGATTATTCTATGGGCGGTCCCATTCGGCATACTCATTTTTGCGTTATTTTTCTTGTGGCGCCCACGGTTTTTATTTAATAAACCCGCCGATAGCCTCAAGGATATTTCTGAAAATACAGAGGAAATGAATGATACGCTTCAATCCTATAAAACTGAACTCTCACAAGATGAGGAGCAACGTTTGCAGGAATTACTGAACAAAAAGGATAATTAGATGAATTTTTGGATAATTTGTTTATTGATAACCTTAATTGCTGCGTTAATAGGATTTTATCCGCTCTGGCGTAGTAAAAGTCGTGATGTCTCAGCCGATCATGCACGCGATGAACTAAATAAAGCTTTCTATTTCAATCGTCTAAAAGAAATTCAAGATGATGAAGAACAGGGATTATTAGATAATTTAGAACAGTCTAAATTAGAATTACAACAGAATTTATTGCAAGATATCCCTGAACAAGAAGCGGAAATTTTATCAAATAATATTGATAAACACTTTGGCAAAGTTTGGGCATTATGTGGATTTTTATTACTCCTTATTATCGCCGTGCCTGTTTATTTAAAAGTAGGATCTTGGCAAGAGCAGGAAATGCTAGATAAAACTGTGGTGAATTTGCCTTACTTCTATCAACGCGTTGATGATTTAAAAGGGAAACCGCTTAGCAATGAAGAGTTAAATCAATTTATTTTTGCACTTCGCGTTAAATTACAACAAAATCCAGATGATGCTTTAGGTTGGTGGCGACTCGGTGAGCTTGCTATGAAACAATCCAAAATGCGCTTAGCGATGAATAGTTATGAAAGAGCCTATAAATTAGATCCGAAAAATAATGAGTTTGCTCTTTCTTATGCAAGATTCCTCATGTTCTCTAAGAGTAACGTGGATAAGGCAAATGGTATTTCGCTTGTGCGTAGTGTTCTTCGAAAAGATCATACAAATATGCAGGCGTTGAGTCTATTAGCATTCCAATATTTTTCTGATCAGGATTATCGTATGGCAGCCGCAACTTGGGCCTTAATGATTCAATTGCTTCCACCAAATGATCCACGTGTACCTGTTTTGGAAAAAAGTTTAATGACAGCCCAAGCACAGCTTCAAGCTCAAGAATTGGGTGACAAAGAAGATGCGCAAAGAATTAAAGCGAATCAGGAAGCTCAACAAGCACAAAAATAATAAATACTCGCCTCAGAGTGGTTATGCCATTTTGGGGCGTATTACTAAATAACCCCTTGTAAAAAGTTGATTGAAACCAATAAAGTAGTAAAGTGAATAAGGAATATTCGTTACTTGTGCGGTTATGTAATTTACATAAAAAGACTATTGTCTAATTTTCTCATAAAGAGCGATTTATAAGGATTTGATAATGAAAAAGTTATTCCCTGCATTATTTGCGATTGCTTTACTTTCTAGTGGATGTTCGAATTTCTTGCAAACTCAACAGATTAAGAAAGTTGCGAATACGGGTAATCTCGGCGCCCAAATTGCTTTAGCTAGAGCATATTATCTTGGAAAAGGTGTACCTCGATCTTATTCTCAAGCCGTTCACTGGTATACAAAAGCAGCCCAACAGGGAAGTCCCGAAGCGCAATATAATCTTGCAACATTATATAAAGAGGGAAAAGGCGTTGAGCAGTCTTATGTCCAAGCGGCAAATTGGTATCAAAAGGCAGCTGAACAAGGACTCTCTTATGCGCAATATAATCTTGGATTAATGTATTATAAAGGTGAAGGCGTTTTCCAGTCTTATCCTAAGGCAGCTGAATGGACAGCGAAAGCAGCCGAACAAGGGCTTGCAGATGCGGAATCGAATTTAGGTAAAATGTATTTTTCGGGAGATGGTGTTGAACAATCCTATCCACAGGCTTTTAACTGGACTCAAAAAGCGGCTATGCAGGGTTCGGTTGATGCGCAATTTAATTTAGCCACTATGTATTATCAAGGAAAAGGCATTCCTCAATCTTATGAGAAAGCTGCTGAATTTTATCGGAATGCAGCTATGCAAGGTTCAACTGCCGCAGAGGGTGTTTTAGGCGATCTGTATTATTATGGCAAAGGGGTCGCTCAATCTTATGCGGAGGCAGCAAAATGGTATGCAAAAGCCGCCAAAGCAGGCTCAAGCCAAGCCCAAAATAATTTAGGGCTTATGTATTTGTCGGGATTAGGTATGCCCAAATCTTATGAAAAAGCCTTCATCCTCTTTAAAGCTGCAGCCCAACAAAACAATATTCAAGCACAAGATAATCTCGCTCACCTTTATCAACAAGGTCTTGGTGTCGCCCAAAATAATATTCTGGCGTATGCTTGGTATAATCAGATGCTAACACATGAAGTAAACAGTATGGCGGATAGTAAATTAATTAATGATGCTAAAACAAAACTGTATCAATTAGAAAGAGTGTTAGGTGAGAAAAAAATTGCGCAGGCCCAAGCCTTGACTTTAGAGGCCTTAATAAAAATTAACCCGATTTCTCAGCCGTTAGCGATCTAATTATTACGCCTCAATTTTCATAGAAATTTTTCCGAAAATTGGGGCGTGATATTAAGACCGAAAATCTGGATGGGTACGTTCTATAGTAATTCCCACGCTCTGAGCATCTGGGATAGCATTGGGTTTGTGAAGGGTAAGTTTTAACCAAGGAATATTAAAACGGCGCAACAACATCATCGCTGTTTCATGGGCAAGTTTTTCGACGAGGTAAAACGCCTGTTCTTGACAGAATGTAATGATAGCTTGGCTGACTTCAGCATAGTTTAAACAAAACTGAACATCATCCGTTTCAGCGGCTTTAGAACAGTCCCAGGCTATTTCAAGATCGAAAATGACTTTTTGTCTAATTTGTTGTTCCCAATCGTAAACACCGATTTGTGCAGTTGTGGTTAATCCAGTAATGAAAATATGATCCATAGGGCATCTCCTAAAATTATGGTAGCGATATGCTAACAATTTTGAGTAAAATACACGAAATTTTTTTAAGTAGAGGATAAAAAATGACACTATTTGCCTTGTTCTACATGTTATGTACCTACCTCCTTGGTTCGGTATCCAGCGCAATTTTATTGTGTCATTTTTTGGGACTGCCTGACCCAAGAAAAGCTGGTTCAAACAACCCTGGTGCAACCAACGTACTGAGACTAGGTGGTCGCTGGGTTGCACTTGCTGTATTTATTTTTGATGTTTTAAAAGGAATGATTCCAGTTTGGGCGGGATATTACTTAGGATTAAGTCAATTTGAACTAGGGATGGTGGCACTGTGCGCCTGTTTGGGACATATTTTCCCAATTTTCTTCCATTTTAAAGGTGGAAAAGGCGTTGCTACCGCATTTGGTGCGATTGCACCGATCAGCTGGAGTGTTGCTGGTTTTACATTTGGGACATGGCTTATCGTCTTTATCCTCACTCGATATTCTTCTCTAAGCGCTGTAATTACCGCATTACTTGTTCCATTTTATGTGTGGTATGTCAAACCAGAATTTACTTTCCCAGTTGCAATGGTATGTTGCCTAATCATCTATCGCCATCACGACAATATCCAACGCTTATGGCGCGGACAAGAAAATCGATTTTCTTTTGTGAAGAATAGAGATTAGGTGTAAAAACGCCCTACTGGGCGTTTTATATCATTGACCATAATAAGCGTGTTGACCATGTTTTCTTAGATAATGTTTATCTAATAATTCATGTTGCATATGCGGGGTATTAGGAGCAAGTTGGGTTGTAATAAAATCCATATAAGCAATTTCTTCTAAGACCACTGCATTATGAACAGCCTCTACAGCATTTCTACCCCAAACAAAGGGCCCATGTGAATAAACGACAATCCCGGGAATTTGAATCGGATCAATATGCCGTTGTCGGAACGTTTCAACGATAACTTTTCCAGTTTCTAACTCATATTCACCATTAATTTCTTTCGCAGTCATTGGGCGCGTACAGGGAATATTTCCATAAAAATAATCTCCATGTGTTGTGCCGAATGCTGGAATGTCCTTACCAGATTGTGCCCAGGATGTTGCATAACGGGAGTGAGTATGAACAATTCCACCTACATCTTGAAATTGTCGGTATAATTCTAAATGGGTTGGGGTATCTGAAGATGGTTTTTTACTACCTTCAACAACTTTACCTGTAAATAAATCAACCACTACCATATCTTCAGCCGTCATAACATCATATTCGACACCTGAAGGTTTAATTACAACAAGATTTTTTTCCCGATCAATAGCGGAAACATTTCCCCATGTGAAAGTGACCAAACCATATTTAGGTAGGGCAAGATTAGCTTCTAATACTGTCTGTTTTAATGTTTCTAACATAAGCTTGCCTCCAACATTTTGCTTTGAATCCATTGACGCGCTTTAATAATTTCAATTAAAGGTTCAGGACTTTTTTCTGACCACATTTCAATTAAAAAAGTACCGCGATAGTTGAGCTCTTTTAGCGTTTTAAAAATTTGCAAGAAATCGACACATCCTTCACCAAATGGGACATCTCGGAATTTTCCTGGATAATCGGGAGTTACTTTTAATGTATCTTTTAAATGAATTGCAGAAATTTTATCAATACCTAGTTGAAGTTCTGTGGTTATATTATCATTCCATGCACTAAGGTTTCCGATGTCTGGATACACCGTAAACCAGGGAGAACTTATGAGGTCATCCCATTTTTTCCAACAAGAAATAGAACTCATAAATTGAGTATCCATGATTTCTACAGATAGGGTAACTTGTTTACCTGCGGCATAATTAACAGCCCACTCTAATCCACTTTGAAAGTATTTAAGGGTGGTGTAGTCACTTTCCTCATAGTAAACATCATAGCCTGCCAATTGGATTGTACGAATACCTAAATCTACTGCCAGATCGATGGCTTTTTGCATAAGTATGCGTGACTGTTGACGAATATGTTCATCGTGTGAGCCAAATGGAAAACGACGTTGAGCCGAAAAACACATTGAGGGAATATGAATCCCAGTTTCAATCATTTGTTTCACCAATTGATAACGTTCTTTTTTGGTCCAGTCAAGCCGAGCTAATCGCTCTTCAGTTTCATCAATGGATAGTTCAACAAAATCAAATCCAGCGACTTTAGCGATAGATAATCTATCTTGCCAGGAAATATTTTTAGGTAATGCTTTTTCATAGATACCTAGACGATGAGGTAGCATGGTCTCTCCTTACTCTAAGCAAGAAGAATATTTAATCCTTTTGCTTCGAGTTGCTTAATTATTGCTGGATCAGCCTCATGTCCAGTGATTAGTAGATGAATGTTATCCAGAGATGTAAATAACATACCTACCGCTTTACCTAGCTTAGAGCTATCCAACAAAACGATTAATTTTTGATTTTTGCTTAAAATCCTCTGCTCAGAATTTGCGATTAACATATCTGTCTTATATAAGCCTTTATCTGTTAATCCTTTACCACTTGTAAACATGATATCCGCAGCAAAAGTTTCAGAATCTGCATTCATCGAAAGGGTAATAGCTTGACTCTGGTTATACTGTCCACCCATGATGACAACACGTGGATGATTGTGCTCAATAAGATAGTTTGCCAATGGTAAATAATTGGTGATTATTTGTACTTTTTGTTGGCAAAGTTGCTCACCAAGTAGAAGCATTGTTGAACCACAAGTAAGAATCACATTCTCATCAGGTTTACAAAGACTTGCTGCTTTAACTGCAATACGCTGTTTTTCAGAAAAATGTTTTATATGATTTTTCTTTTCTTCAAGTTCTAGTCCTATTTCTGTTCTTATCTTATGTTCTACACCGTTACGAACTTTAATAAGCTTTCCTTGTTGATGTAATTTGTTTACGTCGCGTCTTGCGGTAGCTGGCGATATATTTAAAAACTGTACAATTTCAGGGATTGAAAGCATTCTTTTAATTGCAAGTTGGGCTAACAATTTTTCGTGTCTTATCGTCTCATTCATTATTTATTCCAATAGTTAAGAATTAAATTACAGATGGCTTCTGACTACCCACTAACGAAAGAGCCAGAAACAAGATCTAGCACCATATTGAAAACCCATCTTACTGTTATACCGTTATAAAATAGATTTGAAAGGTACGTTTGGTTCTTGTTCAAAACAGTCATCAAAACCTCGAGGATGATGATATTCAGTTAGAGCCTTATCGCGTGGATAAATATACTTCCCGCCTACTTCCCAGATAAAAGGGTGAAATTGGTATTGTAAGCGATTTTTACGCATATGATAAAGAGTGAGTATCTCATCTGTATTAGCTTGGAAGTTTGTCCAAATATCGTGATGGACAGGAATAATGACATCGGTTCGTAAACATTCAGCCATACGTAATAAATCAACGGAGGTCATTTTATCTTGAATACCGATTGGGTTTTCACCATAGCTTCCCAATGCAACATCAATATCATAATCTTTCCCGTGTTTTGCATAATAGATGGAATAGTGGCTATCGCCAGAATGATAGATATTTCCTCCTGGCGTCTTAATGAGATAATTCACCGCCTTTTCTCCCATTTCCTCATCACTAGGACAAATACCTGCCAGCTCATTATCATCTGCCCCTTTAGCTGGTAAGGTAACAAGACAAGTACGATCGAAAGAATCGAGTGCGATTAATTCAAGGTCTTTGATTTTAATTGCATCGCCAGGTTTAACGGTAATACAACGATGTTCAGGGACGCCCCATTTTTTCCACATGTTTACGCAGTATTTAGGACCGATAAATTTGACATGATCTAAGTTAGGATTTTGAATGATCGCAGCAGCGACATTTACATCAATATGATCATTATGGTAGTGAGTGGCCACAACTGCATCAAGATCAATTATAGCAAAAGGATCTAATACCATAATGGAATTGCGGAGATTTGGTTGCAGTTTTCTCACTCCTGCCATATTTGCCATCTGATGCCCGCGGACCATATCTTTGACTTGTTTGGTCGCTTTACCACGGCCACACCACAGATCAATACATAAGTTAGCATTTGCTGGTGTTTTTACCCAGATCCCAACACATCCTAGCCACCACATTGCAAAATTTTTTTCAGGTACTTTTTCCAAGGCAATTTCTTCATTAAGCCAAGTTCCCCATTCAGGAAAAGTAGATAAAATCCAACTTTCACGACTAATTTCATTAACTTTACTCATATTTAATCCTCTTTATTGATTTTTAATCATAAATAATCATATTTAATCATTTTAAATAAGTAAAGTTATTTTTTCTATTTTTTTATTATTAATATAGTTAATTATCGGTATTTATTGAATTAAATGTATTAAAAAGCATATATTAAAACCACAAAATTAGGTTAAAAAATGTTCTATAAATAGCAATAAATTGTGATTGTCGTCACAAATAATCAAAATAAATCTTTTTTTGATTTTTTTACCCAGCTACACTCTAGCGACGAAAGTAGGCATGAAAAATGTAGGATTAATTTTATGCTTAGAGCTATCTACTTTGTATTGGCATGAGAGGACAATATGGAAACGATTTATCAATTATTTTTGACGATTAATACGCAGGTATTATCCAAGGCACCCTTTTTATTAGGAATAGTTGCTTGTCTAGGCTACATACTATTGAAAAAAGATTCTACAACTATAATCAAGGGGACAATTAAGACAATTGTTGGGTTTATGATGGTCCAAATTGGGGCAGAAGTACTAGTCAAAAGTTTTAAACCTATTATTACCAAACTTGCTGAATATCATGGGCTAACTGGTGCAGTTATTGACCCCTATACCTCTATGCAGGCAACCATTCAAACTATGGGAGAACATTATGCATGGGTGGGTTACGCTGTATTGGGTGCATTGGCACTTAATATTGTATTGGTTTTGTTGCGTCGTTTTACAGGGATTAGAACAATTATGCTCACGGGACATATTATGTTCCAGCAAGCTGGATTGGTTGCAGTATTTTATATGATTATTGGGGCTTCAATGTGGGAAACCATTATTTATACTGCTGTACTTATGGCGTTATATTGGGGGATTAGCTCTAATATCATGTACCAGCCAACCCAGGCTGTTACTGGAGGTGCGGGATTTTCTATTGGGCATCAACAACAATTCGCCTCATGGGTTGCAACTAAAATTGCGCCCAAATTAGGGGATAAGAATGACAGCGTAGATCATATTAATTTACCAAAATGGCTACATATCTTTCACGATAGCATCTCTGCGACAGCCTTAGTTATGACTGTTTTTTTTGGTGTCATTTTACTTTCCTTTGGATTAACCCATCTTCAAGAAATGGCAGGCAAAACAAATTGGTTTATGTACATTTTGGAAACTGGATTGAAATTTGCGGTAGCGATTCAAATAATCGTGACAGGGGTACGCATGTTCGTCGCAGAACTTTCAGAGGCATTTAAGGGGATTTCAGAGCGTTTAATTCCAAATTCTGTATTAGCAATTGATTGTGCAGCAATTTATGCGTTTTCACCTAACGCAATGGTTTTTGGTTTCATGTGGGGAGCTATTGGGCAATTTGTTGCTGTAGGGATACTACTATTCTGTAACGCACCTATTTTAATTATTCCTGGCTTTATCCCAATGTTCTTTTCGAATGCGACTGTCGGGGTTTTTTCTAATAAATTTGGTGGTTGGAAAGCTGTTATGAAAATTTGTTTCATCATGGGAATCATCGAAGTATTAGGGTCCGCATGGGTTATTCAGCTACTCGCTACAAAAGGGGCATTCTTTAATGGTTGGATGGGAATGGCGGATTGGGCCCTTGTCTTTCCTCCTGTCTTACAAGGTATTGTAAGTATCCCAGGGTTTTTCTTCCTTATCCTTTTAAGTGCTTTAATTTATATGTTTTTTGCAAGTCGCAAGTTGCGTGCAGAAGAGGCGGAAGCAAGAGCTCGCGGTCTCACATTGGAACAATTGCACGGTTATGATCTCGATCCAAAAGTAGAAGAAAATGTAGACAATCCTCGAGTGGATGCTGAAGAGCTAAATTTCTCTGAACGACCAATACGTATTCTTGCTGTATGCGGTAGTGGGCAGGGCTCATCAATGATGATGAAGATGAAAATTAAAGTATGGTTAGATAAACGACATATTGCCAACATTATGGATAGCTGTGCGGTAACGGATTATAAAGGAAAACTAGATAGCGTAGATATCATAGTATGTTCCCAGCATTTGAAAGATGAAATAACTGTTCCATCTAATGTATCAGTTCTTGGGGTTCAGAATATGTTAAATCCCAATTCTTTTGGAGAAGAATTATTAGAATTAATCCATAAATGTCAAAACCAATAGGGGAAATCAAAGTGTAAAACAATTAATTTACTGAGGGTATAGATATGTTAAAGAAATCATTAATTGAAAATAAAGCAATTAAGCTTAATCAGCATGCAGATGATTGGCAAGAAGCAATAAAAATTGCCATTGATATGCTTGTTTCTGCGGGTTGTGTAGAAACAAGATATTACGACAGCATTGTAAAAGGTATTCAGGAACATGGTCCATATATTATTTTAGCTCCGGGGTTAGCGATGCCACATGCTAGACCAGAAGATGGTGTCATAAAAAGTGGATTTTCTTTAGTGACATTTAAAGAGCCTATTTATTTTGATGGGGATGAGTCGCCTATTTATATGATGATTGCATTGGCAGGAAGTGATGCTAATGCCCATATGGAAGGATTAGTAGAAATAACGGAGGCATTAGATGATCCAGACAGTGAAACGGGGGTAGATATCGACAAATTCCGTAGATGTCAGACCGAGCAAGACGTTTTAAATGTGCTTGATGCCGCTTTAGTATAAAATTATGTATGAGGAAAATTGATATGAAACCTTTATTACAATTAGCTTTAGATTCAACGAATTTAGAAACCGCAGTTGTATCAGCCCAAAAAGCTGAGCAAGTTGTAGACATCATTGAAATTGGAACTATTCTTGCTTGTGCTGAAGGTATGAAAGCAGTGTCACTATTGCGTGCTTTACATCCTGAACATATTATTGTTTGTGATTTAAAAACAACTGATGGTGGCGCAATTTTAGCAAAAATGGCATTTGAGGCTGGGGCAGACTGGCTAACAGTATCGGCAGCAGCTCATCCAGCAACGAAAGCCGCCTGTAAAAAAGTTGCTGATGAAATTAATATTCTTCATCCTGAATTAAAGATCCCGAAAGAAATTCAGATAGAAATTTATGGCAATTGGACATTAAATGACGCTCAGGAATGGCTAAATTTAGGTGTCACACAAGCTATTTATCATCGTTCTCGTGATGCTGAATTAGCGGGCAAAGGTTGGACTCAGACAGATATCGATCTTATGAAAGCCTTATCTGACATGGGACTAGAATTATCTATCACTGGAGGTATTATTCCAGAGGATATTCATTTATTTAAGGATATTAAAAATGCTAAAGCATTCATTGCAGGGCGTGCTCTAGTTGGTCCAAATGGACTTACTATTGCACAAAAAATTCATGAACAAATTAATAAATATTGGTAGATGATAATGATAAAAAAGCCACAAGTTCATTTGTGGCTTTTTGTCGTTTCACATTGCTTATTCGTGAATGGTTTCAACTGCACTTTTTATTGTGAGTGTGATTTCAGTGGATATCACATGTTCCAAAATCGTGCTTAAACTTGCCAGTTTTCGGTAGTCTGCAATTCCTTGATTATTAATGTAGCCTTGTTCTTTCAAACTATTAATGAAGTTTGTAAAGACAGCTTTATCAAAGAATTCTGGTGCATTGATACCGTGCAAAATAGATAAACGGCGTGCAACAGTTTGACTATTTTTTTCTAAATCAGCACGGGCAATATTAGGATCATTTTGTAGAATATTAATCGTAATATTGTAACGTTGTAGTATTTCACGCACCCCCGCAGACCAAAGTTGAAGTGTACGAACATGCGATTTATTTAACGCAAGAATATTCGCATTACTTTGGATAAGGTTTTGGCGTTCGAATTCAGCAATGATGGCTTCTAAGTAAGCATGCAATTCTTCTTCGTTAAAACGTAAGAATAATTCTTTTTGTAAGAATGGGTAAAGTTTCTTAGCCGTATCAATAACCAAATCTTTTTGGATTGCTTCATAATGTAGAATAAGACTCGCCACGAGAGAAGGGAGTGCCAAAATATGTTGAATATTATTACGATAATAAGTCATCAATACCGCAGCATCTCGTTGTAAACGAATGATTTCACCAAAGTTATCTTTCTCAACTAAAAGCCCCATGCGATCTAAATTGAATGCATATTCCACCATTTCGGCTGGGGTTTCCTGAGGAAGTGTCATATCTTGAGAATAAGGAACATTGGTCAGGAAATCTTGGTAACTTTCTAATTGTTCAATAAGTTGCTCTTTACTTAAGGCACGTTGACGTGAAGAAAGAAGAGCGGTACCAATTAAGTTCATTGCATTTACAGCGGCTGCATTATTAATATGCACCATAACTTTATTAGAAATATTTTCTACCGCAGAGCTAAACCAAGGTGCGCGTACATCATTTGCCGTGCTTTCCGTATCGCCTTTTTCTTTCCATTCTGGGTAATGCTGATTGAGGTAATTTGCAATACTAATTGGTTCCCCAAAGTTTACATACGCTTTACCAAGCTTACGTAATTTTTTAATAACGCGAATTACTAAGCCTGCATTTTCTTTTTCTTTCTCTGCACCACGAAGTTCTTTAGCATAGGTATCTACTTCAATAACATGCTCATAACCAATGTAAACTGGTACGATCGAAATCGGACGACGTTGGTCTTGTTGCAATGCTTGTAATGTCATAGACATCATACCTGTTTTTGGTGTGAGCAAGCGTCCTGTACGGGAACGACCACCTTCAATAAAATATTCAACAGAATAACCACGATAAAAGAGTTCTGCTAAATATTCACGGAAAATGGTGGCGTAAAGACGATTTCCTTTAAAGCTACGGCGGATAAAGAAGGCGCCCCCACGGCGGAACATTGACCCTACTGGCCAGAAATTAAGGTTAATCCCAGCAGCAATATGCGGTGGAACTAAACCTTGATGGTAAAGTAAATAGGAAAGCAGTAAGTAGTCGATATGGCTACGGTGGCATGGAATATAGACAATTTCATGTCCTTCTAATGCTAATTTACGCACGCGATCTGCGTTTTGTACATTAATTCCTTGATAAAGTTTATTCCAAAGCCAACGTAAGAAACGGTCAGCTAAACGTAAACCTTCGTAATTTACGTTAGCGGCAATCTCATCCATAATTTTATAAGCTTCCCGTCTCGCTTTTTCTGGACTCACATTTTTTAAACGGATCTCATCATCAATTGCTTGAAGGACAGCAGGTGACTGCATAAGGTTACGGAACATCGCTTGACGGTTAGGAAGACGAGGACCTGTCGCAGAAATACGTTGTTTAGAAAAATGGATTTTTGCTACGCGGGTTAATTTTGTAGCTAATTTTGGATCGTTACCGTATTCGTTAACCATGTAGCGTAATGAAACAGCTTGTGAAAAACGGACAAAGGTGTCACGACCAAACCAAATAGCCGCGATCATTTTTTGTAAGCTGTTTAACAGACGAAGTTTTGGTAATCCCGCACTTCCTTCATGTCCTGGGGAACGACCCCATAGCACGGAAGCTGGGATAATTTGTACATTGAGATCAGGATCTTTGCGATGCAGATCTAAATACTGATTGAAAACTTTAATGGTTTCTTTTTTAGCCGTTTTACTACGAAAAACGCTATTCCCCTTGTCTAAAAACACATATCTTGGGAGAGATTGCCCTGCAATATTATTATTTTCTGCTGGATCGGGTAGCCCTACACTAAGACAGTTTCTACGTAGGATAACAAAGTCTGTTTGGGACGTATAAGGGAGAATATAAACAACCGGTTGTGACAAATCGAGATTTAGCTCATCAATTGGATGTTGCGGAATAGGATTATTTTTTACCAAAAATGACAATGGAAAATCCAATGCTTGTCGGTAAAGGTTTAATAACAAAGACATATTTATTACCAGTGATTAATAAATTAAGAATAATTTACCTTATTTTACCTTAAAAAGTTAGCTTTTTGTGCTAAAGAAAGCATTGCATAATGAATAAAGATGTATAGAATGACATAAATATATTGTATAAAAAACCAGGGGTTGCAATAAAAATGCTCAAAAAGTTAACAGAAAGACAACAGCAAGTCTATAATTTGCTGAAAAGTCATATTGATAGTACGGGCATGCCACCTACTCGTGCAGAAATCGCAAAAGAACTTGGATTTCGTTCGGCAAACGCTGCAGAAGAACATTTAAAAGCCTTAGCTCGGAAAGGGGTTATTGAAATTCTCTCGGGTGTATCTCGAGGTATTCGTTTAATTGCTGAAGAGGAACCAGTGGAAGAGGGCATTCCTCTGATTGGTCGAGTGGCAGCGGGCGAACCAATTTTAGCAGAAGAGCATATTGATAGTATTTACCATATCGATCCGCAAATGTTTAATCCTGCAGCAGATTTTTTGTTACGCGTGTATGGAGAATCAATGAAGAATATTGGCATCTTAGATGGTGATCTTCTTGCGGTTCATCATACGAAAGACGTGCGCAATGGGCAGGTTGTTGTTGCTCGCATTGATGATGAAGTCACAGTAAAACGTTTGGTTAAACAAGGTAATATGATTTACCTTCATGCGGAAAACGATGACTTCGCACCGATTGTCGTAGATTTAAATCAGAATCCGACTTTTGAAATTGAAGGCGTAGCGGTTGGGATTATTCGCAATAATCGTTGGATGTAATTACGCCCTAAAAATCGGAAAATTTTTTGATTTATTACAAAAAATCTTGTTATTTAAAATAACCACTGTATAATTCCGCAACTTACAGTCGTGTTCATTTTTTCGTTCCTTGCTTCCGCAAGATTGGCGACTGGTCTTACAGTCGGAGGCTGATTAACCCGTAAGGAGCAGCAATGCGTCACTACGAAATCGTTTTTATGGTTCATCCAGACCAAAGCGAACAAGTACCTGCGATGATCGAACGTTACACCAACTCTATCACAGAAGCTGGCGGTAAAATTCATCGTTTAGAAGATTGGGGTCGCCGTCAATTAGCATACCCAATCAACAAATTACATAAAGCACACTACGTGCTTATGAATGTAGAAGCGCCTCAAACAGTAATCGACGAGCTAGAAACAACATTCCGTTACAACGATGCAGTTCTTCGTAACGCGATTATGCGCACTAAGCACGCCGTAACAGAAGCGTCCCCAATGGTTAAAGCACGCGACGAACGCAAAGCTGTAACTGAAGTTGAAATCAACGATACTGAGGATGCTGGCGAGTAATTGTCTATTTCAAATCGTTTATCTTTAACGGGTAAAGTTTCCACTTTCCCTAAAAGGATGAGAACCCCGAATGGTATAGAACATTGCCAATTTATTTTTGAGCATCGTTCCTACCGCCAAGAAGCAGGATTTCAGCGCCAAGTTTGGTGTAAAATTCCGGTTCAAATTAGCGGGGCAGATTTAATAGCAAAGACACAAAGCATTACGGTCGGTGTGGATCTTTTTATTGTTGGCTTCTTGATTTCGCAAAAAGCGCCAAATCAATTAACGCAATTAGTATTACACGCCGAGCAGATCGAATTTATAGATTAGGAGAATCGCCACATGGCACGTTATTTCCGTCGTCGTAAGTTCTGCCGTTTCACAGCGGAAAATGTTACTGAAATCGATTACAAAGATATCGCAACATTAAAGAACTACATTTCTGAAAGCGGCAAAATTGTCCCAAGCCGTATTACTGGTACTCGTGCGAAGTATCAACGTCAATTAGCTCGTGCAATCAAACGCGCGCGTTTCTTAGCGTTACTTCCATACACTGACAACCAACACTAGTTGCAAGGAGTACAGTAAATGCAAGTTATTTTATTAGAAAAACTCGCTCACCTTGGTAACATCGGTGACCAAGTGAACGTTAAAGCAGGTTTTGCACGTAACTACTTAATCCCACAAGGTAAAGCAGTAATGGCAACCGCAGCAAACGTAGAATATTTCGAAAGCCGTCGCGCTGAACTTGAAGCAAAAGCTGCTGAAGTTTTAGCTCAAGCACAAGCTCGTGCTGCACAATTAGCTGAATTAGCTAAAGTAACTATCGCT
>SAMEA104404098__coassemble_17_pt1 | contig 32728 bp, 32 predicted proteins | sample SAMEA104404098__metabat2_low_PE_002 | metagenome-assembled genome bin SAMEA104404098 (sample SAMEA104404098) | Balaenoptera acutorostrata | reverse complement strand
GTGGCGGTGAGAGGGGGATTCGAACCCCCGATGCGCTTTCGCACATACACGCTTTCCAGGCGTGCTCCTTCAACCACTCGGACATCTCACCGAAAAAGAATAGGCGCAAAATATAAGGGTTTCTTTGATAAGCGTCAAGCAAATTTTTTCGAAAAGGACTAATTTTTTTAAAAAAAAGGAGTAAAATAACGGTTTTTTTGTAGTGGAGTATTAATTTTATGCTAAAGACTTGGTTATCAAGTAAAAATGGACTGTTTGCGGTACGTCCATTCAGTGCTCTACGGGATAGTTTTCGTTTAGGTTACACTAAAAAAGATTTATTCCGTGATTTCGTCGCAGGTATAACGGTTGGGATTATCGCGATCCCACTTTCTATGGCATTGGCAATTGCGAGTGGTGTAGCCCCACAACATGGGCTTTATACCGCTATCGTGGCTGGCTTTATCATTGCATTGTTAGGGGGTTCACGTTTTAACATTTCTGGACCAACCGCCGCGTTCGTTGTAATTTTATATCCAATTACCCAACAGTTTGGTTTAAGTGGACTGCTTATTGCAGGCTTAATGGCTGGGATAATTTTAGTAATCATGGCAATGTTGCGTTTAGGGCGATTGATTGAATATATTCCATTGCCAGTTACACTCGGTTTTACTTGTGGTATCGGGATTGTGATTGCGACATTGCAGATCAAAGATTTCCTTGGTTTGCACATTGCAAAAATGCCAGCAACCTATATTGGTAAAGTAGAAGCGCTTTTCCACGCATTACCAACCTTAAAAGTTGCCGATCTTGTGGTAGGTGTGATCACATTAATCGTATTAACGCAATGGCGCCGTTTACGTTTACCGATTCCAGGACATCTTCCAGCGGTAATTATCGGTACTATCGTAGCCATGATTTTTGCACATTTTGGTTCTGAAGTAGCGACTATTGGTTCTTCTTTCACTTATACCTTACCAGACGGCACGACAGGACAAGGTATTCCAAACGTATTACCAGAATTCTCACTTCCTTGGAATACACCAAATGCTGATGGCACAGTTACACATTGGACATTTGCAAAAGTACAATCTTTATTACCTGCTGCATTCTCTATGGCAGTGTTAGGTGCGATTGAATCATTACTTTCTGCGGTAGTGTTAGATAACATGACCAGTACGAAGCACCATTCTAATAATGAATTATTAGCTCAAGGGATTGGTAACATCGTTGCGCCATTTATGGGCGGGATTACAGCAACTGCAGCGATTGCACGTTCTACAGCTAACGTAAAAGCTGGCGGTTATTCTCCAATTTCAAGTGTATTCCATTCATTACTTGTACTTTGTTCAGTCGTGTTCTTCGCGAAACAACTTTCGTACCTCCCATTAGCATCCATGGCAGCATTATTGATGGTTGTGGCTTGGAACATGGCAAATGTTGGACCAATTATTCAGCTTATTCGTCGCTCAGGACGTAGTGAAATTGCGGTACTTTTCATCTGTATTTTCTTAACCGTTGTATTCGATATGGTTATCGCAATTACAGTGGGCGTATTACTTGCAAGCTTACTCTTTATCCGTACTATTGCTGAAATGACAAAACCAGTAGAACAAAAAGTACCAACGGATTTAGACAACAATACCGTAATTTATCGTATTAACGGACCGCTTTTCTTCGCGGCAGCTGATAATCTTTTTGCTGAATTACATACCAAAATTCTTGAAGCAGATCATCCAGTGAAAAATATCATTTTACAATGTGATGCGGCAACCATTCTGGATGCGGGTGGTGTGCATGCCTTAATGCGATTTGTTCAAACGCTTAAACCAGGTCAAACTTTATATATGACCAACATGCAATTCCAACCGCTACGTGCGATTGTAAAAGCAAAACATACACCAGAAATTAAAGCGATTAATTTCAGCTCAAGTCTTGATCAAGCATTGAAAAAAATTCGCCGTAAAGAAGCGAAAAATATTGAAGTGCTAGAATAAGATTAGCTTATCACTACGCCACGATTTTCGTAAAAATTTATGGAAAATCGTGGCTTTTTTTATTTTATTGCCAACCAATTTTGCATTATCTGCAAGCCAAATTCCGACATAATACTTTCTGGATGAAACTGAATGCCATAAATTGGGAGAGATTTATGTTGATATGCCAGTATGACCTTATCATCACATTGTGCGGTGACGTCTAATGGAAAATCAGACGACATCTCTTTTACTGCCCAAGAATGATAAAGCCCCACATAAAAATTCTTAGGTAAACCTGCAAAAAGTGAAGAAGGTGCGCTTACACGACAATATTTACGTTCGCCATGTCGTGGTGCCTGTAATTGTTTTAATTCGCCACCAAAAAATTCCCATAAACTTTGATGCCCAAGACAAACGCCTAGAATAGATTTAGATTGATGAAATTTATTATAAATTTCAAAAAGCTGAGGATAGGCAGAAGGCACGTCAGGACCAGGCGAAATCAAAATATGGCTAAAGGGCTCAATCAATGCCAAATCCACTTTCTCTACATCGCAAACTTGAAAAGGAATTTCACACTGGCGCAAAAGCTCAACGAGATTGTAAGTGAAAGAATCATGATTATTCACAAGAAAAACCGAGGGTTGCGGGGAAGTGGGTTTCATCTGCATTGCGTTTCCTTTTCAAAATTGCATAAAATGGCGCATTATCCATTGTTTTTTTGATGAGTACCAGTTTTGCAAAATTTTATTTCCCAAGCAAATATCTACGGCACAAAGCGTCAGCCTTGTTTTTTTTATATTGATTTTGAACAGCGAAAACCCGTGATATTGCCCCTTGCTACGTTAGATCCTAAGCAAATCGCTTTTTCTTTTCCAAAAAAAGGGAATACCGAACCGCAGTCGATTTCAATGAAATTAGGATGGCATGAGCTACCAAAGCCTATTGATTTTGAAACCTATCAGCAAGGATTTGATATCGTGCAAGCGGGCTTGAAACAAGGTAATTCGTACTTGTTAAATTTAACTTTTTCTACCGAAGTTTTCCCGAATGCGACATTGGAAGAAATTTTTTATGCGACCGATGCCCCTTTTAAATTGTATGTAGCAGGGCAGTTTGTTTGTTTTTCGCCAGAAGCATTTGTTAAAACGCAAAATAATCAAATCCTGACCTTCCCAATGAAAGGCACCTTCACCACAACTCCAGAACGTTTAGCGCGAGATAAAAGTGCATTACTTGCAAATACCAAAGAGCAACGCGAGCATTATACGATTGTCGATCTTATGCGAAATGATCTGGCGATGGTGGCGCAGAATGTGCAGGTAAAACGATTCCGCTATGTGGAAGAAATTGTGACAGGCAAAAATATTATTTTGCAAACGAGCTCAGAGATTTGCGGGGATCTTGGTGAAAATTGGCAAGATCGATTAGGTGATATGATCGCAAGTTTACTTCCCGCAGGCTCAATCAGTGGCGCACCGAAAGAAAAAACAGTTGAAATTATCCAAAATGCCGAACGACAAGAACGCGGCTACTACACTGGAATTTTTGGCTATTTTGATGGAGAAGATCTGCATAGTGCCGTGGCAATTCGTTTTATTGAAAAACGAGGCGAACGGTATTTTTTCCATAGTGGTGGTGGCATTACTTTGCATAGCCATGTACGGGAAGAATATGCCGAACTCCTTGCCAAAGTGCGCTTTCCGCAGCGCGAGGTCTTATGATATTTCCCCTTTTTGAAACATTTCGTTATGAAAATGGGCAGCTTTATCACCTTGATTTTCATCTGGAACGCTACCAACGTAGCATTTGGGAATTTTTTGGAAAACATATTCACGCCCCGATTTTCGAAGAAATTTTTATGCAATTTGTGCAGTATCAGCAATTACCCCAAACGGGACTTTACCGTTTACGCTTGGCTTACAATCTGACGAACTTTGATTTACAAATTTTTCCGTACGAACGCAAAGTTTATCGGGCATTTAAACCGATCGTGTGTGATGACATTGATTACCACCTAAAATTCACCGATCGTCATCATTTACAAGAATTATTGGCTCAAAAAGATGAGGCAGATGAAGTGATTATCATAAAAAATGGATACGTCACAGATTGTACCATTGGTAATTTAGTTTTCCGTTCAGGTGATAGTTGGTTTACACCTAATACGCCACTGCTTGCGGGAACGCAACGGGCTTATTTATTGGCAACCCAGCAAATACAATCTGTACCTATTCGGCAAAATGATTTAAACCAATTTGAAGAAGTCCGCCTGATTAATGCGTTAAATCCTTTAAACTTATAGAGAAATGGCTATAATTGTTTTATTTAAGTAAGGAGAAAAAAATGACAAAAATCATTCATACTGAAAAAGCACCTGCTGCGATTGGTCCTTATGTACAAGCAGTAGAAGCGGGTAATATGTTATACACCTCAGGACAAATTCCTGTCGATCCAGCAACGGGTAACGTAAGTGATGATATCGCTACTCAAGCACGTCAGTCTTTGGAAAATATCAAAGCAATCGTCGAAGAAGCAGGATTAGCGGTACGCGATATTATTAAAACCACTATTTTCGTTAAAGATCTGAATGACTTTGCGACAGTAAATGAAGTGTACCAAGCTTTCTTTAGTGCAAACAAACATCCAAGTTTCCCAGCACGTTCTTGCGTGGAAGTTGCGCGTTTACCAAAAGACGTAAAAATTGAAATTGAAGCGATTGCTTTCCGCAAATAGTGGCATAAAACCCTGTTTCCTAAAATCCCTCTTCTTTTCTAAGGAGAGGGATTTTTTTATGTCGTGTAACAAAACGGTAAAAAGAATGAAAAGATAAAAAAACTGTTTGTAAAGTAATCGTGTTAAATGGTCGAACCAGTTTAAAAAATATCGCTTTTACACTAGGTTTACTTTTATCATTGTCGCCAATTTCACGCTTAAGAAAAAATAGAAAGGATTATTATGAAACTCTCAAAACTCTCTCTTCTTTTAGTTTCGCTTTATTCAGTCAATACTTTTGCACAAAACGTGGTGGTATTCGGCGATAGTTTAAGTGATATTGGGCAGAAAGGTTGGTTGCATGCGGCAACTTACAATAAACCAGATGGTCAATCAAATAAACTTTACGCTCAAGATATTGATCCAACATTAAAATCTTCTACAAAAGGTGGGACAGATTACGCGTTTAGTGGCGGGGTGATTGATGGAGCAAATTTTGCAAATCCAGCTGCGCTTTCTAAAGTGCCGACCGTAGTGGTATCAGGTCAAATCCAACAATATCTTAAACATGGCGTAGATAAAAATGCGATGCATATCGTTTGGGCGGGTGGTAATGATATGGCGGCAATCTTGAAAGGTATTCAAGGAAAATTAGCGAGCGCATTACCAACTCCGGAACAAGTTAAAGCAGCAAAAGAGAAAGCCACACAAGAATTTGCTAGTGCTAGTTTAAAATTATCAAATGCAGTAAAAGCACATCAATTAACGCAGAAAGAGGCTGAAGATAAATTAAAGAGTATGAAATCCGAAGCTCAAAAACAAGCAGCTGCTCAAGAAAAAGCCGTTATACAAAAAGCAGTATCCCAGCTTATGACTCCACAAAATATGGCAGCCTTACAAGGTAAAGTAGGGGCAATGGCAAAACAAATGGCACAAAATGTTGCAATGTTACAAAAAGCTGGTGTGAACCAAATTATTTTACCAACCATTCCGAACGTTAGTTTTACGCCAGAATTCCAAAAATTACTTGCGAGTGCACCAGCGAGCGCACGTGGTCAGATTGAACAGGTTGCAGCGATGTTTACTGATTTCGTAAACCGTAGTATTACCGCAGGGGTGAACCAAGCAGGGCATAATATTGTACGTATCAATACCAATGCACTCTTTGAAGATATGATCAAACATCCGCAAAATTATGGATTAAAATATGTTAAAGGTGATGCGTGCGGAGATAAAAGTAGTGCTATGGGACAATGTACCAGTGTACCAGCTGATGCGGATAGCTATCTCTTCGCTGATCCGTTCCACCCAGGTCCAGTCGCACATAAAGCCTTTGCGGATTATGTATTAAACGTAGTCAATACACCAAAAGCCTTTGCGGTGTTACCAACCTTACTTCAACAACAAACCGAAATGAGTTTAGATCATTTACGCCATAATGATGTACTTAACTCAAACTATTCAGGTCTACAAGTAAGCGTTGCTCATGATCAAGCAAAAAATGTCCACATGACGCACTTAAACGTAGCATTCCATTTCAATCCAAATTGGCAATGGCAAGTACAGGTGAGTGAAGGTCGCAACCATCTAGATAATTACCAACAAACTTATTTAAGTAACCGTTCTATCGTTGCGGATACTGCATTACGTTATAACGGCGATAACTACTGGTTAGGTGCTTTAGCAGGGGTTAACCGTGGTAAGTTCTACGCAGATCGTATGAATCCAATTGGACTTTCTACTCACGAACAACAAGCGCATACCTCAGGTAAAGATTTCCACTTCGGCGTATATGGTGGCTATGCATGGAATCTTGATCCAATGACCTTAATTGCAAGTGCTGATTTAACCCAAAGCTTTAAACACATTGAAGGATTCAATACGGGTAACGATCCGCTTATGCAAATGTATATTCAAGATCGCACCCAAAATAGCTTGGTATCAGGTGTCGAATTAGAAACACGCTTTAACCTAGACAGTTTCAAACCGTATGTTCGTACTCGTTTAAGTCGTGAATGGCATCGTTCCGTGGAATCTGTTGATGCATATTACAACGGAAGCGTATTTAATACCGATATTGCGAAATTAAAACCTTACACTTGGAACGTTCAAGCGGGTGTGCTTTACCAACCAACTGACTTGCCAGTTTCTGCAAGCGTAAGCGTAGTTCGTGATCTTAAACAGCCGCTTTTACCTCGTAATACAGTGTATCGAGCAAGTTTAAGTTACCATTTCTAATTTTAGATAAATAGAAAATTCCCTCTAGGCGCGGTGGTTTTTGCAAGTTTTTTTGCTAAAATGCACCGCGTTTTTTATTTTTATTGAGGAAACTTTATGACGGTACTTGCACGTTACCATTCTTACGAATCTTGCGGTACGGTAGATGGACCAGGCATTCGTTTTATTTTATTTTTACAGGGTTGCTTAATGCGATGCCAATATTGCCATAACCGCGATACCTGGGATCTGCATGGGGGTAAAGAAATTTCAGTTGAAGAACTCATGAAAGAGGTGGTTACCTATCGCCATTTTATGAAGGCAACAGGTGGTGGCGTTACGGCATCTGGAGGGGAAGCAGTATTACAAGCTGAGTTTGTGCGCGATTGGTTCCGTGCTTGTAAAGCAGAAGGAATTAACACTTGTTTAGACACTAACGGTTTTGTACGCCATTATGATCAAGTCATTGATGAATTACTGGATGTCACCGATCTTGTTCTTCTCGACCTTAAACAACTTAATGATACCATTCATCAAAACCTTATCGGCGTATCTAATAAACGTACCTTAGAATTTGCAAAATATCTAGAAAAACGCCAAATTCCAGTATGGATCCGTTATGTCGTGGTGCCAGGATATACCGATTTTGATGAAGATATTCATAAACTCGGCAAATTTGTATCAACCATGAAAAACGTTGAAAAAGTAGATTTATTGCCGTATCACAAACTTGGTATGCACAAATGGGAAACCATGGGCGAAGAATATAAATTAAAAGATGTTAATCCACCAACCAAAGAAAGCCTTGAACATATCAAAGAAATTCTCGAAAGTTACGGCTTAACGGTGAAATATTAAAACAGCAAAATTAGCTTAAAAAAAGTGCGACCGATGGTCGCATTTTTGTTTATATACCTCTATAATGAACGAGTTTTGAACGAAATGTTTCATTATTTTTAATAATAAAATCATATAATTATTTGGAGAAACTTATGCGGTTAATACCTTTAATGGACGACGCTCAAGTGAGCGAATGGGCGGCAAATTACATTGTTGAACGTATCAATCAATTTCAACCAACGCCAGAGCGTCCTTTTGTTCTTGGTCTTCCGACTGGCGGAACTCCACTCGCAACTTATAAAAAACTCATTAAACGTTATCAAGAAGGTAAAGTCAGTTTTAAAAATGTCGTGACGTTTAATATGGATGAATACGTTGATTTACCTGAAGATCATCCACAAAGCTATCACTATTTTATGTATCATAACTTTTTCAATCACATTGATATTCCAAAAGAAAATATTAACATCCTCAATGGGAATGCAAAAAATTATGAAGAGGAATGCCAACGGTATGAAGACAAAATTCGCCAATATGGAAAAATACATCTCTTCATGGGCGGTGTAGGCACCGATGGACACATCGCTTTTAATGAACCCGCCTCCTCACTTTCATCTCGCACCCGAATTAAAACCCTCACTGAAGAAACGCGGATTGCAAACTCCCGCTTTTTTGATCATCATCTTGATGCAGTCCCTAAATATGCCCTTACCATTGGCGTTGGAACTTTATTAGATGCAGAAGAAGTCATGCTATTAGTCACAGGTTATAATAAAGCACTCGCATTGCAAGCTGGTGTTGAAGGCGCAGTAAACCATTTATGGACGGTTAGCGCGCTTCAACTTCACCCACAATGTATTATTGTCTGCGATGAAAAAGCAACGCAAGAATTGAAAGTGAAAACCGTTAAATATTTTAAAGCGTTAGAACACGCAGCGATTTGCTCCGTTGCTAAAACTGAAAATTAGGAGGAAATTATGAAATATGCCCTAATCAATACCACCATTTATACTGGTGAAGCCGTTTTGAAGCACCATGCCGTCCTCATCGAAGGGGATACGCTAGTGGGTATTCAAAGCGAAGAATCTTTACCGCATACGCTTAAAAAAGTCGATTTAAAAGGTGCGAATCTTTGTGCCGGTTTTATCGATTTGCAAATTAACGGATGTGGTGGCGTGATGTTTAATGACGACATTACACTAAGTGCCTTAGAAACCATGCAAAAAACCAATATCCGTTCTGGAACAACCAGTTTTTTACCTACTTTCATTACTGCGGCCAATGAAAAAATGCTTCAAGCAATTGATGTCGTAAAAGACTATATGAGCAAGTATAAACATGAAGTACTGGGTATTCATTTGGAAGGACCTTATCTTAGCAAAGAGAAAAAAGGCGTCCATCGCAGTGAGTTTGTGCGTGGCATTACACCAGAAATGAAAAATGAGTTATGCGCACGTGCTGATTACATCAAAATGTTAACGATCGCACCTGAAAACCCAACCGCACAATATATTCCTGAATTTGTTAAGGCGGGTATTGTCGTTTCGCTTGGGCATTCCAATGCAACGTTTGAACAGGCTCAGGCCGCTTTTCATGCGGGGGCAACTTGTGTCACTCACTTACATAATGCGATGTCACCAATCAGCTCAGGTCGTGATATGGGAATGGTCGGCGCTTGCCTTTATAGTGATGGCTATGCGGGGATTATTGCAGATGGGGTACACGTTAGCTTTGAAAATGTGGCACTTGATAAAAAAATCAAAGGCGATCGCTTATTTGTAGTCACAGATGCGATTGCACCCGCTGGTTCAGATATTAAAACCTTCCCATTTGAAGGCAAACAAATCCATGTAGAAAATGGACGTTGCGTCGATGAAAATGGAACCTTAGCAGGTTCATCTATCACCATGATTGAATCAGTGGCAAATTTAGTAAAAAATGTAGGCATGAGCTTACAAGAAGCGCTCCGCATGGCAAACCTTTACCCAGCTCGCGCTATCCGCGTGGATGACAAATTAGGTTCTATCCATGTAGGAAAAATTGCCAACCTTACTGCCTTTGATCATGCATTCAATGTAACGGCAGTCGTGGTAAATGGAGAATATAAAATCTTCTAATACTTAGCACACTTACAAAAATGCCCCGATATTAAATCGGGGCAAAATGAAAAGTAAGGGGTAAGCATAAATATTAATTTGCATCATAACCCGCTAAAAGATTTTGCCAGCAAGCGTCGTCAAAATGAATATGCATTCTATTCACTTCTTTCAAGAAAGAACGACGCAAGCGGGCGAGATTATCTTTTTTCCAATCATCGCCAAGGCGTTCGCTGCATTTATCAAAATCAATGAGATAAAATTTCTCATTCGGCGTATTTGCATGTTGTAACAAAATATTATGCGCATTTAAATCAGTATGACATACCTGATTTTTATGTAATTTTTTTACTAATGCGCCAATTTCTTGCCATTGTTGCGCATTAAGTGATTGCTCTTGTAAAACAGCCGTGAGATCTTGCGCATCCTCAATTAATTCACTAATTAAGTCAGCACGATAAAATCCCCAACCCACTTTATGGACATGGGCTGCGATAGGGCGGGGAACCGCTAAGCCTTGTTGGTGGAGCTTCTGTAACAGATTAAACTCCATAAAACTACGGCTTAATGCGACATCTTTGCTGTAATAAAGGTCTTTATTAAATTTGCCCCAAAGTCCACCACGATAGTAGTGACGTAAGGCGACATTCATATCCCAGAGATCTTGTGTTCCAATAAACCAGGTCACGCCACGTCCACGCGCATGACCAATAATTCGTTGTGCTTTTTGCCAAGTCTTGGGCATAAAAAGAGCGAGCGAATTGGTATTATCAATTCCATCGGCAAGCAAAAAATAATGGTTGTCTTTTGAATACTGCATAAAATCTTCCGAAAATAGTGGCGTGTCCATTGCCAGAAATTCTTAACGCGTTGCATCCATTTCAGCACGCTGCTGTGCATAATGCTTGAATAATGCCTTTTTAGCAAGCGCTGTAACGCTATGAAAGAAAATTAATAAGATAATCAAAAAATAGAGTGGCTTAGAACCCAAGATAGCATAAGGGGTTCTGCCAGTCGTTGGTACAACAGTATCGCTTAAGCTTGTCGTAATAAATTGTGGCGCTTGTTTAACAATTTTTCCTTGTGCATTTACAAATACAGTGATACCCGTATTTGTCGCACGAATCAGAGGGCGCCCAAGTTCTAGCGCTCGCATTTGTGCAATTTGTAAATGCTGCCAAGGACCAATGCTATTACCGAACCATGCATCATTAGAGATAGTTAAAATATAGTCAGTATTTTTACGTATGTTCTCGCGTAATTGCTCACCAAACAGAATCTCGTAACAAATTGCTGGTGCAAATAAATGTTGCTGAATATGTAAATTAGCTTGTAAACGTGCGCCGCTTTCAAAACTGGACATAGGAAGATTGAAAATGGTGCCTAATGAACGTAACCATTTTTCAAAAGGAACATATTCGCCAAATGGCACAAGGTGATGTTTCACATAGCGGTTTTTATCCTGCAATGAATAAGGGAATTGCGGGTTACCTAAATCAATAATCGAATTTTGATAATGTCCATCCTTTTCAAGACGTACTGTGCCAATCACAATTTCAGTATGACTCGCACGTGCTTTTTCTGCCATATCTTCTAGGAATGGATATAATTGATGTTCATCTAAAGGAAGTGCCGATTCAGGTAGAATGATGACATCGGTCTTACCCAGATTTTCATCAATGAGATCACGATAAGTATCTAAACTATGCCAGAAAAAAGCGGGATCCCATTTCATCTGTTGTTCGATATTTCCTTGCAATAAGGTAAAGCGTAACGCACGGTCTTTATCTTCTTTTACAAAATGTAATCGTGCTGACGCATAACTTAATCCCAGTAAAACGACAAGAAGAACGGCATAAAATGCAAAAGCAATAGGGCGCTTCGGTTTTTGAATGGCTAATCGAATAAGCGTATAAAGCATTGCAGCCACCCACATCGCAAAGAACGTGAGCCCTTGTTCTCCAAAGAGTGGGGCAAGCCCAGCAAATGGGCTATCAATTTGTGAATAACCAAATTGTAGCCATGGGAAGCCCGTAAATAGCCAACCTCTTAAAAATTCAGTCAATGTCCAAATTGCAGGGAAAATGGCAGGGCTTTGCACATCAAAGCGTTGCACAACATATGCAAAAAGAACGACAAATAAGGAGAGGTAGGCAGCTAGCACGCCGACAAGTAAATAGCTTAACCATAGGGGCGCACCACCAAAGTCATGAATACTGACATGGATCCAGTTAACACCAAAACTAAAAAAGCCAAGTCCCCATAGGAAACTTGCCCAAAGTGCTGTTTTGCGTTGAGGATTTTTGGCAACCCAAATTAGCCCCATCAGAGAGGGATAAGCGAGGTACCAAAGGTGGAAAGGAGAAAATGCGAAAACCCCCGTAACACCACAAACGAGTGCTACGAGGTATGGGAATAATTTTTTCATTCAGTTGGTTCTTCAGTTTCGGTTGTGTGTTCTATTTTTTCTACATTTTTAGTAGGCACAGTAACACGGAGCTGGATAAGACGACGATTGTCAGCCGCGATGATTTTGAATTTAAAGCCATCAAGTGTAATTTCTTCACCAGGATCAGGCAGATAACCAAACGCATTCATGACTAAACCGCCAATGGTATCAACTTCCTCATCATCAAAGTGAGTTTGGAAATGTTCATTGAAGTCTTCGATAGGCGTTAACGCTTTAACAGAAAAAACATGACGAGAAAGCTGACGAATATCTTCGCCCTCATCTTCATCAAATTCATCCTCAATATCTCCAACAATTTGCTCAAGGATATCTTCGATTGTCACTAACCCTGATACCGCACCAAATTCATCGACCACGATTGCCATATGAAAACGCTCTAAGCGGAAGTCTTTTAGCATGCGATCTACACGTTTACTTTCTGGTACGACCACAGCTGGTCGGAGCATGGAAAGTAAGTCAAATGGTTTAGCATCTCTACGTAAGCAAGTAAGCAAATCTTTGGCGTGTAAAATCCCGAGAATGTGATCGCGTTCACCTGTAATGACAGGGAAGCGACTATGGGCAGAATGGATAATTGTATCAAGACAAGCGTCAAGATCTTGCGTTACCTCAATGAAAACAATTTGAGAACGTGGGATCATAATATCGCGCACACGCAAATGAGCAATTTCCATCACCCCTTCAATCATTTCTCGTGTTCCCTGATCGATAAGATCGTTTTGTTCTGAATCGCGGATAACTTCAACAAGTTCTTCTCGATTTTTCAGTTCAGTTGGGAAAAATTTATGAACGAATGATTGAAAAAAAGACGATTTTCTGGTATTTTCCGCCGGCTGTTGTTCGCCAGAGTTTTCTGAACACTGCATAATTAATGTTGATTATTATCATTACTAAGAATGTTCTGAAAATATCATATTTTAAAAAGAATGGCTAGGGTTAAGGCTTATTATGTACAGCTGTCTTTGCAATAGAAGACAGTATGTAAAAGAAGCAGTTTTACATATCGTTATAAAATATTATACATATTCATGATCTAAATTAAGCTTTGTTTTCTTAATAACCACCTCAAATATTGCTTAACTGTTATAATAATGTTGCATTTTTAGTGTCGCAGACTAAAATAACCGCAGTTATTTGTTACAAATAAACTAGATTTTAATAATTAAAGGAAGCAAAAAATGACAATTCCTCAAATTCTTATTGTTGAAGATGAAACCATTACCCGTAATACCTTGAAAAGCATTTTCGAGGCAGAAGGATATGATGTTTTTGAAGCGGCAGATGGCGTCCAAATGCATCGTGTTTTATCCACACAAAAAATTAATCTTGTTGTTATGGACATTAATTTGCCAGGGAAAAATGGTTTAATGTTGGCTCGTGAATTACGTGAACACAATGACATGGCGCTCATGTTTTTAACGGGTCGTGATAACGAAGTAGATAAAATCTTAGGTTTAGAAATTGGAGCAGATGATTACCTTACTAAACCGTTTAATCCACGTGAACTTACTATTCGTGCGCGCAATTTGTTACAACGTACAATGACAGAAGAACAAAAAGTTGTCCCGACGCATGTAGATAAATACCGCTTTAACGGCTGGGTATTAGATTTGGATAGTCGTACATTAACCAATCCAGACGGAGAAGAATACAAACTACCACGCAGTGAATTCCGTGCAATGTTACATTTTTGTGAAAATCCGGGTAAAATTCAAACGCGTGAAGCGTTATTACGTCGTATGACGGGTCGTGAACTACGCCCACAAGATCGCACTGTTGACGTAACAATTCGCCGTATCCGAAAACACTTCGAAGACCATGCGGGAACGCCTGAAATCATCTCTACTATTCATGGAGAAGGCTACCGTTTTTGTGGTGAAATAGAATAATCTTTTTATTCATTTATCAAACCGTTATATAAAAATCTTAATGTTTGAAGTGCGCAACGTTAAGATTTTTTTATAGGTACAATTTAGAGTTACGCGTTTTAGAGTAGATAGTGATATGATGAAAAGAAGTGCACGCAAACTGAAGTATCAAGCAATATAAAATGAGGATGTATGATTATTCGCTCTGAAATACTGGAACGCTTTTACGAAAAAGTAGTAACGGATGAACACATTGTAAAACAAAAATTTACTGTCGATGCCGAAAAATTCGGACGTGCCTTTGCCGTAGACAAAGCGGGCTTTATGGTAAAAGGGATTCTTATAGGGATTATCATTGGGCTCGTGGTCAGTTTATTCCGTTTAACCATTGACTACACATTAAAAGGACTCTTTCAGCTTTATCCGTATTTACGCGAACATCCACGTTACATTCCCTTCTATATTATTCTTACCTTGATTTGTGGCGTGATCCTGGTTCAAATCATCAAACCTCTTTATACCAAACAACAAGAAAATTCTTGGTTTTCCTCATTATGGCGAACAATTGCTGGGGCGCTTTTATCACTTTGTCCAGGAATTTCAGCGGGTCGTGAAGGTCCTTGTATTCAAATTGGGGGATTTGTTGCACAGGGATTTTGTGAAAATATTTTCTCCGAAAATCCACGTAATAAAATGATACTTGTGCATAGTGGCATGGCAGCGGGCTTAGGGGCAGCATTTAGTGCACCGATTGCGGGGACGCTATTTTTACTCGAAGCGATTAGCTTTGATTTCTCACCGATTATTTTATTTACCTCCATGACCGCTACCATTTCATCAGTAATGGTGACCTATTTCTTCTTCGGAATCACACCATGCTTGTATGTTTCACATGGCGCATCATTACCGCTTGATCAATACTGGGTTCTATTGTTACTTGGCGTATTAATTGGTGGCATGTCGCGGGTCTACCAATGGGCATTATTCGCAATGCGTAAAGGCTATAACCTTGCACCAAAATCGAAAAATTGGAATATTTTGCTTCCTCTTTTACTTGTTATTCCAATTGGACTGGTCGATCCACATGCTTTAGGCGGTAGCCATGACTTAATTCTTGAAGTGGCAAGTCAAAATTTCTTAAATATCATATTAAAATATCCTTTTTATACTATGTTAGGGGTACTTTTTTTATTAACTGTGGTAAGATTCGTCTTCACTATCATCTCCTGTGATGCCACAGCTCCAACAGGGATATTTATGCCGATTCTCGTATTAGGTGCCTTAACCGGCGCGCTGTATGCGAGTATTTTGATAAGATTTGGGATTTTACAGCATCAGTATTATTTAAATATTGTAATTTGTGCAATGGCAGCCTATTTTGGTGCATCCCTGAAAACGCCTTTTACGGGTGTGATTTTATTAATCGAAACCGTCGGAGATGTGAAATATATTATGCCAGTGCTCATTGTTACGTGGATAGCAACCATCATCAATACTTGGCTAAAAGGTAAATCTGTTTATGCTTAAAGAAGAACAAGGACTATATTCTCAAGCGCAAGTCCGCCCACTGGTAGAGGTTAAAAATATGACCTTTAAACGTGGCGAACGTACGATTTATGATAATTTAAATCTAAAAGTGCAAAAGGGAAAAATCACCGCCATTATGGGACCTTCTGGGATTGGTAAAACAACGCTATTAAAATTAATTAGCGGACAATTAAAACCAGAAAAAGGCGAAATTTTCTTTGACGGCGAAGATGTTTGTCTTATGAAAAATACTGCGTTGTATCAAGCACGTAAACGAATGAGTATGCTTTTCCAATCTGGCGCACTTTTTACCGATATGACCACCTTTGAAAACGTTGCTTTTCCTATTCGTGAACATACCCGCCTACCAGAAAAAATCATCCGCCAAATGGTATTAATGAAATTGCAAGCCGTTGGCTTACGCGGTGCGGCAGACTTAATGCCTGCTGAACTTTCTGGCGGTATGGCAAGACGTGCCGCGCTTGCGCGTGCAATTGCGCTTGATCCAGAACTTATCATGTATGATGAACCTTTTGCAGGGCAAGATCCGATTAGCATGGGCGTTATTGTGAGTTTAATCAAATGTTTAAATGAAGCATTGAACTTAACGTCAATTGTCGTGTCCCATGACGTGCAGGAAGTATTAAGTATTGCGGATTATGCGTATATCATTGCCGATAAACGTATTATTGCTGAAGGAACACCGCAACAATTGTTACAAGCTGAAGATGCTCAAGTGCAACAATTTTTACAAGGGAAGGAAGATGGTCCAGTCGGATTCCATTTTCCAGCAAAAGATTATTTACAAGAGTTATTCCAATGATCGATACCATTGTGCGCCTGATTACGCAACTTGGCGCGAATACCATTCATTTTATTCAACGTCTAGGGCGTGCGGGAATAATGCTATTTAACGCGTTGGTGGGAAAACCTCAACCGCGTAAGCTATTTCCTCTGCTCATCCGACAACTCTATGTTCTTGGCGTACAATCCCTTGCCATTATCCTGCTTTCTGGACTTTTTATCGGAATGGTATTGGGCTTGCAAGGGTATGTGGTGCTTGTTGATTTTTCAGCGGAAAGCAGTCTAGGACAACTCGTTGCACTTTCATTACTCCGTGAATTGGGTCCAGTAGTTACCGCTTTACTTTTTGCAGGACGTGCGGGATCGGCGGTGACAGCAGAAATCGGTTTAATGAAAGCGACAGAACAGCTTTGTAGTTTAGAAATGATGGCGGTTGACCCCTTACGTCGCGTTATCTCGCCACGTTTCTGGGCCGGGATTATTTCTATGCCAATTCTTGCAATCATCTTCACCGCAATCGGTATCTGGGGCGGTTCGCTTGTCGGTGTAGATTGGAAAGGGGTAGATGCGGGTAGCTTCTGGTCGGTCATGCAAAGCTCTGTACAATGGCATTATGATATCTTTAATGGATTCTTAAAAAGTCTTTGCTTTGCCATTGCCGTAATGTGGATTGCACTTTTCAACGGTTATAACTGTGTACCAACTTCAGAAGGGATTAGCCGTGCTACGACAAAAACTGTAGTAAATGCTTCCCTCGTAGTACTCGGATTAGATTTTATTTTAACTGCCGTGATGTTTGGGGCGGGTTAATTGCACGCAAACGTGAAAACGTTTTAGCGAAAGAATTATGTAATATAAGGACAATGAGAAGAAATGAGAAATTCAGCTAAATATGAGTTCTGGGTAGGGATTTTCCTCCTGATCGGCATTGGTGCATTAGTATTCCTCGGACTAAAAGTAGCGAATATCCAAGGACTTACTAATGACAATACTTACGAAGTCACTGCAACTTTTGATAATATTGGTGGACTAAAGGTGCGTTCACCCGTAAAAATCGGTGGGGTAGTGATTGGACGTGTTGATAGAATCTATCTTGATAAACAAACCTATTTGCCAACCGTAGATATTTCTATTGATAGTAAGTACAACGATATCCCAGGCAATAGCTCACTTGCAATTAAAACATCCGGTTTACTTGGCGAACAATATATTGCATTAAATGTTGGATTTGATGACGGTGAAACGCCTGATCTGAAAAATGGAAGCAAAATTGTCGACACCAAATCTGCCATGATTTTAGAAGATCTCGTAGGGCAATTCCTCTACGGGGATAAAAATAAAAAATAACCTTAACCACACAAGAGGTAAAACATGTTAAAACCTATTATGTCTTTACAGAAAAAAGTTTTTGCTTTCTTTTTAATGCTTTTCGCATTTGCTTTTGTCAGTAATGCGCAAGCAGCCGATAACAACAACCCGTATACATTGATGCAACAAACATCAAAAAGCTTATTCGGACAAATCACCGCTGACCAAGCAAAAATCAAAAAAGATCCAAATTACTTAAAAACTATCGTAAAAGATACCCTTATGCCGTATGTTCACGTAAAATACGCGGGCTCATTAGTCCTTGGTCGCCAACTTCGTACCATTGACCGCGCAGATCGTGAAAAATTCTTCAACGCATTTGGGGACTTTATCGTACAATCTTACGCACAAGCTTTAACGCTTTATCACAACCAAAAAGTGGAAATTGAAAAAGCAAAACCAATTGATGGCAATATCGTAAGTATTAAAGTACAAATTATTCAAAGCAATGCAACTGCACCAGTGAATTTAAACTTCTTCTGGCGTAAAAACACCAAAACAGGTGCATGGCAAGTTTACGACTTAGCGGTTGAAGGTGTGAGCATGGTTGATACAAAACGTCAAGAATGGTCACCAATTCTTCGTAAATCTGGTATCAACGCACTTATCGCACAAGTTGAAAAAGCAGCAAAAGTACCTGTTGCTTTCAGCAAATAAGGAATAATGATGCAACCATCTCATCCACTTTGCTGGGACGTGAAAACACAAGATGGCAACACGCATATTTATCTTGAAGGGGAATTAAGCCGTAATACCTTAATGCCCCTTTGGGAAATTTACAAAAAGGCGGAAAAGGAATTTTTTCCGCCAAATCCACATATCGTTTGGCATTTTGATAAAATAGTCCAGCTAGATAGTGCAGGCTTTGCATTATTATGTGATTTTTTATATACAGGTGAACAACGTGGCACACAGCAAATCGCGACCTGCTCACCGCAATTTTTAACCCTCGCGGATCTTTTCGGACTGATGTCCTGGATGAAAGGCTTTTTACCCGCAACCACTTAATAGAGAACTGAAATAGACTTATGGAAACAACACAAATTGAACAAATCTTAATGGAAAATTTACCGATTACTGAAGTACACGTACAAGGCGAAGATGCCCACTATAGCGTTATCGTAGTGAGTGATGAACTTGCCGCACTATCTCGCGTAAAACAACAACAAACCATTTATGCTCCATTAATGTCTCATTTCAGTAGTGGTGCTATCCACGCATTAAGCATTCGCACTTTTACCCAAGAAAAATGGCAACGTGAACGTGCCTTAAATGGATTTTAAGAGGAAATAACTATGCAAAAGTTCCGCGTACACGGGGATACCAAACTTCAAGGCGAAGTAAAAATTTCAGGTGCGAAAAATGCCGCACTCCCAATTTTATTCGCAGCAATCTTAGCTGAAAAACCCGTAGAGTTAACCAATGTTCCTCAACTAAAAGACATTGAAACTGCACTTAAAATTTTACGCCAATTCGGAATGAAGGCTGAACAAGAAGGCAATACTGTTTACTTGGATGCAAGCCACATCACCGATTACACCGCACCTTACGATCTCGTCAAAACCATGCGCGCCTCTATCTGGGCATTAGCACCACTTGTCGCACGTTTTCACCAAGGACGCGTATCTTTACCAGGTGGTTGTGCTATCGGCGCACGTCCTGTTGACATGCACATTGAAGCACTAAGAAAACTTGGCGCAGAAATTACCTTAATGGACGGTTACGTAGAAGCAACTGCACCAAACGGCTTAACTGGCGCACATATCGTTATGGAAAAAGTCAGTGTCGGCGCGACCATCTCTGCAATGGTAGCCGCAACCTTAGCAAAAGGTAAAACCATTATCGAAAATGCCGCTTGTGAACCTGAAATTGTCGATACCGCTGATTTCTTAAATACGCTTGGTGCAAAAATCAAAGATGCAGGCAAATGCACAATTGAAATCGAAGGGGTAGAGCATCTTGCTGGTGGAAAACACAAAATCGTAGCAGACCGTATTGAAACAGGGACTTTCCTTGTTGCGGGTGCAATCTCTGGCGGAAAAATTACCTGTACGCATACCAACCCACGCATTCTTGATGCTGTACTACAAAAATTACAAGAAGCAGGCGCAAAAATTGAAATCGACGGCGACAACATCACCCTCGATATGCAAGGCAAACGCCCACAAGCGGTAAACATCCGCACCTTACCATACCCAGGTTTTCCAACTGACATGCAAGCGCAATTCACCTTGCTTAACATGGTGGCCGAAGGCACCAGTGCGATCACTGAAACCATCTTTGAAAACCGCTTCATGCACGTTCCAGAGCTTATTCGTATGGGCGGAAAAGCAGAAATCGAAGGCAACACCGCAATTTGCCACGGCGTAGAACAACTTTCTGCTGCCGAAGTCATGGCAACAGACCTCCGCGCAAGCATCAGCCTCGTCCTTGCGGGCTGTATCGCTCACGGCGAAACCATCGTAGATCGCATCTACCACATCGACCGTGGCTACGAACACATCGAAGAAAAACTTCAAAAACTCGGCGCAAAAATCGAGCGTTTTAAAGAAGACTAGTCCAACACAACCTCAATATTTATGCTAACTCCCTAAATATTGAGGTTTTTTTAATAATTTTGCTATATATCAAAATATTCCACAATTTCCTACCCAAATAGGCGTGTCACCTAGAAAGTAGCGAAAAAGTGGCGTATAATTCGCAAGCTTTTTGTTTTTATTAAGGGTAAAAATGAGAAGTTTATTTTTTGTTTAGAGAATGGGAATGATGGTAACCAAAACGATTTTTGTAACCGGTGGGGCAGGTTTTATCGGCTCGGCACTTGTACGTGCGCTGATCAAACGTGGGGGTTACAAAGTTATCAATATTGATAAATTGACCTATGCGAGTAATTTATCTGCACTTTCAACTGTTTCATCTCATCCTAATTATATTTTTGAACAAGTAGATATCTGCGATACGCCGAAAATACGTGAACTTTTTCAGCACTATCAGCCAGATGCTATTATGCATTTAGCTGCCGAAAGCCATGTAGATCGTTCTATCGATACTCCAGATATTTTTATCCAAACCAATGTTGTAGGTACAAGTGTTTTACTTGAGCAAAGTTACCAGTATTGGCAAAAATTATCTGTAAACAAAAAACAAGCTTTTCGGTTTTTACATGTTTCGACAGATGAAGTGTATGGTGATTTAGGATTAACTGAACCGCCGTTTACAGAAGAAAGCCCATACAAACCAAGTAGCCCATATTCTGCCTCTAAAGCAGCAAGTGATCACTTGGTACAAGCATGGCATAGAACATACGGATTACCGACCTTAATTACGCATTGCTCTAATAATTTTGGACCTTTTCAACATCCAGAAAAGCTCATCCCGAAAATGATTAGCAATGCATTGCAAGGTAAACCATTACCCATTTACGGAAATGGTCAACAAATCCGTGATTGGCTATACGTTGATGATCACGTAGAGGCACTTTATCAAGTTTTAACTAAAGGGCGAGTAGGAGAGAGTTATAATATTGGCGGAAATTGTGAAAAAACAAATTTAGAGGTTATTCACACAATTTGCCAAAGCCTCGAAGAAATCGCACCCAATAAACCGAAAGGAATCGCACACTACACTGATCTCATCACCTTTATCCAAGATCGCCCAGGGCATGATAAAAGATATGCGGTGGATAGCAGTAAATTATATAGTGAATTTAATATTACATTAAATGAAAGATTTAAAGAAAACTTATTAGCAATAATTAAAAATTATATAATAAATAATAGAAATATTGAGTGATTAACTATGCAGGAAATTAATAGCATTATTAAAAAAAGTTTGTCTATTCTACCTACTAATATATTAGATGTTTCTTTTTTGGGAGGTATGACAAATAAAAATTATTTAGCTAAGGTTATTATTAATAATGAACCTGATGAAATTGTAGTTAGGATACCTGGCGCAATGACTCAATGTTTAATTTCAAGAAAAAATGAAGCAGTTAATAGTAGTATTACTTCCCAATATAAATTTAATGTAGATACATATTTTTTTGATGATAAAAGCGGAATAAAAATCACTAAATTTTTAAAAGATAGTAAAACTTTAGATCACACTACTATAAGAGATAATGATAACTTAATAAAAGTTTCTAAAAGATTAAAGGAACTTCACTCATCAAATATTAAATTTAATAATGAGTTTAATGTATTTAGAGAATATGATGAGTATTTAAAGTTATTAAAAAATAAAGAAATATTTTTTAATTTTTATGAATTTATGCCTAAAATTTTATCATTCTTTGATAAAATTAGAAAATATTTTGAAATAAATATTCCAAATTTATCGCCATGTCATAATGATTTAGTACCAGAGAATATTCTGTTTAAAGAACAATTCTATTTTATAGATTGGGAATATTCTGGAATGAATGATTTATATTTTGATTTAGCAGCTTTCTTATTAGAATCAGGTATTGATGAAGAACAACAAAAATTGTTCTTACATAATTACTTTGAAAAAGAAGATATTTCTTTTGAAGAAAATATAATTAAATTATATCAATTTTCACAGGATGTATTATGGACATTATGGACTTTTATAAAACAAGAAAATAATGAGATTTTCGAGGGATATGCTGAAAAAAGAATAAAAAGTGCTGTAAAAACTATGCATGAGTTAGAAAAAATAGGATTTTTAAATAATGTCAGCTAAAGGAATTTTTGCAGGATTAATCTCTGGATTATTGTGGGGCATTACAGGGATTCTATATTCAAAATTAAATGTATTATATCCAGTTACTACAGTAATTTCTGTTATTTTATTAATATTATTTATTGTTGAATTCATGAGTGGGGTATTAGTTGGTTCATCTATATTAGTTCTTTATAAACGTAATTTTACTAGTGATCTTACTAAAAAATCTATTTTTTTAGCAATTTTATTAGGAATTATTGGTGGACCGATAGGAATGTTATGCTATCTCCAATCCATTTCTCTTATAGGTGTCGGATATGCTGCCCCTATATCATCTATTTATCCTGTATTTGGTGCTTTACTCTCATTTGCTTTTTTAAAGGATAAAATTAGATTAATTGGTGTTTTAGGTGTGTTATTAACGCTTATTTGTACATTTTTTCTAAGTTTAGATGTTAATGAAGGAAATATATCTTTATTAGGTATTCTTTTAGCATTAGTTTGTGCTTTAAGCTGGGGAACTGAAATAGTACTCTCATCATATGTTATGCAATTAATGGGAAAAGTTGCAAGTTCTAAATATGCATATGCATTACGTCAAGTTGGAGCATCTTTAGGATATTTATTATTATTAATATATTTTAAAATTAATTTTTCAGCACTTAGTAAAGAAATTATAGATATTAATTTTGATTTTTTTATTATTGGTATTATTTTATCATCAATGTTTTCTTATCTTTTATATTATTATGCGATAGATAAATTAAGACCAATACGTGCAATGATGTTAAATATAACCTATGGAGTTTGGATTGTTTTATTAGGATTATTTATTAATAATAGTATGACTAGCTTTAAACAATTTATTCTTGTTTTAGGTATTCTATTAGGGTCAATTATTGTATTAAGAGCAAAAAAGGAAAGTTAAATTATGAAAGCGATTATTTTAGCTGCTGGATTAGGAAGTAGATTTAAAGAAATTACAAAAAAAACACATAAATCCCTACTTCCGATTAAAGGAGTTCCAAATTTAGAAAGAACAATACAATTCTTACATGAAGCAAAAATAAAGGATATTTATATTGTAACAGGACATCTCAATCAAAGTTTTGACTATCTAATTGATAAATATGGAGTACAATTAATTTTTAATGAAAAATATAAAGAATATAATAGTATTTACTCCATGTATAAAGTATTAGATTTTTTAGGTGATTGCTTTGTTATAGATTCTGATGTTGTTTTAGGTAAAAACATTTTTTTAGAAAAACCTGAAAAAAGTACGTATTATACAGTATTAAGAGAGAATACTTCTTCTAAAGAATGGATACCAATTTTAAATAATAATAAGGTATCAGAAATAGTAATTTCAAATATAAATTCACCTAGTTTGCTAGGAATATCTTATTGGACAAATGATGATTCTATCTTAATAAAAAATGAATATTCTAAGTATTTAGAAAAGGAAACTTTATGTGATAGTAGTTTATATTGGGATAATATTCCTATGTCTATAATAGATAAATTAGATATTACTACTATTGAAGTACCAAAAAATTTAGCATTTGAAATGGATAATAAAGACGAATATGAATTCATTTGTCAAAAAATATAAAACGCAGTTAAAAAATTTATCTTATTTAACTTTATTGAAAGGATTAACTTTATTATTGCCCCTTTTTACTTTTCCTTATCTTATACATATTTTGGGAAGTGTAAATTATGGTTTAGTAATGTGGGCATGGGCATTTGCTGATATTTTTATAGTTCTAATTAATTTTGGATTTGATACGTTAGGAATTAAACTAGTATCTGAAAAAAGGGATAGTGTAACGGAATTATCTATTGTTTTTAGTAAGATTACTTCAATAAAAGTAGTAATATTCTCAATTTGTAGTTTAGTTTTCTTTATGATGCTTAAATTTACAGATTATTTTAAACAACATGAAATAATATTTATTTTATTTTATTGTTTTGCTTTTTTTGAAGCTATGCAACCATTTTGGTTTTTTCAAGGAATTGAAAAAATGAATATAATGGCTATTTTAGTATCTTTTACAAAAATTATATTTTCATTATTAGTATTTATTTTTATTAAAAACGAGAATGATTTTTTGCTTGTCCCAATTCTATATGTTATTGGTTCTATCTTTTCTAATATAATTTCTTATATTCTAATTTTTAAACGATATCATGTAAGAATACATAAGTTTAAATTGCATGGGATTTTTGAAATAATTATTGAGAGTAGTTTTATTCTTTTATCTAATATAGGATCAGTTATTAGAGATAGAGGAACTGTAATATTAATTGAACGTTATATCGGATTAAGTGCTGTTGCTTTTTTTGATATTTCTATGAAAATTGTGAATATTATATTGACACCATATCATATTATTTCTCAAGTTTTATATCCATATGTTGCTAAAACAAGGGATATTAGTATTGTTAGAAAAGTTATATGGTTAATCTTAGGAACTAGTATTTTATTAATATCTATTATTCATATAGAGGCTACAACTATAGCAACTTTTTTTGATAAAAAATCAGCAACGGAAATTGGTAATATAATAAAAATGCTAGTTTTTATTATACCATTAGGTGCAATTAGCGCACTCATTGGAACAAATGTTTTAATTGTATATAAGAAGACACACTGGCTAACGATTTCGTTAGTTTTATCAACTTTAGCTTATAGTTTATTCATATTAGGGTTTCCAAAAAATAATTTAGAGACATTTGTTGATGCCTATATATTATTTTTCTTAGTTGATATGCTTATTAGATTTTTTTCTGTGAGAAAACAAATATTTTAAAGGAACAATAAAAATGAAAAAAACTATTTTTATGGTTGAAACACTTAGTATTCTTGGTGGAGTAGAAAAGGTAGTTTCAAATTGGGCAAATTTTTTTTCTAAAAATAATAGGAATGTTGAAATAGTTATTACTGATAATAAAGCATCAGTTTTTGAACTAGAATCAAGTATCAAGTTAGTAAATCTCCCTTTGAAAGTTAGATATAAATTATTTAAATTAATTGATTTAATTCCTAACACAATAAAATTATACTTTTTTTTGAAAAATCAAAAAGATGCTAATATCATTTTTAATCGTTCTTTTTTTATAGAACCCATTTGGATTTTACGAAAATTGGGATTACTTAAAAATCAAAATTTAGTTTATTTTAATCATGGAGGAAGTAGTAGTTTAAAATCCTTTTATGGAGAGAGAAAGTTCAGTTCACATAGATTAAAAATGATGTTTAAAGGATTTGATAAAGTGATTTCTCTTTACGATAATGAAACTTCTTATCCAAAAACTGTTGATCTTAATAAATTAAGATTTATTAATAATACTTTACCATTTTCTCCTTCTGATATAGATTTTTGCAATAAAAAAAATATTGTATTAGCATTGAGTAGGATAACGAGAGAGAAAGGGATTGATATTTTAATAAAAGCTTGGGATCTTATTAAAGATAAAGTTGGAAATTGGGAGCTTTATATTGTAGGGGAAGGAAAAGATAAAGATAATTTTATACAATTATCTAAAGAACTTAATATTAAGAATATAAAGTTTTTTGATGGTACTACTGATGTGAAATCTTACTACGAAATGTCAAAAATATATGTTCTGCCATCACTAATTGAGGGCTTTGGGCTTACTATTATTGAAGCAATGGCATGTAAATGTGCTGTAGTATCTTCTAATACTGAAGGTGGTAATTATTTAATTTCTGATCAATATAATGGTGAAAAATTTAAAATTAATGATTTCTTACAACTATCTAATATTTTAATTAATTTGATTAATAATGAAATGAAAATTAAACAATATTCTGATATTGGATATAAATTCGTAAATAAATTTACTATAGATAATATTTCAGGGGAATGGAAATATGTCTTTAAATAAGAAAAATATATATTTGTTAATATTAGGAATATTAATAATTTTATATATGTTAAATACTTTTTTAGAAATAGGAGGGGTTAAAGTATTTAATTTTTTAATTCCTTTTATATTTCTTTATTATTTATTTAATCCAATTATAAAAGTAAACAATGAATTAATTATATTATTTTTATTTCTATTATTTATTTTTATATCCATTTTTTGTGGAGAGTATAATGAGATAGATAGTAATATATTATTACATAATGCTTTTAGAATTGGTGTTATATTTTTTATATTATTTCCGTTATATTATTGCTATCCTTATAATTATAAATTATTTGATAAATTATTTTTGTTATCAATAGTATTCACTGTACTATCTAATTTAACTTATTATTTTTTATATTATGATCATATAAATAGATTTAGAGCAACATTTGGCAATCCAAATGAATTTTCTTTAGTATTAGTTTTTATGATATACTTTATGTTTTATTATATTAAAATGTATGGATTATCATTTAAGAGAAAATTTATAAGATCGGTTTCGATAGTATTATTAATATTAGGATTAAATCTTTTAGTACTTATTACATTATCTAGAAGCGGGATAATAATTTTAGGTGTGTTTTATATTTTCTATATCTTTTCTATAAGAAAAAGTATAAAAATATATGGAAAGATCTGTATATTTATTTTTTGTACAATTATTTTAATTACTTTAAGCTACTATTTTTCAAAACAAATAGGATTATTGATTACTAGGTTTACAGATTCGGAAGGTACAGTCTCTTCTCATATGCGTTTAGATCAAATTAATGCTGGTATTAATTTATTAATTAAACATCCATTACAAATTATATTAGGCTCTGGAATAGCATCCACAGAAGATACAGAATGGTTTAAAAATTTCTATGATATTAGTTATCAATATTTTCCCCATAGAATACATAATACGATATTTTCTGTTTTAATCGAGAATGGAGTTATAGGAGTCATTTTATTTATATACTATAATTTAATAGTTTTGATAAAGATTATTAAATCTAAATCTAATTTTAAGTATGCCGTATTGGGAATTTTTATAGCTATTTTTCTTTATTCTCAAGCAGCATATATATTATATTTTTTCCCGTACTGGTTAGGAATGATATTAATATCTTTACAAATTGATAGGTTAAATAATATTAAAGGTTGATTTTAGTGAAAATTATTACATGCACAGGTTATGGGGCAACAGGCTCAAGTGTTGTATCTGATCTATTAAAAGAATTTAAAAAAGTTAAATCTTATGGAGATTTTGAATTTAGATTTATTCAAGATCCTCATGGACTTCGTGATTTAGAATATGGACTGTTTGAGAATAATAACAGAACTAATACAGACTATTATATTAAACAATTCATGAAACATTCTAAATTTTTATCTAAAAGTTTAGTATATAAGTATGAAGATCATTTTAATGGTAATTTTAAAAAATTATCTGATGAGTTTATAAATAATATTATAGATGTCAGTTATGATGGATTTTGGCATCAAGATATTATTGACGAAACACCAATTAGAAAATTCTCTTATTATTTAGAAAGATTTATTCAGAAGAAAATCTTAAAGTTAAAAGATGTAGGTGCTAAATACTATAAAAATAAAATGTATTATGCAAAACCTATATCAAAGCAAAAATTTTATGAGGAAGTTAAGAATTATACTGATCAGCTAATTCAAAATATGAATTTTGATAAAGATTGTGACTTTGTTGTGTTAGATCAATTAGTTCCACCAGATCATAATGAAACCTATTTAAATTATTTTTCAAATCTTAAAGTAATAGTAGTAGATAGAGATCCTAGAGATGTATTCCTTTTAGAAAAGTATAAATATAGAGATGCATTTACTCCTTTTGATGTTGAAACATTCTGTAAATGGTATCCATTGGTTCGTAAACATCAATCAGAAGAAGTTAATAGTGAGAATGTTTTATTTGTCAGATTTGAAGATTTTATATATAAATATGAAGAAACGATTAAAAAAGTAATTAACTTTTTAGGGATTCCAGAAGAAAACTGGATAAAAAAAGGTGAATTTTTTAAACCTGAAATTTCGATAAAGAATACAAAGCAATGGTTGTCTTATCCAGATAAGAAAGATGAAATTTCAGTTATTGAAAGAGAGTTGAAAGATTACTTATATCCTTATGAGAAATAGTATGAGTGTAAAATTTTCTATTCTATTGTCTATTTATCATCGTGAAGATCCTCGATTTCTAAATGTAGCCTTAGAAAGTATTTGGGATCATCAAATTTTGAAACCATCTGAAATTGTTTTAGTAGAGGATGGGAATCTTACTGATGAGCTTTATAACGTTATAGCTAAATGGCAAGAAAAATTAGGGGATGTTCTAAAAGTTGTACCCTTAGAAACTAATCAAGGCTTGGGAAAAGCATTAAATATTGGTTTGCAATATTGTACTCATGACATTGTAGCTCGTATGGATACGGATGATATTGCTACGCCAGATCGTTTTAGTAAGCAATTACAAGCCTTTTTAGATAACCCAGAATTGGATATTGTAGGCGGACAAATTCGTGAATTTGAAAAAGAAATTGGCGATATTCCTTATATACGTAATTTACCTTTAGTACATGAGGACATTTTTCAGTTTGCCAAAAAACGTTGTCCCTTTAATCATCCTGCGGTGATGTATCGAAAATCTGCTGTTATCGCAGCAGGTGGATATCAAGATGATCACTTATATGAAGATTATGCACTTTGGGTCAGAATGCTGATGAATCACGCAAAAACTATTAATTTACCAGATGTTATTTTAAATATGCGTTCTGGAACAGCAATGTTTGAGCGTAGAGGCGGACTAAGTTACGCTAAAAGTGAATATAAAGTCCAAACTAAATTTTTTAAGCAAGGTTTCTTAACGTTCCCAGAATATGCAAAAAATCTTATAATTCGGTTACCTGTCCGTATTATGCCGAATCAGGTAAGAGGGTTTATTTATAAAGCTTTTCTAAGAAGTAAATAGATATGGAAGAAATAATAGCTATAAAGGATAATATCTGTAGTCTTATAGGAAAATTATTTAAATTTAAATATTTATTAATACTTATTTTTTTATTTCCTTTCGTTGCAGTTACGATGAAGTATTTACATCCTAAAACAGATATATGGAACTATTTTAATTCATTTTCAACATATTTAACTTTTGTTGCAACAGTATATATAGGATATTTTGCTTATAAGATACAAGCTGAGGCAAGTTTTAAAACTGAGTTTTTATCTCTATTTAATGAACATAGAAATTTACTAAATGAGGTATTTTTTGAAAGTGGAACCGAGTTTAATAGTAAAACTAAAAAATTATTATTAAAAGTATTAGAAGTTCTTAATGATGATAATCCTAATGAGATTAAATTTAATGAAATTAATGCAATATTTAAAAATAATAATATGTCAAAACGATATTTTATATTTTTATTTAGGATATTAAAGGTAATTAATTCATTAAGCTTAAATAAGAAAATATATTCATCTACAATTCGTGCATGTATCCCTCCAGAGATATTATTGCTTATTGCATTGAATGCATACACGGGAGAATCTCATATTTTTGGAGACTATAAAAATATGCTAAGAAACTGGGAATTTTTAGAACATATGCCCGTATCGATAGATTTTTTTAAAAATATACATGAAGAAATTAAACCAGCAGAAATTAAACCAGCAGAAATTAAACCAGCAGAAATTAAACCAGCAGAAATTAAACCAACAGAAAATAATAATAGCAGGAATAATACAGTAGGAAATAATAATACCAGGAATAACGTAGTAGAAAATGAGAATAACGGGAATAATGTAGCACAAACTGATGAGAGTACAGAGGTGAATTCTGACCAAAATACGGTGTTTAATTACAGAATATGTTTAAAAACAATCCTTAGCTCTAGATTTTTTCCAAGCCAAGATAACATTTGGGGAAAGAGTGTTTATCTATCTGATGCCCAAGATGAATTATTATATTAATTATTGAGGTATGTATGTCAACCAAACGCAAAACCTATAAACTTTTTAATCTTTATTCGCTAGCTATTGTGCTAGTCGCTTTACTTTTGCCTGCCTTTATTTTCTTTGGTGGGGTGAGCAATTGGGAATTACCAAGCCGTTGGCATAGTATTGTGTCTATGGCAATTATTTTTGTATGTACAACTTATTCCGTTGGGCGTTTTTCGAGTTTTTCTAATCATCTCGGTTTCCGCTATGTACTTTTTGCTTTCTTTATTTGGTCAGCAGTGGTGTTCGGTACCGTTGCGATTTTCCGTTTAGATTACTCAGTCTATTACCTTACAACCTCATCTATTATTATGCTCGGGCTATTTTTTGTCTTGGCATATTATCAAAGCCGATTCAAAAAAATCTGTATTGCTTATATCCCAGTGGAACGTGCAAATGCACATGTTTTTGATAATCTGCCACAACGTAGAAACGTGGTATGGGAAAAAATCGAAAAACCAAGCGATTTTAATCCTAAATACATGAAATTAGTCATGGCTGATTTTCGTGCGGATTTAGGTGACGAGTGGTTAAAATTCTTGACTGATTGTGCATTAAAACAAATTCCTGTTTATCATAGCAATCGTTTGATTGAAGCCTTAACAGGACGTGTGAAGATCGATCATTTATACGAAAATGACTTAGGTTCTTTACTTCCATCTAAAAATTATCAAGCCGTTAAACATATTCTTGATAGCCTACTTATTATTGCAACATTGCCAATTACTTTACCAGTAATGATTGTGACAGCAATTGTTGTTGCATTAGAAAGCCCAGGCGGAATTTTCTTCCTACAAAAACGTGTAGGGCAAGGTGGTAAACTCTTTACGGTATATAAATTCCGCAGTATGTGTAAAAACTCTGAAGAACAAGGTTCTCAATTCGCACAACAAGGTGATATGCGTATTACTCGCGTTGGTAAATTTATCCGTAAAACCCGTATTGATGAATTGCCACAATTCTTCAACGTGCTTAAAGGCGATATGAGCCTTATCGGACCACGTCCAGAGCAACAAAAATTTGTAGAAGAATTTGAAAAAGAAATCGCTTTCTACGACTACCGCCACATCGTAAAACCAGGTATCTCTGGTTGGGCACAAGTAATGCAAGGCTACGCCTTTGACGTAGAATCCACAAGAGAAAAACTAGAACACGATTTCTACTACATCAAAAACTTCTCATTCTCCATGGATCTCCTCATCCTCTTCAAAACCATCCAAACCATGCTAACTGGTTTCGGAGCAAGATAACAACCCCACGCCCCAATTTTCGTAAGAAATTATGAAGGTTGGGGATATGAGATAAAATATGAATAGATTTTTTATCGTTGCTATATTGCTTTCTATAATAATATTACCGCTTTGGATATTTTCTTTAATTGGATTTGGATTTGGAAATTTTATAGCACATATTCAAGATAGAACATTAGATGATAAAATTTGGGATATAATTGAGGCTATTTCTACATTTATGAGTACTATGGTAACTCTATTTATTGGTTGGATAGCTTTTAAACTACAACAAAAATCTAATTTTCAAACTGAATTTAATAATTTATTTACAGAACATAATTCTTTATTAAAAGAGGTTTTTTATGAAAATTCCTCTTCACTTAATAAGAATACAATAAAATTATTATATAACTTAACATTAGGTTTTCCAAATCAAGATAAATGGGATCCTAATGTAGAAAATTATAAAATGATAGCAGGAAAAATTTTTAGTGAAAATAGTGAAACTAAAAGGTATTTTATTTTGCTTTATAGGCTTTTGAGAGTCATAAATACAAAATTATCACCGAATAATAGGAAAGAGTATACGTCTTTAATTAGAGCATGTATTGCTCCAGAAATTCTATTTCTTATTGCTATTAATGCCTTTTGTGGAGATGTCGTAATATATAAGAATTATAGAAACTATCTATGTAGTTCAGGTTTTTTAGAGCATCTACCTATCAACGACAATTTCTTTTATAATATTAATCTATTATCAGAAAAAATAGATAGATCACCGAATAGCTTTTATCCTCTTATATTTAATGATAGAGATCAATTTATATATATTTATTCTCCATTATTAAAGTGGCTAATTAGTATGTATATAGAAGATTTATTTAAAGATAATAAAGATGATACGAATAATAGTAAACTAAAAGATAGAATCATAGCGATTGAAGCAAACAAAAATGAGATCGCAACTAATAAAGCTGCAGCTGACAAA
>SAMEA104404098__coassemble_16_pt1 | contig 33183 bp, 31 predicted proteins | sample SAMEA104404098__metabat2_low_PE_002 | metagenome-assembled genome bin SAMEA104404098 (sample SAMEA104404098) | Balaenoptera acutorostrata | reverse complement strand
GCTGCCGCAATTGCACGTGCGAAAGCAAAAAAATTAGCACAACAAGCTGAGAAGGAAAAAAATAATGTTTAAATTAGCCAGTTCTCCTCATACACACTCTGGTGCACTGACTTCCAGAATTATGCTCTGGGTAATGGGAGCCATGTTACCTGCTCTCTTTGCCGAAGTTTATTACTTCGGCTATGGCGTCCTTATTCAATCTACTCTCGCATTAATTTGGGCATTTATTCTAGAATTAATCGTTACGAAACTTCGTCATAAACCTACTTTCTTCTATGTGAAAGATTTTAGTGGCTCGTTAACCGCATTAATTTTAGCCATGGCTATCCCACCGTATGCCCCTTATTGGATTATTCTAATGGGGATTACAATTGCCATTTTATTAGGTAAACAAGTTTATGGAGGGTTAGGGCAAAATCTCTTTAATCCTGCGATGGTTGGTTACGCCGTTCTTCTGGTATCTTTCCCTGTCCCAATGACGACATGGATGCCACCAGTTGAATTGCTCAAGCATACGCCAAGTTTTATGGATAGTTGGCTATTCATTTTTACTGGACATAACAGTACAGGGCTTACGCTTACTCAATTAACTGGAACCATCGACGGTCTTAGCCAAGCTACCCCATTAAATGATCTCCGTACAGCACTCGAGAAAGGTGTAACTTCACTCAATGAAATAAAATCATCACCAATTTTTGCAGATAGTTCTATTTTTGGACCGTCTGCGTGGACATTGAGTATTGGTTGGACGCAAGTTAACTTATGTTTCCTAATTGGAGGTTTATTCTTACTTTATAAACGCATTATCCATTGGCAAATCCCAACAGCATTACTGGTTACCTTCGCGATCTGTTGCTCTATTAACTGGTGCGTTGCCCCGCTCGCTCCAAATCCTATTTGGGAACTTCTAAGTGGCGCAACAATGTTTGGTGCATTCTTTATTGCAACCGATCCGGTAACCGCATCTATTACCCCGCGTGGTAAATTAATTTTCGGTGCGTTAGTCGGTTTATTACTTTATATTATTCGTTACTACGGTGGTTACCCAGATGCGATTGCTTTCGCAGTATTACTTGCCAATATCTGTGTACCGCTTATTGATCAATATACGCGTCCGAATGTATCTGGTCATCGCGTAAAAGGAATGTAATTTATGAAAAATATTTTTAAAGTAACGCGTAAAAATGCCATTTTACTTTCAGCGGTCGCGTTTATCTGTACGGCACTATCTGCGGGGAGTTATTTTTTAACGCGCTCACAAATTGCCGATGAAATTGCGAATCAAAAACGTGATTTGCTCGCACAAGTTGTCCCAACAGATATGTATAACAATGACTTACTTGCAACTTGTGGCAAACCAAATGGTGTCTTTGCACATGATAAAAATCTCAAACAAATGTGTATCGCGAAAGAAAATGACAAAACCGTTGCCTATGTTTTTGAAACGATTGCCCCTAATGGTTACTCAGGTCCAATCCATCTAATCGTGGGCTTAACACCCGCAGGTGAAGTGCTTGGCGTTCGCGTGACAGAAGAAAACGAAACACCAGGATTAGGCGATAAAATCGAATTAAAACACTCTAATTGGATTCTTTCCTTCGCGCATAAATTTATTGAACCTAACAATCCTCAAAATATGAAGGAATGGGCTGTGAAAAAAGACGGTGGGGAATTCGACCAATTTACAGGGGCAACAATCACCCCGCGTGCCGTGGTAGATCAAGTAAAATTATCAAGTGTTTCTGTTTTGTCCATCTTAAAGGATATGAAAGCAGCACAAACAACAAGTAAGGAATAATTCATGCAGGAATCTCCTATTGATTCTAATAAAGCCTTAGACAATGAGGCAAAAAAAGTTAGCCAAGAGTATAAAAAACGCGACAGTATGTGGCGCAATATTTTTATTCAAGGTGTTTGGAAAAATAATACATCATTGGTTCAACTCCTTGGACTATGTCCATTGTTAGCTGTCTCTAACTCCATCACCAATGGTTTAGGCTTAGGACTTGCGACTACTGTAGTATTGATGTGTACCAATGGGATTATTTCGGTATTCCGCCATCATATTCCTCAGGAAATTCGCATTCCAATTTATGTAATGATTATTGCGACTACTGTAACCGCAGTACAATTATTTATGAACGCGTATACTTATACGCTTTATCAAGCACTTGGGATTTTTATTCCATTAATCGTTACAAACTGTATCGTTATTGGACGTGCTGAAGCGTTTGCTTCCAAAAATGGAATTTTACATTCTATTTTTGACGGTTTTTCTATGGGACTCGGGATGACTTTCGCGCTTTTCCTCCTTGGCGCATTACGTGAACTCCTAGGAACGGGCAAACTATTTATGGGAATTGAAAACCTATTTGGACAATGGGCAACCTGTTTACATATGGATGTTCTTCATTTACATAATAGTTTTCTGCTTGCAATTTTGCCACCAGGTGCATTTTTAGGATTAGCACTCTTATTGGCACTTAAAAATATTATTGACCGCAAGATGCAAAAATAAGGATTTTTATGAACCAACATAAACGTATTGAAATTCTAGAGCGTTTGCAAGCTGCTATTCCTGAGCCCACAACTGAGCTCCAATATGCGTCTGTATTCGAGTTACTTATTGCTGTAATTTTATCGGCTCAAGCGACCGATAAAGGGGTTAACAAAGCAACCGCAAAACTCTTTCCTATCGCTAACACGCCACAGGCTATTTATGATCTCGGCGTAGAGGGATTAAAAGAATATATCAAAACGATTGGTTTATATAATAGCAAGGCAGAAAATATCATAAAAACTTGCCGTATTTTATTAGATAAACATAACGGTGAAGTTCCTGAAGATCGTGTAGCTCTTGAAGCCCTCCCTGGTGTAGGACGTAAAACGGCAAATGTTGTTCTTAATACCGCATTTGGTCATCCAACCATTGCCGTAGATACGCATATTTTCCGCGTTTGTAATCGCACAAAATTTGCCGAGGGGAAAAACGTATTAGAAGTAGAGAAAAAACTCAACAAAGTCGTTCCAGATGAGTTTAAAATCGATGTACACCACCTCCTCATTCTGCACGGTCGCTATACGTGTATCGCGCGTAAACCGCGCTGTGGTTCCTGCCCGATCTCTGATCTTTGTGAATACAAAGACAAAAATATTGATTAATTTTTAATACGCCCCAATTTTCGAAAAACTTTATGAATTTTGGGGCGTGCATTCATTATTTTCATCAAAATAAAATAAATATGAACGATTATCAGTTGCAACTTTTGCATTTTCTGATAATTTTGTAAAACTTTTTGGGTCTATTAGGAACTTTAAAACGCTATGAAACGTATTAGTTATTTGCTGTTAAGCCTCTTTCTCCTCGCATTTTCTATCACAAGTCACGCTGGTTTTTTTAGTGAAAAATCTAACTTTTTACCTGTAAATGAAGCATTCCAGCCCTCTTTTACTCAAGATGGGCAAAAAATTACCTTACAATGGAAAATTGCTCCAGGCTATTGGCTTTATCGTCATAGTATTAAAGTTCAAGTGAATGATAAGACACTTTCAAATGTAGATATTCCAGAAGGAATTGCGCACCATGATGAATATCTCGGTAATACTAAAATTTTTGAAAACAATTTAAATATTACCCTTCCCCCTCAGCGCCTACCTGAGGAGTCCACGTTAGCCGTTACTTACCAAGGATGTACTACGGGTCTTTGCTATCCACCTGAAACAAAAACGTTTACACTGAGTGCAACCGATACCGCTACGAATACTTCGACAGCCCAAGAGCCTAGTTTAAGTTCTGCAAATGCACTGGCTCATGATTTATTTGAAAGTAAATACGCCGTTTTATGGTTCTTTGTTTTAGGATTAGGGTTAGCATTTACCCCATGCGTTTTACCAATGCTACCGCTCTTATCGGCGTTAGTCATTGGTACCCAACAACGCCCTAGTACATGGCGCGCTTTCGCTTTAAGTTTTACGTATGTGCAAGGTATGGCGTTAACTTATACAATTTTGGGTTTGATCGTAGCAGCGGTTGGGTTACCTTTCCAAATTGCTTTACAAAGTCCTGCGGTATTAATCACCCTCTCCGTCATCTTTGTCTTACTCGCCCTTTCTATGTTTGGCTTATTTACCATCCAGCTTCCATCAAGTTGGCAGAATAAATTAATGCAAATTAGCCAAAAACAACATGGTGGTGCATTTGGTGGGGTATTCGTGATGGGGATGATTGCGGGGCTTGTTGCCTCTCCTTGTACCTCAGCGCCACTTTCTGGTGCGTTGCTTTATGTTGCGCAAAGCGGCAATTTAGGGATTGGCGCACTCACTCTTTATCTTCTTGCACTTGGCATGGGTTGCCCTCTCATTCTCATTACTTTATTTGGTAACAAAATTTTACCGAAATCAGGGGCGTGGTTAAATATTGTCAAAGCAAGTTTTGGATTCGTGATGTTAGCATTACCTATTTTCTTGCTATCACGTTTAATTGATGATATCTGGGCGGTACGTTTATGGGCACTACTAGGTACTAGTTTTTTCCTATATCTTGCAATCGAAATGAAACAGATTGTCTTCCGTATTATTACCTTTACGTTAGCTCTTATCTGTATACATCCCCTACAAACTTGGGCGTGGCATAGTACCCCTGAGGTATCCACGCATCAAGCAACAGAATCGACACAGCTGCCGTGGGTTAAAGTAAATACGTTAAGCGATATCCAGCAACTTCTTAAAAATAATCCACACAAATTAGCCATGATCGATTTTTATGCAGACTGGTGTGTGGCTTGTAAAGAACTTGATGAAAAAACGTTTTCAAACCCACAAGTTCAAAATCGTTTAAAACAATTATTATTAATCAAAGTAGATCTGACTAAGAATACTCAAGAAAATAAAGCAATTTTAGAATATTTTCATATTCTTGGATTACCGGCTGTGCTATTCTTTGATCATAATGCCCAAGAAATAAAAAATCTGCGCTTATCCGGTTTTGTGAATGCAAAGGATTTTATGACATTATTAGATGAAGCCGAAAAAACTGAATAACATAATTTTTCGCTTTCATTATCGGTAATAAAAATAAAAAGGATTAATTATGATTGAAAAATTCATTGAAAATATGCTTTTTGCGGCGCGCTGGATATTAGCGCCGCTCTATTTAGCAATGTCCCTTGTCCTACTCGGATTAGCTTATGTTTTTCTTCATGAATTATGGGTGATGATTTCTCATATCACCGTAATTTCAGAAACAAACTTTATTCTTCTTTGTTTGACAATGATCGATATGTTATTAATCGGTGGCCTAATCGTGATGGTCATGTTTTCAGGTTATGAAAACTTTGTTTCCAAAATCGATAAAGCGGGCGATACATCACATATCAAATGGCTATCACATTTAGATTCCGGGACACTTAAATTAAAAGTATCCGCATCTATCGTAGCTATTTCAGCAATTTTTCTACTAAAAAAATATATGGTAATCGACACCACTCTTGCTAATTTGCCACCGCATGCAACCTTACTGCAAAATCCTTTATTCTGGCAAACGCTGATCCATTTAGTGTTTGTTGTTTCTGCAGTTTTATTAGCGTTAGTAGATAAAATTGCTTTCGAGAAAAAACGTAAATAAAATAGTCGACAGACAATAAAAAACCCAAGCATTGGCTTGGGTTTTTTTATGGAATATCTAAAGATTATTCTTTAAACATTGCAGAAATAGATTCTTCATTGCTGATACGACGAATTGCTTCTGCAAGCATCGCTGAAAGTGTTAACACACGCACTTTACCTAATGCTTTAATTTCTGGACGAAGTGGAATGGTATCAGTTACCACGATTTCATCCAATGCATCGCTTGCAAGGTTTTCAACTGCAGAGCCTGAGAATACAGCGTGAGTTGCGTAAGCAAATACACGTTTTGCACCACGTTCTTTTAATGCTTCTGCTGCTTTGCACAATGTGCCCCCAGTATCGATCATATCATCAACAAGGATACAATCACGATCTTTTACATCACCAATAATATGCATTACTTGTGCCACATTTGCTTTTGGACGACGTTTATCAATGATCGCCATATCAGTGTCATTAAGTAATTTAGCTACAGCACGTGCACGTACCACACCACCGATATCTGGAGAAACAACGATTGGATTTTCTAAATCGGTTTTTTTCAAAATATCGTGAATAAGTACTGGTGAACCAAATACGTTATCTACAGGAACATCGAAGAAACCTTGGATTTGTTCAGCATGTAAATCACAAGTTAAAACACGATCTACACCCACGTTTGATAAGAAATCTGCCACTACTTTCGCAGTAATTGGCACACGTGCGCTACGTACGCGACGATCTTGACGTGCATATCCAAAATATGGAATTACAGCAGTGATACGCCCAGCGGAAGCACGACGAAGTGCATCAATCATAACAATTAGTTCCATCAAATTGTCATTTGTCGGTGCACAAGTAGATTGAATAATAAAGACATCACAACCACGGACATTTTCATTAATTTGCACCTGAACTTCTCCATCGCTGAAACGACCTACTGTCGCATCACTAAGAGAAAGATAAAGTCGTTTGGCGATTTGTTGAGCAAGCTCTGGTGTAGCATTACCCGCGAAAATTTTAATGTCTGGCATCGTTTATTTTTAACCTCGAGAGTTCTAAATGAAAAATTACAATAAATTGCGTTGTTTTTTTAGCTGATCAACGAACTCGTGTAGGGGTGAAATATTCCTTCCCCTTGCAACAAAACCCGATACAGCTTGTGGTTTTTTAGTGAAAACGGACTGTGCGGATTGTTCGTCATCAAACTCAGCAAACACGCAAGCTCCTGTTCCAGTTAATCTAGCTGGTGCATATTGTAGCAACCACATAAGCGTTTCTTCAACCTCTGGATAGTGGTTTTTTACAACTTTTTCACAATCATTGTAATGGGGAGAATTTAAACAAATTTCCATACCTCTTTTAGGAGTATTTCTGGTTAAGAATGGATTATTAAATACCGTCGCTGTACAAACAGATATATTAGGTTTTAAAACCACGTACCATTTTTCAGCTGGTTCACAAAATTGGAACTTTTCCCCTACCCCTTCCGCGAAAGCTGCTTTGCCATAAACGAAGACAGGGACATCAGCACCAAGTTGTAAACCAAGCTGTGCTAATTTATCCAATGATAAATTCGTTTTCCAAAGTAGATTAAGGGCAACAAGCGCGGTTGCAGCATCCGATGAACCACCCCCAACGCCACCGCCCATTGGTAAGCGTTTTACTAATGCAAGATTTGCACCTTGCGTACATCCCGTTTTATCCTGCAATAATTTTGCTGCACGATAAATCAGGTTGCGCTCCATTGGTACATCATCTAATTCCGGTGTGACAATAATTTTATTGTCTTCTCGTAAAGAGATCGTTAAATCATCTCCAAAATCAACGAATTGAAATAAGGTTTGTAATTCATGGTAACCATCTTCACGACGACCATTAATGTATAAAAATAAATTCAATTTTGCAGGACATGGAAAAGTAATTGGTGTTTTCATCATTTTTATTTGTTATCCCATTGCCATTGTTTAATACGAATTTTCAAGCGAGTGGTTCCATTAGTTAATAAAATATCTTCTGGCATCGGGATAGCGAGATCTTGATGGTACGTCAAATAATCTACTTTCCATGCACCATTCAATGTCGGATACGTAAATTGTTTTAAAAGATGATTTTCACCGACTTTATACGCCATATGTTGTGGTGGCACTCCTTTCAACCATTGCGCGAGTTGTGCAAGTGAAATTGGCACACCCATCAAGCGATAAAGCAAATTTTCCGCTTCTTGGTGGGTATGCTTAACGCCTTGGTCATCGACAATCACGAGTCCCTCTTTTGTCATCATGACATCAACCGACGCCATATTTAAAAATGCGGATAAATGTAATTGCGAATCCAATGGATTTTTGTAATGCCATTGAAAAGCACTTGAATAACGATCCTTAGGCGTTAAGATGCCAATTTGTCCATTCGCTTGATAAGCCCCAATTTTCTGAATTTGACGTAAGTGGCTTTGCCAAGCACTATCATGGTGGGAAAGATCAATACCATTATCTACTGGCGCCGTAAAATTCATACTACAACTACTGAGCAATAAACTCACGCTCACTGCCCCACCTAGTTTCACGAGAGTTCGTGATAATTTATTCATAACTTGTCCTTCAAATAATCACGCCACATTTTTCGATAAAATTTTTGCAATTTGTTCCCGACGCTGACGTTCTAATTCATACCGAATTTCTGCTTTTTGGAAACCCGCTTGAATAATCTGTTGTACATCAATTTGTTTTGCCATTTGATAGGCTTGCCATAATGTATCCATCGTCGATTTTTGCTGACACTTCCATTCATGGAATTCCTTCAATTTTTCAAAAAACGTTGGTTTTCGCCAAACATCAATTTGGTTGAAACATGTCATTATATCTTTATCATTCAATGCGTGACGTTCTGTAAAAAGCCGATGAAAACGATGATACATCAAAGTAAAATGTTTAAAATGATTAGGTACTTTTAAATGCCGGCATAAGGCTTGCAACGCATCATCTGAAAGCACACTAAAAATCAATGCAAAATGAAATAATTCCCGATCTTCTATACGCATTGGTTTCGTATTTAGTTCTTCCTGACACTGAACTAAAAAATCAGGATTTTCTTGTAGATAGATCGCAAGTTCTGGATAAAGTACAGGAAGTGCCTCTATCTGCTCAAGGACGGTAAAATAAGTGAGTGCAGAATCGGTATCTAATGCTTTTAGCGTTTCCTGCCACACTCGTTCAGCAGTTAAGGTTGTCAGTTCGCCCGCTTTAGTCATCTCTTTCATTAAAGATAACGTTTCTGGCGCGATAGTGAAATCTAACGACGCGAACCGAGCCGCAAAACGAGCAACGCGTAAAATCCGTAATGGATCTTCACAAAATGCTGGCGAAACATGACGTAAGACGCGTTTATCCAGATCAGCCTTCCCACCATAAAAATCATAAAGAACGCCATTTTCATCTTCCGCTAAAGCATTAATGGTAAGATCGCGACGGAGTAGATCGTCTTTCAAAGAAATGTGTGGAGAAAAATCACAAATAAAGCCTGTGTAGCCCACGCCTGCTTTTTTTTCAGTGCGTGCGAGCGCATATTCTTCTTTTGTTTTGGGATGTAGAAATACCGGGAAATCCTTCCCGACTTGTTGGAATCCTTTCGCCAATAAAATGGCTGGTGTCGCGCCAACAACGAGCCAGTCCTTGTCTTTTACTTTTAATCCAAGATATTTATCTCGTACTGCGCCACCAACTAAATAATATTCTACCAATATTAAGCCCATCCACTTGGTTTACGACGACGGCTTGGAATAAGATGCGGTAGGATTAAGCCAAGTAAAAGCCCTACCCCCAGCACTGAACCACCATAAATAAACCATTGAATAGCGATAGCCTGTTTATTTGCATCTAACATGGCTTCGAGATTACGGTTCTTGCTTTTAATTGTGTCCATTTCGCGTTTCAAATTGGCATTTTCTTCTAATAATGCAGAGCTTTGGCTCTCTGCTTGAGTGGTTCGACGTTGCATTTCGCTAACACGCTGTTTCCAACTATCGTCCAATCCATTTAATTTTAATGTTAGCGCATCAATTTTCGCTTTTAAGATTGGATTTTGTTCCTTGCTACTTGGTTGATCACTCAATTCTTTCGTCAAAACCCAACCATTACGATTACGGGCATCACGGATAAGTGAATATTTATTTTTTTGCCCTAATACAGTAACAGGCGCGCCCGCAACTAACGAGCCAGTAATACGATATTGATCACCTGCACCTGAGCGCATATAGGTTTGCAAATTTTCCGTAATATACATTTGAGAATCATCGGCAAAACTTGGGACAGCGTACGCAAATACCGCCATTCCAAGTAAAATTTTTAAAAATTTTTTAGACATAATCCATCCTAATAGGTAATAAAAAAGTGCGGGAAAATTCTACCGCACTTTTTTTTAATTACAAAGTAACCTTAGTTTCTAATGAAAAAACATACGTAAAAGTGCATAAATAATAACCACAAATAATGCACCTGCTGGTAATGTAATCACCCATGAAACGACGATATTACGAATCACTTTTAAATTTAATGCTGCAATACCACGAGCAAAACCGATACCAAGAATAGCACCGACTAAGGTTTGTGTTGTAGAAATCGGTAAACCCGTACCCGATGCCAATACAACAGTTACGGCTGTTGCAAATTGTGCTGCAAAACCACGAGAGGGTGTTAAATCAGTAATACCAGAACCAATAGTTGCCATAACGGTGCGCCCCATTACGATCAACCCTACACCGATACCTAGTGCACCAAGTGGTAAGATCCACCATGCCATAGTCACATTACCGGTCACTACGCCTTGATGATCCATAATAGATACAACGGCTGCTAGAGGTCCAATTGCATTCGCCACGTCATTTGAACCGTGAGCGAATGCCATCGCACAGGCTGTTAATAGCATAAGGATACTAAATACACGTTCCACCGCGCCAAAGGTTCCTTTGCCACGACGTTGGAAACGTTCACTACGGAAATAGTAATGACTGAATACAATAGAAACAAAACCAATAAGGATAGAAATTCCAATAACACTTGAGATGCTAAGATTCAATCCAATATGTTTAAGACCTTTGGTCATTGTTACGATACTAATAATAACAATGGTTAACCCCATATAATATGGACCAAATTTTTGTGCATTTTTGGCGGGTTCTTCAGTATCGAAAATTAATTTCTGTGTACTAAAGAAAATCACGTAGGCGATAAGCCCAGCAATAAAAGGTGTGATTACCCAGCTTCCCACAATATTCACAATTTCGTGCCAATGTACTGCATGCGCACCCGCAGTTACACATGCAAAACCAATCATCGCACCGATAATAGTGTGAGTGGTAGAAACTGGCCAACCAAATTTAGATGCAATGATCAACCAAAAACCAGAGGCAAGTAAAGCAGACATCATTCCTAAAGCTAACACTTCAGGCATTTTAATATATTCTGCAGGATCAATTACTCCGCTTTGAATTGTCTGAGTTACTTCTCCCCCAGCTAAATACGCGCCCGCGCATTCAAAAATCAATGCTATAATGACAGCTTGTTTAGCAGTAATAGTACCAGAACCAACCGATGTTCCCATTGCATTTGAAACATCGTTAGCTCCTACACCAAACGCCATAAAGAAGCCAAAAACAGCAGTAATAACGACGAGCAAGGTGCCGTATTGTTGAATAATTTCCATAAGGTTCCCCAAAAATTAGGCGCGAGCCAACATTAGTTCAATACGCGAACCAACGCGCTGTGCTTGATCGGCTAGCACACCTATCCATTCAAGTGTTTTATACAAGAACATAACATCAATTGGATTATATTGTGATTCTACGTTACGTAACATTAAACGTAATTCAATTTGCATACGATCAGTATCATCTTCAATTGAATCAAGATGATTAATCATATGATTGACTAATTCAAATTCACGACCTTTAAAGCCGGTTTCTAATAAATTATCCATTTCTGTGATAACGCGATTTGCTTGCATAGTCGCATCTAAACTACGGCGTACATATGCCATAAATTTATCTTGCATTTCTGGTGGGAAAGTACAATGACGACCAATCATACGTCCCGCGATGTCACGTGCATAATTTGCCAATTTATCTTGTTGGGTAGTTAGCTCTAATAAATCCGTACGAGCAATTGGCATAAATAAGCCGCGCGGTAATTTCAAACGGATATCCCTTTTCAATATATCCGCTTCTTTTTCCGCGTCAGCAATTTTTTGACGCAATACTTCTGCTTTATCCCAATCATCCTGGAAAGTCGCTTCAAAAAATTCAATTAAATAATTACAGCATTCTGTAACCTTTTCTGAATGTTTTTGAATAGGTTTAAATGGAGAATTGGCGAAAAGACCAAGTATATTGTTTATTGCCATAATGTTATTCCTCTCATTGTAGAAAATACAGGCGGTGTTAAATAAACTCGCAGTATTCTACCTTAATTAGTATTTAAAAATGATATTTTCCAAGAAAATTATTGTAAATAAGGCTCTTTTTGTATAACTTTTTAACAAGTTATCTTAAAATAATCCCTTATAGCTACCTCATTTACCCATTTTATGGAATAAAATTCATGAAAAATAATGAAATTGAATTAAAACTTCGTTTACGACCAGATTTTCTTTCTAAACTTCCTGTTGATTTGGCATCTTATGAGTGTTATTCACAAGAACAACAACCACTTATCAATACTTACTACGATACTCCTGACCTAGCGCTTTCTCGAAAAAAATCTATTTTAAGGATTCGAAAAATAAAAAATCACTTTACCCTTACAATTAAATTGGCAGGTCAAGTAACAGGGGGACTCCATTCGCACCCAGAATACAATATATCCCTTCCTGATGACAAGCTCGATTTGGAGGCATTAGAAAATAAATTTTCCCTTACTCTTCCTTGTAAACAGGAAGAATTAGCACCGTTATTCCAAACAAATTTTACTCGTAAACTATGGCTAATCCCTTATCGCACATCTAAAATTGAACTCGCTTTAGATGAAGGCGAAATTATTAGTCCACGCACACCTAAAAAAGATATCATTTGTGAACTAGAATTTGAATTGAAAGAAGGAATACCGACTGACATTCTTAGCTTCGTTTACCATTTTTCTTCCAATAATGGTGCTATGCTCAGCGCGACTAATAAAGCAAAACGCGGATATTGGCTTGCATTAGACGAGCACGCCAACATGGATGACTATTTAGAAAAATGGGAACAACTTCTCGCACTTCCTTTATATAGCCAAGTGTCGGCCATTCTGAATTTTGAACAAGAAGTAATAGAAAATGCATGGCGATTAGGGCAGGAATATTTCTGCCAAGATTTTACTCGTACTGTGAAATTAATCAGTGCGTTCTTTAATCTTTATGCCTATTTGACAAGTGTTGAAATGGGACAATTCCTCACAGCAAGTTTGGAACAATTAGATTCAGAAATAGTGCAAGCATTTTCGCCAACATTAGTAAATGATTTTGCTTCCTTTAATCAATATGCTTATCAACAAATTCAAAAAATCATGCAAGAACATAGCCAGAATCGCGATAATAGCCAAGCGATTCAAGCGCTATGGGACTGGTTGTACTGTAACGTACAATTAAAACGACTTATTGTTGAGATGTTATTGGTTTTAAATGAAAAAAATGAGGAAAAATAATGGCAAAAGCTCCAAAACGTGCTTATGTTTGTAACGATTGTGGTGCAGAGTTCTCTCGCTGGCAAGGACAATGCTCTGCATGTAAAGCGTGGAATACAATCAGTGAAGTACGCGTTGTAAGCGCAAAAGCGACATCCAGCAATGATCGCTTAAGTGGTTACGCAGGTGAAACCCAAGGCAAAATTCAGGTGCTCTCTGAGATTAGCCTACAGGAAACCCCACGTTTTACCAGTGGCTTTCATGAACTCGACCGCGTATTGGGTGGCGGTATCGTACCAGGGAGTGCCATTTTAATTGGGGGACACCCGGGAGCAGGGAAAAGTACTCTCCTACTTCAAGTGATGTGCCATCTTGCCAATGAAATGCCCGCACTTTATGTAACGGGTGAGGAAAGTTTACAACAAGTCGCCATGCGTGCGAATCGTTTAGGTTTACCCACAGATAAATTAAACATGCTTTCAGAAACTTCTGTTGAGCATATTTGCCATCTTGCGGATGACTTAAAACCTAAGATTATTGTTGTCGATTCCATACAAGTTATGCACTTAGCCGATATTCAATCCTCGCCAGGAAGCGTTGCTCAAGTACGTGAATGTGCGAGCTTTCTGACGCGCTATGCAAAAACCCGTCAAGTTGCCATCATTATGGTTGGGCACGTAACTAAAGATGGCACCTTAGCTGGGCCAAAAGTGCTAGAACACTGTATCGACTGTTCTATCTTACTCGAAGGCGAGGCAGATTCACGTTTCCGTACTTTACGTAGCCAAAAAAACCGTTTTGGTGCGGTCAATGAATTAGGCGTATTCGGTATGACGGAACAAGGTTTGAAAGAGGTCAAAAATCCTTCTGCGATTTTCTTAAGCCGTGGGGAGGAACAAACTCCTGGCAGTTCCGTTATGGTACTTTGGGAGGGAACACGTCCACTACTTGTTGAAATTCAGGCACTCGTTGATCATTCTATGCTAGCCAACCCACGCCGTGTTGCCGTGGGACTTGAGCATAATCGCTTGGCTCTTCTACTTGCCGTTTTGCATCGTCACGGAGGATTGATGATGTCCGATCAAGATGTCTTCGTCAATGTTGTTGGTGGCGTCAAAGTAACAGAAACCAGCGCTGATTTAGCACTGCTTCTAGCATTAATTTCTAGTTTCAGAAATCAATGCCTACCGCGTGATTTAGTCGTATTTGGTGAGGTAGGGCTAGCGGGTGAGATTCGCCCTGTGCCGAGTGGGCAAGAGCGCATTAGCGAGGCAGCGAAACATGGTTTTCGCCGTGCAATTATTCCGTTTGCGAATCGACCTAAGAATCCAATTCCCAATATGCAAGTATTTACAGTCAAGAAACTGTCTGATGCATTAGAAATTTTAGAGCAATTTTAAATAAAAAAGCCGCTAAACAAATAGCGGCTTTTTTATCACGCCCCACTTTTCAGAAAAATTTATGAATTATTCTTTTTCTGTATCATTTTGAGCTTGATAATGTTTTACGTATTCTTTACCCCATTCATCCATTTTTTGCATAATCGGAATTAAATCTTCGCCCAATTTTGTCAAGGAATACTCAACCATTGGCGGAACAGTCGGATAAATTGTGCGCTCAACAATGCCATATTTTTCCAAATCACGTAACTGTTGCGTCAGCATTTTTTGGGTAATCCCTGTAATAAGGCGGCGCAGCTCGTTATAACGAATTTTTTCGTGTAGATGTAAATTCCATAAAATTAAGGATTTCCATTTTCCCGATAAAACTTCTAAAGTGACCTCAATTTCACATTGATAATTTGAACAGCTAATTTTGTTATCTCTGATATCTGGCATATATTCTCCTTAATTTGATGTATTCCTGAGCCAGCCAATATGGCACGACCCATCCCCCTCATTAAAAAGCGTTAATACTACCCTAATCAGAAATAAATAGTAGCTTTTTTTATCATCTTTATAAATTTGATTCTTACTATTTTCGTTTTTATTCTCTCGTTGGTGTTTTTTTATAAAAAAACTTATCAAAAATTTGACAAACTTAACAAATGTAAAAATTTATATTTGACATATGTTCTAACAGCCGTTAGTTTTAGCCCTATCAGCATATTGTTATATTTTTCAATATGATAAGTCTTATTCATCTGCACTTACTATTTGGAGGGAAATATGTCGCTCGATCGCCTTATTCCATTACACGTTGAACAACTCCCCAACGGGTATCTTAATAAAACCCCTATTTTCCAATATTTATTATTATCTATTTGCTTTCCAATGTGGGGCATGGCGGCGAGTTTAAACGATATTCTCATTACTCAATTTAAAACAATTTTTACCCTTTCGGATTTTGCTTCTGCTTTCGTACAAAGTGCTTTCTATGGTGGTTATTTTCTTATTGCGATTCCTGCAAGCCGTGTAATTCGTCGTTGGAGCTATAAATTAAGTATCTTGATCGGTTTATCCATTTATATTATTGGATGTACCATGTTCTTCCCAGCCTCTCACATGGCGACGTACTCTGTCTTTCTTTGCGCATTATTTTGTATTGCTGTCGGACTTTCCTTCTTAGAAACCTCTTGTAATACCTACTCTACGATGATCGGTTCTCAAGAACGCGCGACACTTCGTTTAAATATTTCACAAACTTTCCCCCCTATAGGATTCCTTTCAGGCATTTTGCTCGGTAAATACTTAATCTTTACCGAAGGTGATCCGCTTCATAAACAAATGGGTGCACTTTCTGGCGAAGCAAAACGTCAATTCGCTGAACAAATGCTACAACGCACGCTACACCCTTATCAGTTTATGATCATGATTTTGGTTGTTTTACTTGTCGTTGTTGCCATTACTCAATTTCCACGTTGTAAACCTACGGTAACGAAAGCACAAATTAATCAAGCGAGTATTATGGAAACGCTCCGTTACCTCGCTAAAAATCGTCTGTTCAAATTTGGTATTCTTGCGCAATTCTTATACGTTGGGATGCAAACCGCTGTGTGGTCATTCACCATTCGTCTAGCGCTACAACTGGATCCAAGTCTGAATGAACGTATGGCGGCAAACTATATGATTTATGCCTTTATCGGATTCTTCTTAGGGAAATTCATTGCAAACTTACTGATGACAAAATTCAATCCGAATAAAGTCCTTATCGGTTATTCCATTCTCGGTATTGCAAGCTTACTTTACGTTATCTTAGTTCATGATTTTAGCGTAGTTTGGGCAGCCATCCTCACTTCAACTTTATTTGGTCCATGCTGGGCAACCATCTATGCGCGTACATTGGATGCTATTAAAGATAAACGCTACACCGAAACAGGGGGGGCCATCATCGTTATGTCAATTATTGGTGGTGCAGCTATTCCTGTATTGCAAGGCTTAACTTCTGATATGACTGGATCAATGCAAACAGCGTTTATCGTATCTCTTGTTTGTTTCTGCGTCGTTCTTATCTATTTCGCTTACTTACAAAAAATTAATCTGCAAGATAAATAGGAGAATAATATGTATCGTATTCCTCTATATAAAACTTACTTTACAGAAACTAAACAAGTTCTCCTTCAATCTGAAGCATTCTGTGTAGAAGGATTTTGTTATCCTAACAACATTCCTGCGCTTAAAATAAGTAATTCGCGAGGATATATCGAAGTTCTGCCTTTCATGGGACAAATGATTTGGGATGCGAATTTTGATGGTATTTCATTAAGAATGAAAAATATGTTTAAACAACCTAAACCAGGCAATGTGATTGTCGACACTTATGGGTGTTTTGCTTTTCATTCTGGATTACTTAGCGCGGGCTGCCCTTCGCCTGAAGATACTCACGCACTTCATGGAGAATTCCCTTGCGCACCGATGGATAATGCATGGCTAGAAGTGACCGAACAAAGTATTCGCCTTGTGAGCGAATACGAATACGTTCAAGGATTCGGATATCATTATCGTGCTAAACCAAACATTACGCTTAAAAAGAATGCGACAGCCTTTACCATTGGAATGGATGTCACAAATCTCTCTGCTTACCAAAAGATGCCACTTATGTATATGTGTCATCTAAACTATAACTATGTGGAGAATGGGGTTATGGTTCAAGATATTCCTAATTCAGCTTTCCGTTTACGTGGGAGTATTCCAGCACATGTGAAGCCTACTGCAGAATGGCGTGCGTTCAATTCCGCTATTATTGCAGGGAAAATTGATGATCAATGTCTTATCTACCCAAATTATTACGATCCAGAAATCGTTTACTTTGCAGATAATCTTGCTCAATATGGGCGAGATCTTACCTTTACATTAACAGATCCGGCAAAGAATGTTACATTCTTTACCCAATTCTCAACCAAAGAATTTCCGCATGCAACACGATGGATTTTAAAAAATCCCGATCAGCAGGTGGCTGCATTTATCCTTCCCGCGACCGCACGTCCAGAAGGTTACCTTGCAGCAGAAAAAGCGGATACATTATCCTGGCTTGCTCCGCAGCAAACTCGATCTTTTCATGTATTAACAGGAATTAAGGAATAATTATTATGAAAATTGCCGTTATTGGATCCAACATGGTGGATTTAGTGTCCTATATCACTCGTATGCCAACAAAAGGCGAAACCCTTGAAGCGCCCGAGTTTAAAATGGGATGTGGTGGCAAAGGCGCAAACCAAGCTATCGCTGCTTCCCGTTTAGGTGCTGATGTACTGATGTTAACGCGTGTCGGAAATGATATTTTTGCAGACAATACCATTGCAAATTTCAAAGCAAATGGTATTTCAACGGATTATGTTTTGAGAACAAACGCTTCAAGCGGGGTTGCGCCTATTTTTGTCGACCCAATGTCGCATAATTCCATTATTATTGTAAAAGGTGCAAATAGTTATTTAAGTGCGAGTGACATTCAAGCCGCCGCCGAAGACATTAAAAAATGTCAACTCATTGTATTACAATTAGAGATCCCAACAGAAACTGTATATGCTGCAGTTCAATTCGGTAAAGAACATAATATTCCCGTTTTACTCAACCCTGCACCCGCTCAGCCAGATCTTATTTTAGATAAAGTAAAAAGTTGTGAATTTATTGTTCCGAATGAAACCGAATTATCTTTACTGACAGGCATGCCTGTTGAAACGGAAGATGAAATTCGTAACGCCGCAATGACATTACGGGATGCGGGCGTAAAAAATGTTATTGTAACAATGGGACAACGTGGGGTGTTATGGCTGTCTGAGAACCAACAACAACATTTTCCGCCATTAAGCGTTAATGCAAAAGATACCACGGGTGCAGGGGATGCCTTTATTGGGTGTTTTGCAAGTATGTACTGTAAATCAAAAGATATCGCCCATTCTATCGAAATCGCAAACCACTATGCGGCGGATTCCGTTACGCGATTAGGTACTCAAACCTCTTACTTAAACAAAGAAGATTTTTTACAACAATACCCGCAGTTATCTGGTAGAATCTAAAAATTAGAATTGTTAGCAGGTCGACAAATGTCGACCTTTTTATTGCGAGTCGCTTATGAATAACGAGAATGCTGTTTCCACTTTACTTTCCACGAAAGATCGTCAAGCTATTGATGCAGCCAAACTTTATTATAAAAATCATTATTCTCAACAACAGGTCGCGGATATGTTGGGAATCTCTCGTCCCTCGGTTTCCAAATTATTACAACATGCGACAGAACAAGGCTTTGTTGTCATCACTATTCACGATCCCGAAGATACTTTTGGACAATTAGCGGAAGAATTAAAAGAATTTTATCAACTTAAAAGCGTAGAAATTTGTGCAACTCCGATTAATCATGATCCGGCACAATTACGCCACGCATTAGGATCTTTAGGTGCAAAATTACTCGAAAAACTTGTCCGTAATCAAGATGTAATTGGGGTGGAATGGGGTCGAACCATTTATGCAATGTCCCAACATCTCACCCCTCAATTACGTGATGGTGTTGAAGTTGTCCAGCTTCGAGGTAGTGAAACTAAAGCGAGCCAAGGCTTAAATGAATCAGAAACCATTAATCAAATCGCTCAGGCTTTTAATGGTAAAGGGCAACTTCTCCCTCTTCCCATTGTTTTTGAAGATATAAAAACCAAAAATCTTATCCAACGCGAAACCACAATTTGGCGTGTGCTAGAAAATATTAAAAAAAGCCGTGTTGTTGTGTTTACTGTCGGTGCGGTTGATGAAGATAGTTTGCTTTTCCAATCAGGTTTTTACACGCAAGATGAAGTACATTATTTACAAAATCGTGCTGTCGGCAGTATTTGCGCACACTTTGTTGATAAAAATGGACGCATCTGCTTACCAGACTTAAATAATCGTACTGTAGGGATTGGTTTACCTGAATTACGCCAAAAAGAGGAGCGAGTTCTCATTGCAGGAGGACAAAGTAAAACACTCATCACCCACGTTGCCTTGAAACATGGCTATGCCAATCGTTTAATCACAGACAAAGTGACTGCCACCCTACTCTTGGATTTAATCAAACAAGAAAAGAATGGAACTACTTTGTAATTTCATAATTTTTTACGAAAATCAGGGCGTGATTTATATAAAAAATGCCTCAAAATTGAGGCATTTTCATTATATTTAAATTAATTAATTGCTTTGGTGTGAGTCGTTGCTTCTTTAGGCATCACAAATTCCACGCCTGTTGGCGGATTTTGCAAAGCAAGCCCTAGCACTTCATCGATATTTTCCACAGGATAAATGGTCAATGCTTCTTTTGCATTTTCTGGAATTTCTTCCAAATCTTTCACATTTTCTTTTGGAATCAAGACGGTTTTAATTCCGCCACGATGTGCTGCGAGTAATTTTTCTTTCAAACCACCAATTGGTAATACTTTACCGTGTAAGCTGATTTCACCTGTCATCGCCACTTCTGCTTTCACAGGGTTACCTGTTAAGCAAGATACAAGTGCTGTACACATTGCAATACCTGCACTTGGACCATCTTTTGGCGTTGCACCATCTGGAACGTGGATATAAATATCACGTTTTTCGTAGAAGTCTGGATTAATTCCCAACGCTTCAGCACGAGAGCGAACAACAGTCATTGCCACTTGAATAGACTCTTTCATCACGTCGCCAAGTGAACCAGTAAATGTTAATTTACCTTTACCAATAACAGATGCTGCTTCAATCGTTAATAAATCGCCACCAACTTCTGTCCATGCAAGACCAGTCACTTCACCGACACGGTTTTGTGTATCAGCACGACCAAATTCAAAACGTTTTACGCCAAGATAATCGACAAGATTTTTGCTATCCACATCTAGGTGTTTAAGTGTTTTATCCACCAACAGATTTTTCACCGCTTTGCGACAAATTTTCGCAATTTCACGTTCAAGGTTACGTACACCCGCTTCACGAGTATAGTAGCGAATGATGTCTAAAATTGCATCTTCGTGAATAGTTAATTCTTTTTCTTTCAAACCATTACGTTCCATTTGTTTTTTCACCAAATGGCGAGTCGCAATATTTAATTTCTCATCTTCGGTATAACCAGAAAGACGAATCACTTCCATACGATCTAATAATGGCGCAGGAATATTCATGGAGTTAGAAGTCGCCACGAACATAACGTCAGAAAGATCGTAATCCACTTCTAGATAGTGATCATTAAACTTGGTGTTTTGTTCTGGATCGAGAACCTCTAGTAAGGCGGATGCTGGATCTCCACGCATATCCGATGACATTTTGTCGATTTCATCAAGCAAGAATAATGGGTTTTTCACCCCTACTTTTGCCATTTTTTGCATAAGTTTACCTGGTAATGCACCAATGTAAGTTTTGCGATGTCCACGAATTTCAGCTTCATCTCGTACGCCACCAAGCGCCATGCGGATATACTTACGTCCTGTCGCATTTGCAATAGACTGACCAAGAGAAGTTTTACCTACCCCTGGTGGTCCCACTAAACAAAGGATTGGACCTTTAATTTTGTTTAAACGTGCTTGCACCGCGAGGTATTCTAAAATACGTTCTTTCACACGTTCTAAACCATAGTGGTCACTGTCTAATGTCGCTTGTGCCTTCGCAAGATCTTTTTTAACTTTACTACGAGCATGCCACGGCATTTGAAGCATCCAATCAATATAAGAACGGACTACCGTTGCCTCAGGTGACATTGGTTGCATCATTTTCAGTTTCTGAACTTCGGCTAACGCTTTTTCTTTTGCATCTGCAGGCATTTTTGCGGCTTCAATTTTACGGTTTAGCTGTTCAACTTCCTCTAATGGACTGAATCCATGTTCACTATCTTGCCCGAGCTCTTTTTGTAACGCTTTAATCTGCTCATTGAGATAATAGGTACGTTGATTCTTTTCTACTTGTTTTTTCACTTCATCTTGAATACGTTTTTCAACTTGAAGGATATCTTTTTCAAAAATCATCATACCGAGAAGCTGTTGTAAACGTTGGTAAACATTCGGCTGATCTAATAGCTGTTGTTTACGCGTTACATCAATCGGCATATGCGCAGACATCGTGTCTGCAAGGCGATCAAATTCTTCAATATTTGCGAGAGCGGTCATTACATCTGGCTGAATTTTCTTATTCAATTTAGCATAACTATCAAACTCTTGTTTTGCTAAATTCGCTAACACGCGCATATCACTTTCAGCAGGTACAGTAAAATCATTGTCTAATGGCACAGCCACAGCGCTTAAACAATCATTTTCATCTAAAAAATCGCGCACATAAGCACGTTCTACCCCTTCAACAAGCACCTTTACGGCACCATCTGGCATTTCTAAATGCTGGATAATATTTGCGACAATCCCCACTTGATATAAATCATCTACTTCCGGATCATCAATTTCTGCATCTTTTTGTGCGACGAGAAAAACCTGTTCATCTTTTTTCATCGCAGCGTCTAATGCATTGATAGATTTTTTGCGTCCAACGAAGAGTGGCATCACCATATAAGGAAAGACAACCACATCACGTAATGCCAAAACTGGCAAACGTTTTTCTTGCATTTGATTTTCTGTCATTTTTTTTCTCAACACTATTCTATAAATCGTTTCTAAGATAGGGCATTTATTTAAAAATTCAAGGTTTTTTCAGGTTATATTAATGAACTTGTTCTTTTACAGATAGGCAGATATGAAAAAAGCCGTCATTAAGACGGCTTTTAAGAATTTGATGGCGGAGGAAGTGAGATTCGAACTCACGGAGGGCTACAAACCCTCGCCGGTTTTCAAGACCGGTGCCTTCAACCACTCGACCATTCCTCCGTAGAAAGCGAGGTGAATAATAATGACTTTCTCTAATTAGGTCAAGCACTTATTTAAAAAAATTTATCATTCCCTCGTTTTTTAATCAATTTGTTTATTATGTGATATTTTAGCGTATTTTGTTTGATCGCTTACCCGCGTTGTGCATTTTTCATAATACGTTGTTTTGCAACTTGCCATTCGCGATCTTTAATCGTATCACGTTTATCATGAAGTTTTTTACCCTTCGCAACACCGATTTTGATTTTTGCCCATGCGCCTTTCCAATAAAGAGAAAGCGCGACAATTGTAAAACCATCACGATTGGCTTTACCAATTAAACTATCAAGTTCACGTTTATTTAATAGTAATTTACGCGTGCGAGTTGGATCACAAACTACATGCGTGGACGCAACACTTAACGGCTGAATGGTTGCACCAAATAAATAGGCTTCGCCATTTTTAAATATAATGTAGCTATCGCTAATGTTTGCTTTACCAGCACGCATGGATTTCACTTCCCAGCCCTGCAACTCTAAACCTGCTTCAATCTCTTCTTCGATAAAATAATCGTGTCTTGCCCGTTTATTTAAGGCAATCGTATTTGATCCCACTTTTACTTTTTTCTTTGCCATAATTTCTACTACTCTATTAATTTTTTAATTTGTAAAATTTTTCGCATTGTACTGAAAAAGCGCGCCTATCACAACGACCACGGCTTTACATCTATCTAGCAGGGTTTCATGAAAATAATTCTCCACCCTATTGAAATAGTGAAATGAGTAAAAATTATCTTTTAACTTGTATCCCCTGCCTCATCATTATATAGTGAAGCCATCCGCTCACTCCATAACAATATAATTTATTGATTTTACGGGAACTTATTGAATGAAAACAGATATTGAAATTGCACAAAATACATCAGGGCGTCCGATCTTAGATATTGCTAAAAAATTAAATATTTCCTCTCAAGATTTGGAACTTTATGGCAATAACAAAGCAAAAATAAGTTACCGCTTTATTAAAGAGACTGCACATTACCCAAATGGTAAATTAATTCTGGTGACAGCAATGTCCCCAACGCCTATGGGCGAAGGTAAGACGACTATGTCTGTCGGTCTAGCAGATGGGCTAGCCCAACTTGGGAAATCAGTTATCGCGACATTACGCGAACCTTCTCTTGGTCCTGTTTTTGGGATGAAAGGTGGCGCTACTGGAGGAGGCTATGCTCAAGTCATTCCGATGGATGATATTAATTTACATTTTACAGGCGATCTTCATGCGATTAGTGCGGCCAATAATCTTCTCGCTGCGATGTTAGATAACCACATTTTCCAAGGAAATACATTAAATATCGATCCGCGAACTATTACATGGAAACGTGTATTAGATATCAATGATCGCCAATTACGTAACATTGTTAGCGGATTAAACGGTAAAAATAGTGGCGTACCTCGTGAAGATGGCTTTAATATTACAGTCGCCAGTGAAATAATGGCAATTCTTTGCCTTGCTAAGGATCTTGATGATTTAAAAACACGTATCGGAAATATTGTTCTAGGGTATACGTTTGCGGGTGACGTTGTACGAGCACGTGAATTAAATTGCCAAGGTGCGATAGCCACACTTTTAAAAGATGCACTTAAACCAAACCTTGTCCAAACTTTAGAAGGCACACCTGTTTTCATTCATGGCGGTCCTTTTGCCAATATTGCGCACGGTTGCAACTCAATAATGGCAACCCGACTTGCTTTAAAACTTGCTGATTATGTTGTTACTGAAGCTGGATTCGGTGCCGATCTCGGTGCGGAAAAATTTTTGGACATCAAATGTCGTGAAGCCGACATTAAACCAGATGCTTGTGTTGTTGTTGCCACTATTCGTGCATTAAAATACCATGGTGGAGTTCCCCGTAACGACCTAGAAAAGCCAAATTTTGATGCTATCCGTGAGGGCATGAAAAACTTATCGCGTCATATTGATAACCTTACTCAAGTATACGGTTTACCAACTATCGTTACGATTAATCCATTCCCTAGCGACACGCAAGAAGAACTTGATTTAGTAAGTGCCCTTTGCCAACAAAAAGGTGTGGAAGTAGTAGTCAATGAGGCATGGTCAAAAGGTGGAAAAGGTGCCTCATTGCTAGCAGACGCGATCGTAAAACTTTGTGAAACCCCATCGCACTTTCAATATGCCTATGCTTGTGAAGACGCTATCATTACTAAAATCGAAACTCTCGCACGTAAAATTTACCGCTGTGAAGAAGTTATCTTTGATAAAAAAGCACTTGATAAAATTGCCCTTTTTGAAAAACAAGGTTTTAAAAACCTTCCAATTTGTGTCGCCAAAACTCCTTATAGTTTTTCAAGTGACGCTACCCTACTTGGTGCGCCAATAAATGCCAAACTCTATGTAAATGATCTCAATTTATCTGCAGGTGCGGGATTTATTGTTGTTCTTACGGGTAACGTACTCACAATGCCCGGATTACCTAAATCACCAGCAGCAGAAAAAATAGATATTGATAATGATGGAATGATCGTGGGTTTATCATGATAAATGTAAAAAATCTCGCAAAAAGGCGAGATTTTTTATCAGCAATTCTCTTGCATGAGAAGCGGGCGATTTATATAGCGTTGTCGTAATCCAATTACCATAAAAACAGCTGGGATTGTTACACGATATGCAGGTCCAATCACTTCCGCCATGGTGCATAATCGTGACATGGTCCATCTGATCCCACTGTTTAAAAGAGTCATTGTGCGATTAACAAAAGCATTGTGTTCGACGTTCATCATACTACGACCAATAAATGTTTTTAACACGGCATTTACGATCAAAATGATAAATTTATAAGAATAAATATCACCTATTTTTAGTATCTTTACAAAAATATCTGTTAGAATAGCAGAGGTAATACGGCTAGTATGCTCGATCCCAAAACTCTCTGCAACTGCATCCCGTTCAGATTGAGTCATACTGTCGAAAGTTTTTTCCAAAACGCGTTGTAAAAGTTTATGTTCGATATTTTCAGTAGAGGCTTTTTGATTGTAATCTGCTTTGAATTTATCACAAACGTTGCAAAGGATTTGCTTATACGGTACGCCTGTACCATTTCGAAATAAAGTAGCAAATGAATTAGCCCCAAGGCATTGCAGTTCTTCTGCAATTCGTTGCCAATATTGGGAATAATTTTGACCGTGCTGAGTGAATTCCGTTGATGTCGAAAGGGTTTCCGTTAGTCTTTTATCGCCGTCCTTGTCATAGACTAACACATTAAAAAATTCCTCTAACTCTCGGTTAGTTAGAGATTGTAAAAACTCCAAATCTTGATCCTCAAGATAAGACATTTTTTATCCTTTTTGTAAAAAATTATCCTAAAATGGGATAATACTAAAACGGGATAATAATCACAAGCGAATTTTTAAAGCGATCGTGATCACCTTGAAAACTATTTACAAAGAGCGTTATCGCTCCATTATTCAAAAACTTATTGAACGGCGTCGAGTTTTGAACATGACTCAGCGTCAAATTTCGGCTAGATTGAATAAACCACAGTCTTATATTGCTAAGATCGAGGGGTTTGAAAGAAAGCTAGATGTTCTCGAATTTATAGAAATATGTGAAGTTATTGATCTCGAACCATCAACAGTTTTAAAAAATGCCTAACAAAAAATCTCGCTATTTAGCGAGATTTTCTTTTTATGTTCATCACGCCCCAATTTTCAGAAAAATTTATGAAAATCGGGGCGTCTTGCATAAGAAAGTCTTATTTAATAACTTCTAAGCCGCCCATGTAGCTACGTAATACTTCAGGAACAGTGATAGAACCATCTTCATTTTGATAGTTTTCTAATACTGCTACTAACGTACGTCCAACCGCTAAACCAGACCCATTCAATGTGTGCACAAGACGTGGTTTTTTATCACCTTTCACACGGTAACGTGCTTGCATACGACGTGCTTGGAAATCCCACATATTTGAGCAAGATGAGATTTCACGGTAAGTATTTTGTGCTGGAACCCAAACTTCTAAATCGTAAGTTTTGCAAGAACCAAAGCCCATGTCCCCAGTACAAAGCAATACTTTACGGTATGGTAAACCTAAAAGTTGTAGAACTTTTTCTGCATGCCCTGTTAATTCTTCCAATGCTTCCATTGATTTTTCAGGTTCTACGATTTGCACTAATTCAACTTTATCAAATTGGTGCATACGGATTAAACCGCGAGTATCACGACCATAAGAACCTGCTTCACTACGGAAACACGGTGTGTGTGCCGTCATGCGACGTGGTAAATCAGCTTGTTCTAAAATTTCACCACGAGCAAGGTTAGTCACTGGCACTTCCGCAGTTGGGATTAATGCGTAAGGTTGTTCACCTTCTAATGCACGGGTATGGAATAAATCTTCACCAAATTTTGGCAATTGCCCTGTTCCATAAAGCGTTTCATGGTTAACAAGGTAAGGAACATAAGTTTCGCTATAACCGTGTTGTTCAGTATGTAAATCAAGCATAAATTGTGCAAGAGCACGATGTAATTTAGCGATTTTACCTTTCATTACCACGAAACGAGCGCCTGCAAGTTTAACACCCGCAGCAAAATCTAACCCACCAAGATCTTCGCCTAAAGTCACGTGGTCTTTAATTTCAAAATCAAAAGTACGTGGTTGACCCCAACGCATGATTTCTAAGTTATCATTTTCATCTTTACCAAGCGGTACTTCATCCGCTGGAAGATTAGGAATGCTTAATGCGATTTTAGTAAGTTCAGCTTGAATCGCTGCTAATTTTGCTTTTGCTTCTTCTAATTTCGAGCCAAGATCATCCACTTCTTTTAATAATGGGGCAATATCTTCGCCACGCGCTTTTGCTTGTCCAATTGTTTTTGAACGTGCATTACGTTCCGCTTGCAACGTTTCAGTTTCCACTTGAAGGGTTTTACGTTGCGCTTCTAATTCATTGATTTGTTCAAAGTTTAAATCAAAGTTGCGTTTAGTTTTTAAAAGGGCGACGACATTTGCTAAATCGTTACGCAGTAAATTCGGGTCGATCATAGAACATCCTTAATTTTTTTGTAATATTTTTCTATTTTATCCAAAAATAGCATTTATTTAAACCGTAAAAGTAATGCGTTTCCTATATTTTTATAGAAATTAGTACTAAAAATTATTCTACCTCCTAAGGTAAAGTGATAAAATTTGTACAAACAAAAGGAGGATATCTATGCGCCAATCTACTCCATTTCAAACTATTCGAAATGAGATCATAAATGATCCGAGTAATGCTGTTTTTCGGGAAGAAGGTCAAGTGCCTGTCTACATGGCAGATGCAAAAGCAAAAATATTGATTATCGGACAAGCGCCTGGCGCCGTCGCCACCGAAAAAGGTATTCCATTTGATGATAAAAGTGGTGATCACTTACGCGAATGGCTAGGTGTCGATCGTGAAACTTTCTACCATTCTGGTTTGTTTGCCGTGTTACCTATGGATTTTTTCTTTAATGGAAAAGGTGAACATGGTGATAATCCTCCTCGTAAAGATTTCGCAGAAAAATGGCATCCAAAACTCATTGCGTTAATGCCTGATATCCAACTAACTTTATTATTAGGATCTTATTCCGCAAAAGCCTATCTACATGGCGATTCACATTTTAAATTAACCGATGCCGTAGAAAATTTTCGTCAATATTTACCAAAATATTTTCCTCTTATCCATCCATCACCACGCAACAATATTTGGATTGCAGAGCATCCATGGTTTACCCGTGATGTTATTCCAGCTTTACGTCAATTAGTACATCATATTTTAGATGAGCAATAATGTAAAAAGGGATCCTTCGATCCCTTTTTTATGCTTATTTATAACGTTTTTGCTGCGATTGTGCGTCTAAAGTTTGCAAATAATCCAGTTTTTGTTTTAGTTGAATCTCTAAACCACGATCGACCGGAAAATAAAATCGTGTATCTTTTAACGGCTCTGGAAAATAATTTTCTCCAGCTGCGTAGGCATGCTCTTCGTTATGTGCATAGCGATATTCGTCCCCATAGCCCAATTCTTTCATTAAATGCGTAGGTGCATTGCGTAGATGGACAGGTACGTCATAGTCTGGCGCTTCCTGGGCTAATTTTTTCGCTGCATTAAACGCCATATAAACCGCATTACTCTTCGGTGCTAACGCTAAGAACACTACAGCTTGGGCTATTGCTCTTTCCCCCTCTGCAGGACCAACTCGGGTAAAACAGTCCCATGCATTAATGGCTAATTGCATTGCGCGAGGATCAGCATTGCCAATATCTTCCGATGCGATCGCTAATAAACGACGCGCTACAACTAGTGGATCGCCACCAGCAGTAATGATTCTTGCATACCAATAAAGTGCCGCATCTGGTGAAGATCCACGAATTGATTTATGTAAGGCTGAAAGAAAATCATAAAAGCGATCGCCACCTTTATCAAAACGAGCTTGTCGTTCGCCTAGCACTTCCGTCAAAAGTGTGCGATCAATCACTTTTCCGTACTTTGTTTCATCTGCATGATCTACCAATAATTCGAGATAATTTAATGCCGCGCGTGCATCCCCTGCAACATACTCGGCTAAAACATCTAATGCATCATCTTGAAAAATAAGTTTTTCATTACCAAGCCCACGTTCTTTGTCCGCTAACGCTTGTTGTAGTGCTTTTAATACATCTTCTTTTTGCAGTGGTTTTAAAATATAAACTCTAGCTCGAGAAAGTAATGCATTATTTAATTCAAACGATGGATTTTCTGTCGTTGCTCCAATAAAAATAATCGTTCCATCTTCAATATGAGGTAAAAACGCGTCTTGCTGACTTTTATTGAAGCGATGTACTTCATCAACAAATAAAATCGTCTGCATACCTAGTTGACGATTTTGTTTAGCACGCTCAATTGCCTCTCGAATTTCTTTTATTCCAGAGGTGACGGCAGAAATCCGCTCTACTTTTGCATGGATTTTATGAGCAATAATTTCGGCCAGAGTCGTTTTCCCACACCCTGGTGTTCCCCATAAAATCATAGAATGAATATGCCCACTTTCTATTGCGCGATAAAGGGGTTTTCCTTTCCCAACGATATGCTGTTGCCCACAGTACTCTGTTAATGTCCGAGGTCGCATACGCGCTGCGAGTGGCTGAAATTCATTATTTGAAAAATCTAAACTTAAGTTGTCCATCTTATCGTTGATCGTCCAATACTGCACCTTCTGGCATCACAAATTTAAAGTTTTTATTTGCTAAAGGAGCATAATTTTGATGTGTTAATTGATAAATATTTTGCTGTCCACTTTTCTCAGTGGTAGAAAAACCAAGCAACTTCCCATCTTTCGTCACGTTCAGAGTAAATTTTTTAACAATACTTTTCGGTGATTTTGGGGTCAGTGTAAAGGTATCCCCGATTTGGCTCATAGTATAATGTTGCCAATTCGCATAATTGTTACTGGTTAAAAGTACAAAAGGGGTATTATCTAGCAATGTACTTTCTTGACGAGCCGTAACTTGTTCTACAAAGGGATCATAGAACCAAATTGTTTTACCATCACCTACAATGGTATTTTCAGGTGCTGTGGCACTTTCAAGACGGAAAAGCGCGGGGCGTTTTAACTGAATGGTTCCAGTACTTTGTTGAACGGTATCCCCATTCGCATTCTTAAGAATTTGATGATAATCCGCACTCAAATTTTCAAGTTTAGAAAGGCGCGTTTGCAATGTAGTGACAACATTTGCTGAGGCCATAGTTACACTGCACGCGAATGCACACGCCACGATTTTTGTAAAAATTTTTGTCATAAGCGTTTATTCCTTCAGTTTTGCTTGTTGTAAACTATTTTGATATTGCTCAATATGTTGTTTTAAGTCCCAAATCTGGTTTTGTAAGCGTAATAATTCTGCTCTGGCTTCCGTTTCGGTCTTATACGTTAACATCTCACCCCGTTTTAATTTTTCGAGTGTAATTTCATTTTCTCGAATTTGTTGTTGTGCTGATGAGATTTTTTGTTGTAAATCGTACTGCTCATAGGCTTGACGATAAATTTTTTGTAATTGTGGCATTTTTGCTTTATCACAAACATAATGAATCGTATATCCATTGATACCTAAACGATAAAAATTATCCTCAGTACAATAGTATTTTAATCCTTCTTCACGTCCTTTTTGCCATGCATTAATATCGGGTCTTACCCCTGTATCCGCACAAGCTTCCGCATGCTCAACGATGCGATCAGGATATTGTCCAAGTACCCCGTCTTGATAACCGATACCTTTCCAATCTCCACTTAAACACTGCTCTTTGGTTAAAGATTGATAAGTACATGCACTTAAAGTAAAGCACGCTAAAATTAAGGCGCCGAGTTTCATCATTATTACCACAATTACATTTTAATTAATTTTAATCGTCGTCATCACTACGCAGCGGTTGTGCTAGTTGACGCATATGACGATTAATTTTCGCTTCATAATATTCAATTTTCTTTTCTAAGTGTTGCATTTCTGCATGCGCTTGTTGCGGGGTATAGATCCCTGCATCCACTTGTTGACGCAATTTGTCCATTCTCTCTTGATAAGACTGTAATTTTTGTCTTTCATGATTAATGTGTCTTTGTAGTTTAGACAAACCACTTGAACTATCGTTCGAATTCGAGAATGGGTTAAATGATTGATTCGGACAAACCGCATTATAATTGCTGCTCATGCCACCAAGTTGTTTCAAATTGTCTAAGGTACAATAATATTTTAGACCTTCACGACGTCCTGCTTCCCATTGTCGATAGTTTGGTGTCACGCCAACTCGACTACAAGTATTTTGGTAATCATTAAATTTACTTTTACTTGCTCCCATCAAACCATCTTGATATCCAATACTTTTCCAGTTGCCAGAAAAACAGTCCATCGTAGACAACGAACTGAAAGAGCACGCAGATAACATCAATGGAATGGCACAAAGTGCCACTTTTTTTAAATGTAATTTCATTTTCTATCTTCCTAATAGTCGGTGGATCGGGCTAATACCTCTCGTTTCCCATTTTGCATAGAAGAAACAATTCCTTGTTCTTCTAATTGATCCATAATTCGAGCGGCACGGTTAAAGCCAATTCTAAAGCGACGTTGTAACGCAGAAACTGAGGTGGTTCCTGTATTGACGACAAAATCCACCACTTCATCAAAGAGTTCATCAAGATCGCCCATATCCTCACGGCTATGAACAGCACTTTCCTCTTCTTCATCTGCGTAATCTAAGATACCATCAATATAATTTGGTTTACCACGTGCTCGCCAGTCGTTAGCGACGCGTACTACTTCTTCATCGGTCATGTAGGCCCCATGAACACGCGTCAATTCTAATGCATTTTTACCTGCATAAAGCATATCTCCTCGTCCAAGTAATGCCTCCGCACCACCTTGATCTAAGATAGTTCGAGAGTCAATTTTACTTGCCACAGAGAATGCAATTCGGGTTGGAATATTCGCCTTAATTAATCCCGTAATAACGTCAACAGACGGACGTTGGGTAGCTAAAATTAAGTGAATCCCAATTGCACGCGCTTTTTGTGCAAGACGTGCAATTAATTCTTCTACCTGTTTACCCACCATCATCATAAGATCAGCAAATTCATCCACAATCACAACGATATACGGTAATTTTTCTAATGGAGGTGGCATTTTATCCATGGTATCACCTGGTTTCCAAAGCGGATTCGGAATTGGCATACCCAGTTTTTCATATTTTTCAATTTGCTCATTATAGCCTTCGATATTACGAACGCTAAGTGCTGCTAATAATTGATAACGGCGTTCCATCTCATCTACACACCAACGTAATGCATTAGACGCTTTTTTCATATCTGTTACCACTTCCGTTAATAGATGCGGAATACCGTTATAAACAGACAGTTCAACCACTTTAGGATCGATCATGATAAATTTCACGTCTTCAGGTTTTACTCTAAAGAGTAAGCTTAAGATCATGGTATTCACCCCAACCGATTTACCCGAACCCGTCGCCCCTGCAACCAATAGGTGTGGCATAGAAGCCAGATCTACCACAACAGGCTCACCACTGATATCTTTTCCGAGTGCCATAGAAAGTGGTGATTTCGCTTCGCGGAATTCATCGCTATCTAAAACATCACGTAAGAATACAGTTTGACGCTCTGCATTTGGTGTTTCAATCCCAATATAAGGTTTACCCGGAATAACTTCAGCAACACGAATTGCTGGGAATAGCAACGCACGTGCTAAATCACTTTCAATATTCGTAATTTTTGATGCTTTCACACCAGGTTGTAATGCTAATTCATAACGGGTTACCACTGGTCCAACGAGCACTTCTTCAACGGTTGCTTTTACGCCAAAATCTTTTAATAAGTGTTCAATACGTGCTGAAGTTTGTTGTAAGGAAGCCTCTGTAATATTTTGTGCCGCACTTGGATGTTTATCCAACAAATCAATCGTCGGTAATGGTGTAGTAGGTTTTTCTAAGACTTCCATACGTTTTTGTAACGCTGGGTGAATCAGACTATCACCATATACTTGATATTGAGGAATATTGGATACGTCCTCTGCTTCAACCTCTTCAACTACTGGTTGATTATTGGTTCGAGCTTCCTGTGTGGAATAGGCATTTTGCGTTGGTTGTGCAACCTGTGCTTCACGTGAGGTGTAAGCGTTTTGTGTAGGCTGAGCAACCTGTG